>OFFY01000791.1_pt1 | contig 30620 bp, 28 predicted proteins | sample 1521481 | NCBI WGS metagenome assembly OFFY01 (sample SAMEA3504117, study PRJEB24116) | mouse gut metagenome | biome: mouse gut; feature: mouse-associated habitat; material: faeces | place: Denmark | collected 2011
TGATAACAGAGGTTTTCCAGTTATCACAGCCCTAACAGTTGCCGCTGTCGGGGCTATTTCCTTTTTCATTGTCAAGTAAATCTGCCACTCTCCGTTGCTGATTAGGATATAAGTGTCCGTAGGTATTCAGCGTAATGCGAATATCCTTATGCCCTACCCTCTCTTTTATCAAAAGTGGTTCTATACCCTTATTGATTAAGTACGCCACATGAGAATGTCTAAGTCATGAAATTCGATTTTTGATTTATATTTCATTATTACTTAGATTTTTGAAATAGATTTAAGTAATAGCCCTTTTCTTATTTCAAAATTTGTGATATGATGAAAATAGATTTTTACTATTGAGGTATACGAGATGCTTCCCTATACAGGAGACTATATTGAGCATATTGATGACAACATAGACGATTTTAAATATTATACATTTACCCCTCGACCTCTAATGCATGGGGACATGTATAAAATGGATGATGAACTATCTGCTTTGTTAATTGAGGCTCACCGGAATATTGGATTCCTGGAGGGGCTTCTTAAATATGCCCCAAATAAAGATGCATTCAGCGAATTAATGCTATTAAAAGAATGCACATATTCCCTGATGGTTGACTATGATGCTCCTTCTTTCCAAGAGGTACTTGTCAGTCGTGGGGGCGACAAAGGAGATATTGCACGAATCAATAATCTTGAACTAGCTTATAAAGCAGCGATGGATAGGACTATTTCAGCTCCAGATTTAAGTGAACTTTGCGGAATTGCATTATATGGTGATGTAGTTAGTAAGCCAGTTGATATTAGGGACAAGCAGACTTTTTTATTGGGTGTCAGGACGAATCTCAAATCTTACAACCCTACAGCCCCTGACGCAGTTTTGCCAGCGCTAGCATGTGGGCCTGGAGCTCCAGAACAGCATCTGTATTGTGGAGATCAATGAAACCGGCGATGCGTATCATATTGTCTGGGGATTGGAAAACGGCGGCAGGCCGCTCAGGCAGGTGATTATATGATAACCTGCGGGATATCGGCAGGGATTTCGGGGTGACCCTGAATGAGGAAATATTGAATTTTAAATTCGATGACGAGATGTATTGCTAGGGAGATATTTTATGGTTGAGAATCAGGAAGTGAAAAAGCTGTTGGAGCAGTGGATCACGGAAAGGCAGATCGCAGGGGCGGTGGTCAGGATTGACAAGGCCGGAGAGAGTTTATGCGATGCCTGGTATGGCTATGCGGATATTGGAAAAGGGATTTTGATGGACCGCAAGTCTATTTTCCGTCTGGCTTCTATGACAAAGCCAGTGATTGCCATCGCGGCAATGCTTTTGGAAGAGGAAGGAAAACTGGATATTGATGCGCCGATTGAAACATATCTGCCAGAGTTTGCCGCATTGAAAGCAGCCGATAAAGTGATAGGATTCGAGGGATTTTACCAGGCGGATCCAGACAATCCAGGGATGCCGAAAATGAATACAGGGCTGATTGAAAATATCAGGGAAACTGATTTGAAGAGGAGCGTTACGGTCCGTGACATCCTGAGCCATTCCAGCGGCATGGGGCAGGGGCCGGTCAGCATGCAGCGGCTGAATTCCGAATGGAAGCCGGAACAGTCCCTACAGGAACGGGTCAGCATCATTTCAAAGACTCTGCTGGATTTTCAGCCGGGCGACCATACCGGCTACAGTGCTTCAACAGCATATGATGTGCTGGGCCGCATGATAGAGGTAGTCTCAGGGATGAATCTGGATGCCTTTGTGAAAGAAAGAATCTGCAAGCCGTTGAAGCTCCGTGATACGGGCTTTGTCATGAATGAAGAGCAGGAAATCAGGATTGTAAGGCTGTATGAAGCCGCGGATGGAAAGCTGATAGATGTGTCGGATTCGGAGGAGTTTTGGAAACTGATTAATCCAATGGCATATGGATATTATTCCGGGTCAGCGGGCATGCTGGGGACGGTAGAGGATTATTCAAAGATTGCCCGGATGTTTCTGCAGAATGGAACTGTGGACGGCCAACCTTTTTTACATGCCGATACAGTGAGCAGAATGCGGCAGGAGGCGTCAGTGAAGCACCTGGAAATGCAGAGGGGAATTGTATGGGGAATGGGAATGGAAGTGATTGAAGACCCTGGTCTTGCCGGAAAGAGGGCAGGTAAGGGAACCTTTGGATGGAGCGGCGCTTACGGAACCCATTTTTATGTGGATGTGGAAAATAAGCTGACTGTGGTACTGGGCGTAAACCGTTCCAATATTGGAGGCGCTGATTCTGAACTGTCCAGGCTTCTGGAAGAAGTGGTGTATCGGGAGTTTATTTGTTCTGATGCATAAGAAAGAATGATCCAGAACATGGATGTCTTTGGCTTCAGCCGCCTAAAATCACAAATGTCGCTATTTGATACACTTGTTCCATATAGCTCATATTATAAGGAAGGGTACATCGAGTGTCAATGTGAGACAGGCAAAAAGTTGTCGTCGCCACTCTATGCAGGACAAAAAGGGGGGGTTTTGTTCCTTTATGAAAAAGAATAAAACGGCATTTATTTATGACAATCGGCGTCTGTTTTAGATGCTCTACCATAACGGACTTATTTCTGTCATTATGCGTGCGCTTGAGGAGCTGGTGCCAGCGGGGGAAGCGTATGATAAGCAGTCTTCCTATTTCAGGTCCTTTTTTATTTATGGATATTTCATAAACCTTTGGAGTTTCAGGGCAGTGGTGATACTGCATACTGATGACCATAATCTTCTTTCCTGTGAAATGGACGAACTTATGGAGGATGCGGCACTCGGGATGCGGCTCCGGCTCTTTGATGGAGGCAATTAAAATCAAATATAGTAACAGTGTTAGGGCATATAGAAATTAAAATCTGTATGCTCTATTTTTTACAAATAATGAAAAATGATGAAATTTATTCTTGATAAGTATCAACAGAAATTGCAGAAAGATATAGGCAACGAAAACGGTCAGTTGAAAATTTTTTGGAAAGTATGCAGTTTTGGGTTGACAGTTTCCATTATGTATGTTATTTTTAGTTAGGATAACGTTAACCTAACTAAAATTAAAGGAATTTATTGGTAAAATTTCCGAGAATCTGGGAATGTTAAAAAGGAGGGCTATGAATGAAAACTGGAAAATGGATGATGGCAGTACTGAGTGGTCTGGCGGCAGTGTCCATGCTTGCAGGTTGCGGCAAGACAGAGGAAGCGGAAAAGGAATACCCGGAAGGAACCTTTATGTACAGTTCTGCAGGATTACCGCAGTATAAGAAGATATTTTTTGACGGGTTTTTGGAAAGAAATGGTGTGGAAGGGATTCAGGTGGAATATCAGGCCGCGGATGCGAGTACGCTTCAGCAGCAGATGCTCTTGGGCTTTAACTCCGGCACCTTTGATGACCTTCCGGATGTGATTTATGTTGGGCCTGCAGAAATCGCCCAGTTTCAGGAGTATGATATGCTGGTTGATCTGACCGAGCTTCTGGAGCCACTGGGAGATCAGCTGGTAGACGGCGCGTTAGATTCTGTGACCTACAATGGAAAAATTTACGCATATCCGGATGAAATCCGGCCCCAGGTACTGTACTATAACAGAAATATTTTTGAAAAATATGATATTGATCCTGCCAGGTGCGAGACGATTGAGGGATGGATTGATGTGGGCCGTGAGCTGAAAGAGAAATCCAACGGTACGGTATATCTTTCCAATTATGATCCCGGCAAGAATACCTGGCGTTATTATCTGAGAAGGGGGTTCATTCCCCAGGCAGGCGGCAGAATCTTTGATGAGGAAGGAAAGGTTGTCTTCGGTGAGGATGAGGGAACAAAACTGGCAATGAACACATTAGGCACACTGATGGACGAGGAACTGCTGCTCTCCGTACCGTGGATGCAGCCGGCATGTTTTGACTCCATGAGAGACGATCAGATTGCAACCTTTTATATCGGGGCATTTTATGATGAGCATATGCAGAAGAATGTACCGGATGACGCGGGAAAATGGGGAATCCTTCCTGCGCCGTATTTCCAGGAGATCGGTTTAAGGGGTGCTCCTGTAGGTGGCGGGGCAGCCATTGTCAAAAAGCCGAATCAGAAATATGCGGAGCTGTTTCATGATATCTGGTTAGACTACAATTTCAATTTCGACGCAAGGAAGGAATATGTACAGCAGATGATGGATGAAGGCGGGCCATATTCTAACAGTGTTGTAAAGGAAGCGCTGAAGGATCCGTTTTGGCAGCAGGGAGACGATTATTATGGCGGTCAGTCCCTGATGAAAGCGGAAGCGGATGGTCTGGAAGGCTGCGCGCCGCCTCTGGCAACGAATCTGAATGATAATCTGGCGGACGGAATTATTTCGCCGGAGATAGAAAAGTTTCTTGCGGGAGAGCAGACCATAGAGGAAGCAATTGCAAATGCGGACAGGCAGCTGAAAGAAAAAATCCAGTAAACATGGGGGCAGAAGGAGAGAAAGATGAGAATTGATTTAAATGGTCTAAAATTAATAGATACACACTGTCATGATTTTGCGCTCAGCAGGGAAAACAAATCCTTTGCCAAGTGTGTGTCCATGACGGGAGATGCGCATCCAGACAGGGATGATGAAAGTACCCTTACCTATATGAATTTGATTGGATATATGCGCAGATACTACAATATGCCTGAAAATACGCCGGATGGGGAGGTCATTGCACACAGGAACCGGGTTTACCGGGAGGACCCCGGGGAGTATGTGAGGAAGCTGCGGGAAGACAGCAGAGTGCAATATTATTGTGTGGATATAGGAGCTCCTGTGGAAGGAAAACTTCACACAGCGGAGGAAGAGGCATTTTACAAATCTGTTATTCCGGAGCATTCGGTTCGTGAGATTGTGCGGATTGAGCCCATTATGAGGGAATTGTTCAAAGAAAAGCTTTCTTTTCGTGAGTTTACGGACAGATTTCTGGAGCAGCTGCGGCAGATGATTAGGGAGCATGATGCCATAGGGGTTAAATCTGTGATCGGATATCACACAGGACTTGCCATTGAGCTTGTGGCGGAAGGCCGGGCAAAGGAAGGATATGAAAAATATATTTCGGGTACGGGCAATGAGCAGGACGAGAAAGCCCTGAGGGATTATATGATTCCCCTGTCATTGGATGTCTGTAAGGAACTGGGCCTGCCCATGCAGTTTCATACCGGGTTCGGCTCTGCGCCGATGTGTAATCTCATGAAGATGAATCCCATCGGAATGTATAGCCTGCTGAATGACGCGCGCTATAAAGGAAAGGTGCCAGTGGTGCTGCTGCATGCGGGATATCCCTATGTGAAGGAGACCGGGATTCTGGTTAATAACTACAGCAATGTATACAGTGATTTTTCTTCGATGATCTATACGGCATCCACCGGAGCCTGCCAGGCCATTTTCGAAATGCTTGCCATGGCCCCCACAAATAAAATCATGTATGCTTCCGATACCGGCGGATATCCGGAGACAACCTGGTTTGCCGCAAAGTATTTTAAAGAGCAGCTTGGCAAGGCATTGGAAAAGTACATATGCGATGAGGTGATTTCATGCGGGAAAGCAATGGAAATTGCAGAAAATATTTGTTGGAAAACATCTTGTCAGGTGTATAAAAAACTGAATGAAATACATGATAACTGACAAATGTTGCCGTGGATAATTATTTTGAGGGGCTGTCCTATAAATGCTTCGAGATACAGGGCAGCCCTTCAGTAATACATGGCGTTCGTTGGAGAAAGAATGGAAGCGAAGCCTCCGCATGTCGTACAGGCAGGCCGAACCGGGAGGATGGGACGATACGATGAGAGAGGAGTTCTTATGAATAGGCAGAGTAAGATTCGTACATGGATTAAGAAATACAAAACGCCGTACTTGTTTATATCACCGTTTTTTATCTTGTTTTTGCTGTTTCAATTGATTCCGATGGTACAATCCTTTTGCTACAGCTTTACGGACTATGACGGTATGCATACACCGGAATTTATTGGACTGAAGAATTATATAAACCTGTTTAAGGGCGGGAATTATGCGTTTTGGGATTCCCTGGGAAATACAGTGATCTATTGGATTGCATGCAGTATTTTCATTATTCTGTTTGCCTTCGGAATAGCATTGTTACTGAACCGTGATAAATTAAAGGGCAGGGCGTTTATTAAAACAGCAACCTTTCTTCCGTATGTATGCGCATCCATAGCCATTGCGCTGGTCTTCAATATGCTGTTTGACTATAACAGCGGATTAATCAACGATATATTGTCCAGGCTTGGATTTGGGAAGATCGGTTGGCTGACCACATCGAAATTTGCCAGGGTGCCGGTTATTATACTTTTCTGCTGGAGGAGCATCCCATGGTATAGTATTATCATTTTGTCCGGTCTGCTGAATATACCTGCTGATTATTATGAGGCCGCCACCATCGATGGAGGAAACCGGATACAGAAGTTTGCCTATATCACGCTTCCGTTGATGAAAAACGTGCTGTTTTTTTGTCTGATCACCACTACCAGTGATACCTGGAAGATGTTTAATGAATCCTACATTTTGAAAGGTCCTGCCTATTCAAATGCAACGCTTTTTCAGTATATGCATGAGAATGCGTTCAAACTGTTTGACCTGGGGTATGCGGCGGCTATAGGGTATATTTTGGCAATGGTCATGATTGTGATCTCTGCCGTTCAGTTTGTATTCAGGAGACGGCAGGGGGATAATTATTAGGAGGAATGGGATATGAAGGGAAAAAGAACGGGCTTTGTGATATTGGAGTATTCTTTAATTGCACTGGTCTGTCTGATCTGTCTGTTTCCGATTATATGGATAGTACTGATCTCTCTGAAGCCGGTTACGGAATCAATGATGGGGCTGTCGGCAATTATTCCCAGGGGACTGACTTTGGATAATTATAAAAGGGTGGTGGAACTGATTCCCAATCTGCCCATAAATTTTTTTAATAATGTGTTTGTCTCCCTGGTAGGAACGGTTACTACTTTGTTTTTCTGCTCTCTGGCCGGATTTGCATTTGCAAAATATGAGTTTCCCGGAAGGAACTTTTTATATTTGTTTCTGTTGGCAACGATGATGATACCGCAGGAAACAGGAGTGATTCCACTGTTTATTATTTTCAGGAATATGGGATTGATCAACAGCCTGTGGGGGCTTATCATTCCCCGTCTGGCGACCGCGGTGGGCATATTTTATATGACAGAGTATATGAGGGATGTGCCCTATGAGATTATGGAGGCAGCCAGAATGGACGGATGTTCTGAATTCATGATATATGCCAGGATTGTCTGTCCTATCATCAAACCGGGTCTTGCCTCCTGGGCTATGCTGACCATGATTGCCCGGTGGAATGATTTTTTCTGGCCGTTGATTTTGCTGAGGAATTCTAAAAAATACACGCTGATGGTGGCAATTTCCCTGCTGCCTTCCAGTGACGGACTATCCACGCCCTGGCCTACTATCATGGCGGGGGTTTCCATTGCGGTTTTCCCTGTAGTCATTGCATACCTTATCATTCAGAGATTTCAGGTCATTAATGTGGCAGCAGGAGCGGTAAAGGGCTGAGGGGCTGCGCGTCTTCCGGAAGGGGCCTGAAAGCAGGAAAATGACAGAAAAAGTGGAAAGGAGAGGTAATTAGTGTTATAATAGGTACATTCTGATGTTAAAATGTGCATAGATGCGGCAGAATACAGAAGTGCGGCATCCACAGGGGGGAGGCGTTATATTTGGTTACAATTAAGGATATAGCGAAAGAAGCAGGTGTGAGTGTGATGACGGTTTCGCGGGTAGTTCACGGAAACCAGGAAAAGGTATCAAAAGAGACCACGGAACGAATTCGGAAAATCATAGAGCGAACAGGATATGTTCCCAATTCTTCTGCGAGAAGCCTGGTGGTGAAAAATTCCAGAATCATCGCGGTGATCATCAATATGGAAATGCACGACCGTCTGCTGATGTCTCCGCATAATGCCCTCCTCCTTGAGATAATGGCAAAAAAGATACGGAGCGAATCTTATTATATGATGATACATTTCGTAAATACGGCATCAGAGATCACACAATGTCTCCAGTCCTGGAGAGTGGACGGCTGTATTCTGATGGGCATACACGGCGATGTGGTAAAGGATATCGAAAAAAGCAACCAGATCCCAAAGGTGTACATTGATACAAGGAACCCGGATGTCTGCCACGTTGGGATTGATGATAAAAAAGGAGGCTATTTGGCCACGGAATACCTGATAAAAAAGGGGCATAAAAGGTTGATTATGGTCAGTGTGCCGGTGGTTTTTTCGGAAGAATCCTCAAATATACGCTACTGTGGGTTTAAAGAGTGCATAGAAACATACTGCCGCCGGGATAAGGAAGCCTATGTGGGAGAGCATATTGTAGAAAGCTCCAGTGTAAAAGCTGGGGAACGTATTCGGGTGCTTATGAAAGAGGGATATACTGCGGCGTTTATTTTTGCCGACAATTTTGCCATAGAGGTTATGGAAGATCTGAAATCTCATGGGATTCGGATACCGGGAGACTTTGCTGTCATTGGATTTGATAATCAGCGAATGAGTTATTTTGTGACTCCGAAGCTGACAACGGTTGCCCAGAACGTGGAGGAAAAGGGATTAAGCGCGGTAAAGCTGCTTTTCCGGATAATGAGGGGGGAGACGGTAGATAAGAAATCCGTGCTGCTGCCGCTTCAGCTTATAGAACGAGAGTCTGTATAAGGCGATATAAATATTGGGAGAGGAGAAAAGGGATGAAGACAGTTAAATTAGGATCGAGTGATTTAGAGATACCTGTAATTGCCATCGGGTGCATGAGAATGAACAGCTTGGAAATTCCGCAGGCAGAGGAGCTTGTGAGGGAAGCAGTGGATATGGGGGCCGCTTATTTCGACCATGCGGATATATACGGCAGGGGAAAATGCGAAGAAATATTCGGCAATGTGCTCCGCAGAAATCCGGGACTGAGAGAGAAGATGATCCTGCAGTCAAAAGCGGGAATTGTGCCGGGAGTGATGTACGATAATTCAAAAGAATATATTTTAAAAGCCGTGGATAGCATACTGCAGCGCCTTCAGACGGAATATCTGGACGTCTTTCTGCTTCACAGGCCGGATGCCCTGGCTGACGCCCGGGATACGGCTGAGGCGCTGGAAAGCCTGTACCGCTCGGGAAAGGTCAGATATTTCGGAGTATCTAACCAGAGAGTAAGCCAGATGCAGCTTCTGTCAAAGTACCTGGACCATAAAATTATGATCAATCAGCTCCAGCTGAGCCTTACGAATTCCTCCATGATTCAGAGCGGAATGGAGGCAAATATGCTCTCTGACGGAGCAGTGGACAGAGACGGCGGCGTGTTGGATTACTGTCGTCTGAATGATATTACCATACAGGCATGGTCCCCTTTCCAGTATGGGGCCATTACAGGGACATTTCTGGGAAATCCGGATTTTCCGAAATTAAATAAAACTATTGATGCCCTTGCGGAGAAATATAATACGTCAAATACAGCTATTGCTGCTGCGTGGATATTACGGCATCCAGCCGGGATTCAGTTGATTGCAGGAAGCATGAAGGTGAGTCGGCTCCGTGAGATCTGCGCGGCAGTACAGATTGTACTGACAAAGGAAGAGTGGTATCGCCTGTATCTTGCAGCAGGGCATATTCTTCCGTGACTGTTTTTTAGAACCTCCTTTTCCCGGTTGAAAATTCTGATAAAAAGGGGGTTAATGAGCTATATCTGTCGGGAAGGAAAATCCCAGTTTGGAGCGGTAGTGACTTTGATGTGTCCCTATCGCTCCTCTGATTCTGTAAGGCGGCCTGGTATACTTCCCGTCGGTCATCCCAGTGTAACCGTCGTCCCGCCCTTTACTTCCACGATCTTGCGGTCATCCACCTGCAGCCACACACTGGCAGCGCTAGGATTATGTACCGTTCCATTGTCTCCTGAAAACTTCAAACGGTCTGCCGCTTCCATATAATCGATTATTTCGATATTGGTAGCATACCAGATATCTTCTCTTCCTCCCATATAACGACAGAATTCCTCAATCACTTCCCAATTGTTCTTGTCGTCAAATTCATAGCTGTGTCCCCACACATACATAAGCTTCAGATACTGTCTCTTTCCGAAGCCTGCGAAGAATTCCGCTTTCTTCATCAGTTCCGGGTCATTGTGATGACAGGTGGGATGCCACTCCAGGGGGTCAGCGGGCAATTCATAATCCGCTTTGGTCTGAACCACCCTGGCATAGGCGATGCCTAGCTGGCGAAACAGTGCTTTGATTTCCTGACTGTAGGAGCCGTTGGGATAAGCATGTCCCCGCACCAGCCCTCCGGTCAGGCTCTCCAATCCCTTCCTGTCCTCCACGATCTCTCTTGCCACTTCGATCAGGGGGCAGCGGGCTATAGTGGGATGGGTCAGACAATGGGTAGCTACCTCATGATTCTGATATAGTTCCCTGACCTGGTCTTTGGCAATGCGGTTTTCATCCCCCTCCATTAGGCCGTAATTCAGATTAAAGGTGCCTCGTATTCCGTTTTCATTAAAAATTTCCACCAGACGCTTATCCTGCAGTCTTCCGTCATCATAACTCATGGTGAGCGCTTTTGCCTTCCCCTCCGGGAAACAAGTATACACTTTCATAATTCTTCCGCCTTTCTTTATATGATTCAATTAATTTTCATCCTCTTGCGGTCCGTTTGCAAAATCCGCCGTATATTTTCCGCCCTGCTCCCAGGAAATCACAAGGGGCAGAAGTTCCGCCTTCGTCACCCGATACCCGTCCGGCGTCAGCGACACGGTGAAGCCTGCCATACCGCCTTTTACACATGTCTTTTCTCTCTGAGCACTGACAAAGTTTCCTATGGAGTAGAAAATCAACATCTCGTGCCCATCCTCCTCTTATAACAGATCGAACAGGCTCATCTGGACAGCCTGTACCGTCTCCTCATCTTCCGTCCTCTCCGCCCGCTCCCACCTTGCATATCCTGCCGGAATCTCCTGCAGAAATGGCGAGGTATTTTTTCCGCAAACCAGAATCAGCTCCTTCTCCGCTCTGGTCATTCCTACATAGCACAGCCGCCGTTCTTCTTCCATATCTGTCTCCCCGGTGCTCAATTCCAGAGGGAATCGCCCCTGATCCATGCCATAGAGAAACACCACCGGAAATTCCAGCCCCTTGGATCCATGCAGCGTCATCAGCGTCACTGCATCAGCTGTGAACTTTCTGCTCCCGCTGCGCCTGATATCTCCGTCCTCGCCGAAGGAAAGTGTATGAAGAAAGCTTTCCATGGTGGAATAAAGAACCGACATATCTGTCAGTTTCTTGATAGCTTCTTCATTTTCAAAAGAGAGTTCCCAGCTCCATTCCTCCAAAAGCTTTACCGGTTTGGTCCTTCTGACCTTTTTGCGGTATTTCCGGATCAAAAGGAGCAGGCGTTCTTCCCGGACTTCTTCCAGAGCAGAAGCAGCGAGCTTCTCTTTTCGGGCATCCATCAGAATCGGCTCCAGAAATCTCTTGCAGAGCTGCGCGCCCATCTCTTCTTCCGGATACAGGATATGGCGGAAGAAATACAGAGTGGCCCGTACCTCACGCTCTTGCAGGAAATCTTCCCTCCCTGCTACCAGATAGGGAATTCCTTCCTGCCGGAAGCATTTTTCCAGTAACGCAGCCTGCCTGTGGGTTCGGTAAAGTACTGCCATATCCGAAAATCCCCGCACCGGACGATCTTCTCCCGCACCGCGTCTGTCTGTATCTAGCATGTCAATCCCGCCAATCTGCCTCGTGATTTCTTTTGCCACAAAAATCGCCTCTCTGCGCTCGTCCGCCGCAGATACAATGCGCACAGAATGCACAGTTTCATGTCCGTTTTCTGCCAATGCTTTCATCCTGCGCGGTCCGCCTTCATTATGAGAAATCAGCCCCAATGCGGCATCCAGAATGGCAGGGGCAGACCGGTAATTTTCCTCCAGCTTTATGACAGAAGTGTCAGGATAATCTCTTTCCAAGTGCGCAAAAACTTTAGAATCACAGCCGCGGAATCCATAGATGGACTGGTCCGGATCTCCAATCACAAACAATTCTCTGCCGCCCCGTCCCCATTCCTTTACCAGCCGGTACTGGAGCGGATTTATATCCTGAAACTCGTCGATGAGCAAATACGAGAAACGTTCCCGCCCGGCAGCTTCCTCGGGTAGTTCCTTCATATGGTTCAAGGTCTCCAGCAATAGATCATCGTAATCCAATGCTCCGGCCTGACGCAGCAGCTTCTGATAATATGCATACACACGTCTATTCTCTCCGCCGGCTGTGTCATAGTCCGGGCTGTTTTCCCTGTCTATAGCCTTCTCTGAACCGGTGCTGCCCTGTAGATTATTCGCTCCGGCAAACCCGTCCTCCGGCAATCCGTTTTTCATATGGGACAACTCCTGCAGAAACTTTCCGGGTGTCTTCTTGCTGCCAAATTCCCGAAGCGCTTTTTCTGCCAGTTCTAATTGAAGCCCCTCATCTGCCACCAGAAAAGCAATGCCTGCCTCCTGCAAAAATCGGCTGCAAATGGCATGGAAAGTACCGATCCATACATCCGATACACTCTTATCCTTCTGGTTTGTTTCGCCTTGCCTTTCTTTAGCCCTTCTGGAGCGCATCTCTTCCGCAGCCTTATTGGTGAAGGTCACGGCGGTAATCTTCCCGGCCGGAATCTGCCTTTTTTCCAAAAGATACTGCAGTCTGGCGATCAGAGTCCTGGTCTTTCCCGCGCCCGGCCCTGCTATTACTGCCACACTGCGTCCGATCTTCTCCACAGCTTCCTGTTGGCGCGTATTGAGACTGCCGCGTCTGTCCCCTTCCTGGAGGGCAGCTTCCCGCTGGCGTGCATTAGGACCCTTCGGCACTGCTTTCAGCGTTACTGGTTCTGTGGTTTGATATTCCGGTTCGGCTCCGTTAGAATAAGGCATTGTCTTCTGGCCGTTTTCCGACTCTTTTCCTCTTTCCGGTTTCTGGTGTTTTTCCAGATTCTGCAGTTCCTCCGCCGTAAAAAAGGTCATCTGTCCTTCCAGACTGCTGATTTCCTCCGGGGTCAACAGACTGATCCGCCCATACTCTCCGTCGAATCCCGGAGTTCGTTCCACCTGACCCAGCCGCAATCGCCGGATTCCTTCTGCCACCAGAGGCCCAGCCTCTTTGCGGATATCTTCTATGGGGATCTCCCGTAAAACGGCAAACTCCGGTCCTAAGACAGAGATCATCCGCTCGTATTTTTCCGCAGCCTTCTTTCCCCCGGCGGATATCCCCATGGAAGCGCCGATTACCTCCGGCAGCGGTACCAGACTCTCATACGGACGTCCTGAAGGCGGACAGGAACCGGTCTGCCTGTCTGCAAGCTGTTCCACACGGTTCAGCACTCCGATGGTAATTTTCTTTCCGCATATGGGACACCTGTTTCCGTATTCCGCAGTCTTTCGGGGGCTGATACACAATCCGCATTTCCTGTGTCCGTCATAATGATATTTACCTTCCTCCGGGAAAAATTCAATGGTTCCCGCCAGTCCTTTTCCCTCTTGGATAGCTGCTGCCAGACCCCGATAAGACAGCTCCATGTCAAACAGACAGGCTTCTCTGCCCATCTTTGCCGGGGAATGGGCATCCGAATTGGAAATCAGACAGAAACGATCCAGCGCCTTCACCCGCCAGTTCATGGGCGGATCGGAGGAAAGTCCCGTCTCCAGCGCGTGGATATGCGGAGCCATATCCTCAAAACATTCTTCTATCGTGTCAAATCCCGAGAAGGCCCCGAACAGAGAGAAATGCGGGGTCCAGATATGCGCAGGCACATAGATTCCATCCGGACTGGTCTCCAACATGATTTCCAGCAAATCCCTGCAGGGAATTCCTAAAATAGGCCGTCCGTCGGAATGGATATTTCCGATCAGCTCCAGCCGTCCCGCCAGAGCCCGCGCCGCTTCCAGTCCAGGCAAAATCAGAAGACTATGTACCTTTCTCACACGGTCCCCTTTTTTATAGATAGAACTGATTTCCCCTGTAATGACAAACCGGGGCTGTCTGCGCTCGCCTGCGCTCTCCAGCCTGTACTCTTTTTTCAGCACATACAGACCATCCTCCGCAGGTTCCAGCTTTTCTTCCAATTCCTCACGCCAGGCCGGATGCGTAAAGTCGCCCGTCCCCACAATATCGATTCCCTTCTTCCTTGCCCACAGATCCAGGTATTCCGGTGTGCAGTCCCTGCTGGTAGCACGGGAATACCGGGAATGAATATGTAAATCTCCTATATACATTCTTCCTCACATTCTGCCGTCAGAAAGCGGCTATGCATTTCTCCCATATACTTCAATCTGGCTTAATGCCGGGAAGGGCGAAGGGTCATCCGCCTTAATCAGGTTGCAAAGCTCCAGCCAGGTAATCTCCTTTTCCGGAAACGTCAGCACCTGCCCATCCGCAGATTTTTTAAGCGGGAAATCCATTTCACTTCCGTCAGAAAATTTCAAGGTTACCTGGATCCACCAGTTATCGTGGGGAAAGTCGGCGCGGGTGTACAGTATCACTTTATCCGTTCTGATTTTCCTGCCGAAGTCCAGCTTCATGGCGGCATCATCCTGCCGGTTGATCCCCCAGGAAGTATAGGGCCATCCTCCATGGGACCGATTTGCCCTCACACCGTCTATGGCATTCTTCGCTGCAAATACAGCCTCGCCCCTGGTCTCCACATTGGCGGAAGCATGAGGAAAACAGGGCACATCTCTGTGTTGATCCGCCGGGTTCAATGCCAGATTGCGGTAGCTTTCGATCTCTTCCTGCCTTGCCGCCTCCGCATAGAGATAATGTCTGTCTCCGGAAAACGCCTTGGGCGAATAGCTGACTCTCTTCTCTCCGAAAGGAATCTGGTAAATCACATTGTCTGTAAGGTATACAAACGCACTGCCCAAAGCATCATCCACCTGCCAGTTCAGATAAATGTTTTTCTCGGAGGATGCCAGTTCAATGATGTCTCCCTCCTCATAGCTGCGCATAGATACCAGATCTACAAAATTCTCTCCGCTGTTTACACAGATTGTGTTGCCATTCCTGTCTACTACTTTTAGTGATAAGGTTGCCATAATATTTTCTCTCTTTTCTTTGCCTTTCATCAGCCATGTTCACAAGTCTGACACTATCATATACTTAAACGGCTTTTTTTGTCAACCTTCCCGGACTTCTGAAGCTGATTTCGCAATGCAAAGCATCAGTACAAAAATATTGTTGTTTCCGCGAACAATATTCAAGTCTGGATGGATACGTTCAGTAATTTGATTGAACTGGCTGTCATACTCAGTGTAATGTGGATTGGCGCAATCCCGACACAACGCCCGGATGTTTCTTGGGCCAAAGGAGATTCCGGGTGCAGAGAAACACCGGGATAAGATTCAGGAGACTTATGAGGAAGAATGCCAAAGATTGCATTGACTTTTCAACTGTTGGGACATAAACTGAAGGAAAGAGTATTGAGTATACCGTCTTGAAGCCTGGCAGGTTTGTGGAATTCACGGGCTTTAATCACATATATAAAAGAAAAGGAGCTGATAATGATGGCAAAATCCCCGTATACCCCGCCTGAGGACTGGACTTCGGAGCAGATTCAGGCAAAACTGGAGAATCTCATCAATCATGTGGAGCGTTTGAAAGACGACTGGTGGGACAATGATTTGAAAGGGCTTATCAATGTCCACGGCATATTCTCACCGGAACTGGCCCGGGCTGCCCTGGAGAAGGAGGTGTACCGCCCCAGCGAGATTTATTACCATGCCCCGGAGGACGTGCGGGACGGCTTGATTGCCAGACTGCTGGAGACAGAGGATTCTCATACGGCGGGAAATCTGATGTGCTGCCTGGCCATGCAGGGGGACGATGAGGCGCTTGAGACTCTCTATGAACTGGAGCAGCACCCACGCCCCTGGCGGGAAAAGCTGTATGTGGGCCCTTCGGTGTACGCCCAGTGCGGCGGCTGGACCTTTGACAAAGCCGGAAAGAGGAGGCAGCTGAATTTCGATACCTGCTATCCCCTCGTTAAGGGGGACAGAACACAGGATGGCGCCGTTCATATTTTCCGCCCCAGAAAGGATCGGTGCCCGGAGTGCGGCGGCAGGCTGTCGGATTTTCTGGTGTTGGACGGACGGGATGAACGTCTGCGCTTTCTGGGGATAGACGGCATATTCACTGCCACTGCCTGCCTTGGCTGCATCCCATGGGCCAGCCCGTCCTATTCCCGCTTTACACTGGACGGAGGCAGCATACCTATTTTCCCTTATGAGGGAAGCGGCGAAGAAGCCATGGAGGACGAGGATGTGGAGCAGATGGGGGACAACCCCTATGTGCTTGCCGGTGAGCCGGCGCCCCTTTTCTATGGGGCGGACTGGGACGAGGCCAGCACCATTGGCGGCTTCCCGTTCTGGATCCAGGACTGGGAATACACCCCTTGCCCTGACTGCGGCAGGCCCATGAAGTTTGTGGCCAAGCTTTCATGGGAGATGCTGGACTTTATGGAAGGATACTGCTATGTGGAGGTATGCCCGGAGTGCCAGGTGGCCTCCATGCACCATCAGCAGACCTGACGAGCGGAAAATTGGCTATTTTGGAGCTGTATTTGCGGTTTTCTGGTGATTTGGTGTACCAATAACACGGGAAATGGGAACATCGGGTTTCTGGCAAAAGAAGGAACCGTGACACAGGTGAAATTCTGGCTGGCAGGCTATCTGGAACAGGGCTTTTTTAAAGAATTGAGCGCCTGGGCTGATATCACCGCCCAGATAGAAAAGCTTACGGGTAGGATGGAAAAAGAAAAGAGAAAGGAAGAGAAGAAGCATGGGAAGGTATTTTAGCGATGTGGTGGATCAGGCCATCCAAGACCTTTATTATTGCTGTGATAACGACAAGGCAACAGCGGCGGCGGACGCATTATTGCTTGCGGCAAAGGAAGATGACGGGGATGCCTGCTATTTCCTCTCTCGCTGCTTTTCCGGCTCCTGTTACAGCTGGGAATACCATCCCTTTGAAGAAAACGAGGCGGCGGCCTACGCCATGCTCCATCAGGCGATCTCCCTGGGCAGCGCCGCTGCGGTTCTGGGAGCCCTGCGCATGGATATGCTGACACCGGAGCTTAAGGAGATCATGCCCTTTGACAGCATTCAGGAGGCATGGGAGATAATCCTTGAAAAAGCCGAAAACGGCTGCGCCTTCTGCCTTGAAAAAAATATCGGTGGAAATATCGGGAAAATGTCGATTAAAATGTCAATGGAAATGTTGGAAAATACCGACAGAAAAATATCGGAAGAAAAATGATTACGGAGGCGCATCGCAGTGATAGCAGAGGAATTGCTTAAGATAAAATCATTTGGCAGCGACAGGAAAAGCGCTGTCACAGAGGGGGACATCTCACAGAAGGAGGCGGAACTGGGATTCTGCCTGCCTGCAGCCCTGCGGGAGCTGTCCGGGCATCCCATCTACAATGCCGCCCCGCCCGAGCCGCCCCGGGAGAGGGAGCTTCTTTCCATTGCCCTGGTGCTGCAGTTTCTCTGCGATTTTGCCGGAATCGAGGCATCAGAGGAGGAATGCTATATGGAACTGGAAAAGCAGGCAAAGCGGGCGGAACGGCAACAGCAGGCAGAGTGGCAACAGCAGGCGGATATGGAAAAGCAGGCTGCGGCCAGCTTTTGGAAAAAGGCTTTCAGAAAAAAGAGAACCAGGAGAAAGCTGGGGCCTGCCGTACCCTTTCAACCGGCAGAGAGGAAGCAGGACCAGTATCCTTATGCGCTGCATGATTTCAACTCTCCCCTGTGGGAATCCTACAGAGGGGCATACGGAAATATAGAAGATTATCTTGTCATCCTGATGGGAGAGAGGGAGAAAGCGCCGGAGACTTTTAAGCTGTGCCGCCTGGAAAACGTGCCGAAAACAAACTATGAACTTGCCTTTGACAATCTCTGTGAGAACCTGTGGCATCAGATGAGCTTTTATCCGGCTGCCTGGCTGGCACTGCCCTATCTGGCCAGGCTTATGGAGGGATGGGAAAGGGAGAAGGATTTGGAATGGGTGTTCCGGGGCATCATGGCAGCGGGAAGCTTTCTGGCCACGGATGTATACGGGGACAGGCCGGACGAGGAGGACATCTATGAAAGTTACCGGAACGCAGGCTTGCGGATTTGCGCCGTGACCATTGATTTCCTGGCGGGGAACCTGGACTGTGTTCGGGAGAAGGCGGTTCAGCGGAGACGGGAGTTTGCCATGGCTGTCACGGCGATTCTCGGGGAACAGAAGCTTGCCTATATGCTTTCCCTTTCCGGATTTAATTCATACTATATTGTCTGTCCTGAATGCGAAAACTGCGATGAGGACATGGAAGTGGGCTACTTTGAACCTTCGGAGCGGATGAAAAGGGCAAAGGCGCCTTCCGGGAAATGGGACGGCAGAAGTCTGGAGGATGTAAGGCTGTGGCTGCCAAATCTGTTCAAGCTTCTGGAGGACGAGGAAGGAGAAGAGCTCCTGGCCTATTATTTCGGCACCTATGTATGCCCGGAATGCGGGAAGAAGACGCCCGTGCTGACAGGGATGGAAGGGTATTATCTGGGGGAATAGACGGCGAAGGCAAATTCCTAAGACTATAGGCTCTCGGAATTTTCTGGCAGAAAATGACATTTTTTGATCCGGGGGTTCCTTAAAAGGCGGGGGAATTTACTTTGATTTATCAGTTTTGACTCATCACTGGTCACATACGTGTCCCAAACGCCGTTCTTATTCCCCGGATCATTAGCTGCCGGCTTTAGCAGATATTATGTTTGCTCTCTTCAGAATGAATGATATAATAGAGAGTAGGGTGCGGGCTGTAAAATCAGGATGGCTGTTTCCGCTCCGGCGAACGGAAGCAGCAGAATAAATCACAAAAAAGTATTTTACATTCTGTCATGTTACGAAATTGTCATGGAAATGTCACCGAATTGTAAGGCTTTCGGTCATAATATATGATAGAATTGTGATCATAGGGTTCACGAAGCGGTTCCTATGATGAAATGAGTGCTGATGAAGAGAACATGCCTGATGGCATGTGGCGTATGGCAGCCACGCGGGACATGGCATATGTAAAAGATAATGCTGACAGAGGGATGTTTGCAAAAGGTGCAGGCGCAGGGAGGCAGTAGACTATGTGGCAGATTGTTTTGATTTTATTTGTGGTGTCTTTTTGTTTTTTCGCAGGTGTTATGGTGCGGGAGCCCAGGACGCTGTGGAGCGGTATTTCTTTTTTCTGGATGATGATTTGTCTGGCCGTTCTTCTGCTTTTCCTTTTGGCGGGCTATTTGGAATGGATGGCATCTCATACAGTTCTGAGATGGGTTCTCATCATATTGCTGATGTTTGCGCTGCTGTGCGTGGCTTTGCTTCCCTTCGCCCTGATTATCACGTTCTTCGCAGAGGGGCTTAAGGTCATCCGGCGTGAGGGCATGAAGCCGGCGAATATGCTGTCCATAGCGTTCTCTGTGATGCTGTTCGTCTATCTGACCGTTTGGCCTGCCATGGGCCGCCTGGGGAGGAGCCTGTTGGGGACAAGGCTGTATATCCTGATCAGCCTGTTGGCTTTTTACTGCCTGTCCCTGTTGGCTGTCTACTCCCTTTCCGCCGTGCTCAACCTGATTCATCTGAAAAAGAAGCGGAGGGCGGATTACATCATCGTCCTGGGGGCGGGCCTGATTGGCGCGAGGGTGACGCCGCTGCTGGCGGCCCGGATCGATAAAGGGATAGAACTGCTCGCCCGCAATCCCGGAGCGGTGCTGATCCTGTCCGGCGGCCAGGGGCCCGGGGAGGATCTGGCGGAGGGCAGGGCCATGGCGGACTACGCCGTCCAGAGGGGCGTGGATCCCGAGAAAATCATGGTGGAGGATAAGTCCGGATCTACGGAGGAGAACCTGAGGTTTTCAAGGGAGCTGATGAGCGGGGAGAAACCCAGGGTCATCCTGGTCACCACAGCCTATCATGTATTTCGGGCCCTGCTCCTGGCCAGGCAGCAGGGGATGAAATGCGTGGGCTTTGGGGCGAAGACCAGATGGTATTTTACATTGAACGCGCTGCTTCGGGAATTTGCGGGGTATCTGAGCCTGACGTGGAAAAGGCATGTCATTGTGGCTGTTCTGACAGCCGGGACCGTGGCCATGATATTCCATTGAGAATCCATGGCGTAAAGCCACAGGAACGGAGGAAGTAAATGTTAAATATCAGTATCAGGAATGAAATACCTGCGGATTACCGTATTGTAGAGGAGTTGACAAGAGAGGCGTTCTGGGGAAATATGAATCACCCCACCTGCGACGGAGAGCATCTGTTGGTGCACAAATTGAGAAAGCTTCCCTCTTTTGTGCCCGAGCTGGATTTTGTTGCGGAAGCGGAGGGCAAAATTGTAGGCCATGTCATTTACAGCCTGGCGAAGGTGATAACGCCGGACGGCCGGGAGACAGAAGTTCTGAACTTTGGCCCGCTCAGCGTCTGTCCGGGCTATAAGAGAATGGGAGTGGGTTCGGCTCTGATGCATCGCTCCATTGAAGAGGCGGCGAGACTGGGATACCGCGCGATCATTATCTACGGGCATCCCGATTACTACCCGAGATTCGGGTTCAGGAGAGCGAAGCACTATGGGATAGTGTCTGCCGACGGGGACAGCTGGGACTCGTTGATGGCAATGGAACTGTACGACGGCGCTTTGGATGGGATTACCGGCCGGTATATCGAAGACGAAGTCTATGACGTCGATCCGGAGGAAATGGCTGAATTTGAGAAAACCTTTCCTTTCAAAGAACCGGTGCAGCTTCCCCCTGTCAATCTGCTGACTGACCATCTTCCCCAACGGGCAAAACGGGCATTTGCGGAGCATGGGATCAAGTTCGTATCCCAGCTGCAGCGGTTCAGCGGTGCGGAATTACTTAAATGGGACGGGATGGACGAGCAGCTTCTGGTGAAGATCAACGGGATACTGTCACAGTTGGGGCAGCCCGGTAAGCTGCTGCCTTCCTCCTATATTCTGCAGCTTACGGAACTGGGAGTGCGGAATCCAATCTGTTCGTTGATTCGGTCAAAAGCCGGAGTCTCTGTGTATCGGGTGGAATCGGAAGGGAGAAAGCTGATTCTGAAGGTTTTTGAGAGCCGGGAAGATGCACGGGAAATAGAGAATTACCTGACGCTGTCAAAGCTTGGGGTACAGACTTTGCCTCTGTTGGGCTACACCCAAAACGCAATCCTGTTGCCGGATGTAGAGGCAGACGGCGAATACAGGCTTGGGAAAGAAAGCGATCTGAGCGATCCTAAGATAGCGGGAGCCATTGCCGGATGGTACAAGATACTTCACAAAAAGGGACGTATCTATCTTTCCGGCAGCAGGGTTTCCATGTATGACGAATCAGATATGCTCACTTTAGAAAATATGCGCTTAATAGCGGAAAAGACCGGTACCGGGGGAGATATGCTCTGGCAGGCAGTCGCGGAGAATTACGGCATAATCCGAAGCCGAATTGATGCGCTGCCCCGGACGCTTGCATACAACGATTTTTACTGGACGAATCTGATCGTATCGAAAGATAATGAGAGAGCGTTCCTGTTTGATTACAATTTGTTGGGCAAAGGCACTGCATATGGAGATATCCGCAATGTGACAAGTTCGCTTTCCCCTGAAGCGGCCAAAGCCTTCCTGCAGGGGTACGGCGATGATGTGGAGGAGGAGCAGAAAAAAGCAGATGCCTTTATTGCGCCTCTGGTCACGCTGGTAAGTGCCTGTGAGTGTGCCGTTTTCCCGTCGTGGGCAAAGGCGGCGCTGGAAGAATTGAAAAACGGCGATATTTTGAGGCATTTAGAAGAATGGCTGGAACAGGCTGTTTAATATATCATAGGATCCGTCTGGTGCACGGAGGGCGTGGAGGACCGGCAGCTGCAGGAGCTCTATGTGCGGCTGATGGATGAGGCTGCATGGAAGGAATGGAAGCGTGAGAATGGGTTTGCTTAGCCGAAAAGATTCCATTGACTTTTGGCCTGTTGGGACATAAACTGAACGGGCGGCATTTGAATAACAAGGAAGCAAGATACATGGAACAATTATTGATAGTGGAAGATGATATAGGCTTGAATCAGGGGTTGAGCAAGGCGATGAAAACAGATGGCCGGCAGATTATTTCCTGCAAGGATTTGAGAACGGCGAGGGAACAGCTCCTTTGCGGCCGTGTGTCTTTAATCTTGTTAGATATCAGCCTGCCTGACGGCAGCGGGCTTGACCTGCTGCGGGAAATCAAGGAAAAGACACCGGATATTCCGGTGATTCTGCTGACCGCCAACGATACGGATATGGATATTGTAGATGGACTGGAACAGGGCGCCGATGATTATATTACCAAGCCATTTTCTCTTTCGGTTTTACGTGCAAGGGTGAATACCCAGCTGCGGAAGCAAATGTCCATTCCTAAAAATATACCAATTCATATCGATCATTTTTGCTTTGACTTTGAGTCCATGGCCTTTTGCGTGGGGAACGCCAGGGTTGAATTGAGCAAAACGGAACAAAGACTGCTGCATTTGCTTGTTGAAAACCGTGGCCGGACGATGACCCGGGGAGAGCTTGCAGACCGAATTTGGACAGACGGCCCGGAATATGTGGATGAAAACGCCCTTTCTGTTGCGGTTAAGCGTCTGCGGGATAAGCTTTGCGCACAGGAGTATATCAAAACTGTTTATGGAATCGGTTATACCTGGGTAAAAAAAGATGGATGAAACTGGAATTATTGTCATATTGCTTTGTTTTCTGACGGCAGCCGTCATTGTATTATGGACTCGAAAGAAAGCCGGAAAAACCATGGATGCAATCGAAGGGATGTTGGATGCCGCAATGGATGGCTCTTTTTCCGAAACCACTTTTGATGAAAGTAAGCTGTCTGCACTGGAAACAAAATTTGCGCACTATCTTTCCGCGGCAGAGATTTCTTCTCGAAATGCGGCCTGGGAAAAAGACAGAATGAAGTCCCTGATTGCGGATATTTCCCATCAGACAAAGACGCCGATTGCAAACCTACTACTATATAGTGAGCTTCTGATGGAAGAGGTGATTTCCATGGAAGAGTTAATTTCCATGGAAGAAGTAATGTCCACGAAAGAAAATCTTCTGGCATCGATGAAAGCCAATGTGGATGCGCTGTATAAGCAGTCTGAAAAACTGCGTTTTTTGATTGACTCTCTTGTAAAACTCTCCCGACTGGAGAACGGAATTATTTCCCTTTCACCCAGGCGCACACCGTTGCAGCCGCTGCTCCAGGGCATTGCTGAACAATATACGGCAAAAGCCGCGGAAAAAGGATTATCCCTGCATCTGCATAACACAGACATTTATGCGGTCTTTGACTCCAAATGGACAGCAGAAGCACTGGCTAATATTGTCGACAATGCGGTCAAATATACGGAGCATGGAACAATAACCATTTCTGCTGTCAGTTATGAAATGTTTGTAAGGATTGATATATCGGATACCGGTGCAGGCATCCCTGAAAGTGAGCAGTCAAGGATATTTGCCCGCTTTTATCGTTCCGGGACCTCGCAGGAACAGGAAGGCGTGGGAATCGGGCTGTATTTGGCGCGTCAAATCATATCCGATGAGGGCGGCTATATCAAGGTTATTTCCGTTCCCGGAAAAGGAAGCACTTTTTCCGTATTCCTGCCGAAGGAACAGCAATTCTTTCAAAACCGTTAGAATTTATTTCCCGGGGAAAGAATTTGGAAAGATTTTTATGAGATAATCTGTATGTATCAAAGGATGATTTCTTTGCATGCATACAGATTTTTCTCATTACAGGACAGTCCGCCGCCAGACGGACATGAAATCAGTAAGGAGCTGAAGGTACTATTTTATCTTGTAGGATAGTCCGTTACCAGACGGATGTGGAATCAGTAAGGGGCTGAAGGCGCTGTTTTACCTTGTAGGACAATCCGCCTCCAGGCGAGCATGGAATCAGTAAGGTGCCGAAGGCACTGTTTTACGGAGGGACTTGTTTATGGAAATATTACAGGCAAAAGGCCTGAAAAAGATTTATGGCTCCGGCAGCAATGCGGTTCATGCACTGGACGGAGTTGATTTAAGTGTGGAGAAAGGCGAATTTGTGGCGGTTGTCGGCACATCCGGTTCCGGGAAATCCACGCTGCTGCATATGCTTGGCGGCTTGGACCGCCCTACGGACGGTACTGTCATGGTTGACGGGCAGGACATTTTTTCCTTAAAGGAGGAAGCCCTGACTATTTTCCGCCGCAGAAAAATCGGCTTTGTGTTTCAGGCGTACAATCTTGTCCCGGTGCTGAATGTGTATGAGAACATTGTTCTTCCCATTGAACTGGACGGCGGCGGGGCAAAGAAGGAATTTGTACAGAAAATCGTTCAGACGCTTGGACTGGAGGAACGCCTGGACGCCCTGCCGGGTCAGCTTTCCGGCGGTCAGCAGCAGCGTGTGGCAATCGCCCGTGCACTGGCGGCAGCTCCGGCTATCATTCTCGCGGACGAACCCACGGGCAATCTGGACTCCGGAACCAGCCAGGATGTGCTGAGTCTTTTAAAAGTTACCAGTCAGAAGTTCGTCCAGACAATCGTAATGATAACGCACAACGAAGAAATCGCGCAGATGGCAGACCGCATTATCCGCATCGAAGACGGGCGGATTGTTTCTCGGGACTGACGACTGCGGCGGCATGGAATTTGGTATGCGCGCCGAAGCGCGCCAGGGGTATAAAGATGAATGTCAAAAACAGAAAATGTATCAGGAAATTAAGCCGGCGTTCTTTATGGGCATCCCGCAGGCGCAACATCATTGCAGTCATTGCCATTGCATTGACTGCTCTGCTGTTTACCTCTCTGTTTACCATAGTAATGTCCATAAATTCCAGTTATGAAATGAGCACTTTCCGTCAGATCGGCGGTTACGGACATGGAGCTTTTAAGGAAGTGACAGAAGAACAGATTCAGAACATATCTGTCCATCCCAATGTAAAAGCCGTGGGCAGACGTATGATCATTGGCAGTATGGATAGCGGGATTTTTGCAAAAGACCCTGCCGAGGTCAGTTTTATGGATGACAACTGCGCGGAATGGAGTTTCGCAGAACCCGCCAAAGGGCATATGCCGCAGGAAAAAAAGGAAATCACCATGGACACCCATGCCTTGAAACGACTGGGTGTCGAACCGGAATTGGGTGCGGAAATTGAACTGACCTATACGGTTGGCCCTTTATCCCAAATGCCTTATGAGAAAACAGATACCTTTATTCTGGCAGGATGGTGGGAATACGATGATATAAGCCCTGTTCACTATATCAATATCAGTGAAGAGTATGCAGAGGAAATAGAAGCGGAAGCGGTATCCAGGGGACTGGAACCGTTCCGTACTGACCTGAATGTGATGATGGCATCCGGTATGAACATCCGCGGCCAGATGGAGCAGGTGGATCTGGACCTGGGGTATTCCTGGGATGAGACGGGGGAAGGGGAACTGGTACGCATCGGTGTAAACTGGGGCTACACTTCTTCCCGGCTCGGCGAAGGCACGGATGTGACAACGCTGATTGCGGTCATCGCTTTTCTTGGGCTGATTATCTTCACGGGCTATCTGATTATCTACAATATATTTCAGATTTCCGTTACCGGGGATATTCGGTTCTATGGCCTGTTGAAAACCATTGGCGTCACACCCCGGCAGCTTCGCCGTATCATACGCGGACAGGCGGTGTTTTTGTGCTTAGTGGGTATTCCGATGGGATTGCTGCCTGGATATGGTGTGGGTGCAGCTCTGACGCCTGTCGTAATCGCACAATCCGGTCTTGGCGCCGGGGTTTCTGCCGTCAGCACATCCCCGCTGATTTTCCTTGTGTCCGCCCTGTTTGTGCTTATTACGGTTTTGCTGTCCTGTTCCCGTCCGGGCAGGATTGCTTCCAAAGTCTCCCCGGTGGAAGCGGCCAGGTATACAGAAGCTGCCGTATCCCAAAAGAAACATCGTGCCACCCGCGGCGCCAAAGTATATCAAATGGCTTTTGCCAATTTGGGACGGAATAAAAGAAAGACTGTCCTTGTGGTTATTTCTCTTGCACTTTCCGTGACGCTTCTCAATGTTCTGGTCACCTTTACCGGTGGTTTTGATATGGAGAAGTACCTGGACAGGCGGATTTGTGCGGACTTTATCGTAAGCTCTGCGGATTATTTCCGCTATAGAAGCTCCCGCGAATATATTTCTCAGGAACAGATTGCCCGGATCGAAGCAAACACATCCCGGTCCCTCTCCGGCTGCGGCTACAGCCTGAAGGGTTATGCACCGTTTAGCTGGGTGACGGAGGAACGCTGGTTACAGGGCATGATTCGCCATTTCTCAACAGAAGAGGCAGAAGCAGTGCTTGCCCGGTCAGAGCGCCGGGATAATCTTGTGAGGCAGGATGTACAGGTGGAAGGCCTGGATGAAGCTTTGTTTGATAAACTCACTGTGGTGGAGGGAGATTTGTCCCCCCTGTTCCGGGAAGACACAAAGGCTATCGCAGTGGCAGTCCGCACGGATGACTATGGAAATGTAAGTAATTCTGGGTTTTATCCGCCCATAGGTTCTGTCCAGACCATCACTTATATTGAGGAAGGCCGCTACATTGACAGCCGTACCGGAAATCCCTGTGATGAAAGCACGCCCGCGGAATGTGTCCGGCTGCAGCCCTCTGTCAGCCATGATGTAGAATACACAATTTGTGCTTATGTCATTGTGCCAAACTCCATGAGCTTACGTTACAGTATACAGGGAGACAGCTTTGTGCTTCCTGCTGAAAATCTGAATACTGACAGCCGGGGGAAAAGCATACCGGTGTTTTATCTGTTCGATGCTTCCGATGATTTGGCGGAAGCGTCCGCGGAAAAATACCTGGCAGATCTGGCCTCTGACCGTTTATCCGGATTGATGTACGAAAGCAAGGCCATTTCCCGGGCGGAATTTGAAAGCTTTCAGAATATGTTTCTGCTCATGGGCGGATTACTCTGTGCCGTCATTGGCATTGTAGGTGTCCTGAATTTCTTCAATGCCATTATGACCGGTATTCTTTCCCGCAGGAGGGAATTTGCGGTTTTGCAGGCAGTGGGTATGACCGGCAGACAGCTGAAAGCCATGTTGGTTTATGAAGGATTGTTCTACGCCCTCAGCTCCGCGCTGTGCGCATTCGTCCTGTCGATTGTGATAAATCCTTTGCTTGGTGATCTTATGGAGAATCTGTTCTGGTTCTTCAGCGCAAGGTTTACAATCGTTCCTGTTCTGTCTGTCATACCGATTTTTGCTCTGCTTGGATGGCTGATTCCCTGTGTCATGTATGAACATGCCGCCAGATACAGCATTGTGGAGCAGCTAAGGGATACGTAATCATTGATGACAACGCAAAACGGCCCTCTGCTTTTTCATTGGCAGGGGGCTGACGACGTGGTAGCGGATGCCTGTTACCGCGCTTTAAACGAAAAGATACACCGGAAGGCGGCTTTGATTACGGATGCAAAGTTGACAAAACAGGAACAAAATATTATCATAAAACAAAAAGGGGAATGCTGCGAAAATGGGATGGCTGAAGGCATTTATTCCGCAGCATTTGCCTAATGAGCGGCTTTTGGATATTTTGGATATGGGCACCCATTTTAAAATATCCGAAAAGAAAATCAGGGCCAACTACAGGGCAAATGCAGATACTATCTCAAAGGCTTTTTCTTCCGGAGGAAGCTTTTATACCAGGGGAAAATATATTGAAAATCAACCGCAATGGAAGCAGATAAGATTCGGGAAATTCACCATGGACTATTCAGGATGTGAAATTATTGCCGTCTACAATGCGATGCTATCCCTTGGGGAAACGCTGCCGGAACAGGGAATTGCGGATTTAATCAGCGTCTTCGAGAAAGAGGGGGCTGTTTTATGGGGCGGCTGGGGAGTGGCCCCCAGGGCAATCTGCCGTTTTTTTCAAGGAAGGGGCTGTGAGACTGCCATAACCTGCAGTACAGAGCCTGAGCCTGTCAACCGGATGGGAGAGGAGTACTATACGGTTGTTATTACTGTATATAATGACGCCGGGGATATCACGAAACAGATTCACACCATGAACGTATCAAAAGCCCACAAGAACGCTTTTATCCTCCACAACTGCTACAGGAGGGACAGGGACGGCAGCTATGCCGGGGGAATGCCGTATGCCTCTTTATGGGAAGCGGTAAAAAGCCTCCAGGGCGGGGCGGCGATGCCTGTATGTATTATCGGAATCAAACCGAAAGCCGCTGCAGCAGGGCGGAAGGCAGATTGTATGTCAGAGAAATATGCATTATAATGATAGGAGAGTGAGGGGAAATCCGCGGCGTGCCGGAGCGGGGGTGAAAATGTATTTCTGCCGCCTGCACGCTCCAATATACGAGGGAGGGATCATTACGTATGATTGGCTTTAGTATTATGATGTGGTTTTGCTCCGCAATCATCATCATTGTAAGCATTTCGCTGTTAAAAGGAAATTATTCCGGTATGCACGGAAAGGTGTTCGATCATGCGGAAGATAAAGAAGGATATGCGAAGGCTGTAGGCAAACCCGCTTTATTACTGGGAATCGGTATAGGAATTGACGGAATATTGGGGAGTATTGCGCAGGGATTATGCTCCATCATGGTCTCTCTCCTGTTTTTGACTTTGTTAATTATTGTAGTTGGCTTATGGCTATTTAAAGTGCAGAAGAGGTTCCGCACAGGGGCGAACCTGTCCCGGGAAAAGCAGTGGCAGACGGCGCAAAAAGAGCAATGAGGACACGGAAATTGAAAGCGGTCTCTTTTGGAATTGTGGAGGAGAAAAATGAACGAACCAAGATATCCGGAGGATGTATTTAAAACAATCTGGCTTTGGATTGGCATTGCATTTATTGCGATGGGACTGTTGAATTTTATCATTGTATTTATGTCTGCGGTAGAATCGGCGGGACCGGAGCCGGATATGGCGGCAAAGAAGCAGGAGCAGATGACGGTCACCAGGGCCAGCCCGCTGCGCCGGTGGCCAACGCAGGCCTTTGCCAGGGCGATCAGCTTTTCCGAAATGCCGGCCTGCTCCATGATGTTGCCGGCCAGGATGAAGAAGGGGATGGCCAGCAGGGAGAACTTATGGGTGGCGGCATAGGCGTTGATAGGCAGCATACTGCTGGAGAAGCCGGCCATCAGGAAACCACCGCCGGTACCCCCAGGGAAACCGCAATGGGCACGTTGCACAGCAGCAGGAGGAGAAACAGTCCGAACAAAACGATGCCTTCACTCATACTCTCCCGCCTCCTCTCCACGGATGCTCCAGAGAGCCTCCATTAAAAATCGAATGGTGACAAAGGCAAATCCCAGGGGCAGCAGGCTGCCGAAAATCCACTCCGGCCACTGGAGGGAGGCCGTGATCTGCCCGGATTTGAACTCGGATATGGCCATCTGGGCTCCGGTATAGGTCATCAGAGCGCCGAACGCGGTTCCCAGCAAATTCGCAAAGATATGCAGGCCGTGCTGTACGGCGTGGGGGAAGTGGTCCGTGACCACATTCAGCCCCAGGTGGCTCTTCTTGCGTACGCCGATGGCGCTGCCCAGCAGCGACAGCAGCACAAAGAGGCCTGTTGTGATTTCCTCTGAGAAAGACAGGGAGAGATGGAAGAAGAAACGGGAGACCACGTTGGCGGATGTGATGACCACCATGGTGATCACCGTCACGCAGCACAACACCTTTTCCACCTTCGCCAATCCTTTATCCAATTTCATCATACGTTTTACCTCATTTTACGACTAACGGACCTGAGCTGCGCTGCCGCGGTTCAGGTCCGCCTGCTCTGTCCAGTCCCACTCCCCATTGGCGGAGAGAACCCTGTTCAGTTACCCCTTGAGGGCGGATATGTCGATGCCGAATGCTTTGAAGGCGTCGTCGCCGTACTCCTCATAGAAGTAGTCATAGTAACCGGTGTCGATCAGGATATTCTGGAACACCTTGATCTGCTCCTCCGTCAGGGTAGTGACATCACAGCCGTACTTGATAATCTCTTCCTTCTGGGTGGATTCGCTGTCCACCACGTTCTGGCAGCCTGTGCGGCAGACCTCGGCGGCAGCGTCCTCCAGGACCTTCTTGGTGGCATCGTTGAGCTTGTTCCAGGTGTCGTTGTTGACCACCAAGGCAAAGGCGCCGTAGCTGTAGTTCCACTCGGTTATGTAGGGCTGGACCTCGTGGAAGGAGTTGTTGTAGATCAGGTCATAGCCGTTCTCCTGGCCGTCCACAGTACCCTGGGAGAGGGCCGTATACAGCTCGCTGAAGCTCATGGTCAGGGGGTCCGCGCCAAAGTCGGTGAACGCCCGCATGAAGGGCTCGCCGCCGGGGACGCGGAGCTTGAGCGCCTTGATGTCGTCAGGGGTGGTCACAGCCCGCTTGCTGTTGGTGAGCTGGCGCATACCGTTGTGGATAAAGCCCAGAGTATGGAGGTTTTTAGCGTCAAGGCATGTAGAAATAAAGTCCCCGGCTGTGCCGTTGAGCAGGCTCTCCGCCTCCTCGTAGGAGTCAAAGGTCCAGGCCACGCTCAGCG
>OFFY01000794.1_pt1 | contig 30427 bp, 21 predicted proteins | sample 1521481 | NCBI WGS metagenome assembly OFFY01 (sample SAMEA3504117, study PRJEB24116) | mouse gut metagenome | biome: mouse gut; feature: mouse-associated habitat; material: faeces | place: Denmark | collected 2011
GCTTCCGCTCTCCTGGGACGCCTGCGTATCCTGACCGCTTCCGCTCTCCTGGGACGCCTGCGTATCCTGACCGCTTCCGCTCTCCTGGGACACTGTGCTCTCGCCGCCCCCCTGGGATTTCCCGTTTTCAGCGTTGCCCGCTTGATCCTCCCCGGGCTCCTGCGTACCGGCCGTGTCCTGGTTCACCTGAGAGCCTTCTTCCGCCCGGCTCCCCTCCTCCTGGGACTGCTGCGTCTGACCTATACTGCCAGGTTCCGCGGCATATGCCATTAAACCTGAACTGACAGTCAATATGGCCGCCAATAATAATGCCATTTTCCGTTTCATGCTTTTGTCCTCCCGTTGCTCGCACCCTTGTATCTGAAAAGTTTTGGAGTTATATTATACCGCATATTCCATTCGCCTGCAAGACAAAAAACAATTGAAAAACAGCACCTGCATATGCCTCCTGAAAATAGCAGAAATTATTCCAAAACAGCACAATCCTGTCCTTGTGCATCTTCCCTGACTATGCTAAAATACAGTCACTTACTCAGGAAATGCAGGTGATACCGTTTGACAGGAATCATATTTGACCACAAAGAATTTGCCGTTTTCGACGGGCCGGGTCCCAGGCAAACCGTCTTTTTCAAAGGCTGCCCTCTGCGCTGCAGCTGGTGTCACAATCCGGAAGGCCTGTGTGCCCATCCTCAGCTGATGGTAAGCAATGCTTCCTGCGCCCACTGCGGCAACTGTATCCGCATATGCACCCACGAGACCTGCATTGCCTGCGGAGATTGTGTCCATGTCTGTCCGCTTCACTTACGGTCTATTGCGGGGGAAACCGTCACCGCCGGGGAGCTGGCCGGCCGGATCCTGAAAAACGCCGACTACTATGCTGCCTACGGCGGCGGGGTCACCTTTTCCGGCGGCGAACCGCTTATGCAGGCCGCTTTCCTGGGAGAAGTCCTCAGGCTCTTACCCGGGGTACACTGCGCCGTCGAGACCTCCGGTTATTGCCAGCCTTCCCTTTTTCAGGAAATCACGGCACTGCTGGATTATGTGATTATGGACATCAAGCTGTTTGACGAAACCAGACATCGGCATTTTACTGGCGTCAGCAATCGATTGATTCTGCAAAACGCCCTGGGCCTGTGCGAAGGCCAGATCCCCTTCGTCATCCGGATCCCTGTCATTCCGGGAGTCAACGACACGGATGAAAACTACAGACAGACCGCTGCTTTCCTTTCCGGCGCCCGAAATCTTGTCCGTGTGGAATTCCTTCCCTACCACAAAACGGCAGGTGCAAAATACAGCATGGCCGGAATGGAATATCAGCCGCAGTTTGATCCCGAAGGTTCCATCCATATCTCACAGGAAATCTTCGGAGAATACGGAATAAGGAGTGTGATATTATGAGAGAACGAATCCGGAAAATGCGCGATTTCTTCATTGTACGCAAGGAACACCATATCTTCAGGCAGACCCCCGGGAATCCCGGCCTGTTGGCAGCCGATTTTGCCCGGCACCATATCCCCGCCACGGACCGCAGTGCCATGCGTCTCCTTTCTGTACTCCGCCAGGAGACACCGGTACTGTTTCCGGAGGAACGGATCGTCTTTACCAGAACAGTCCGGACAATACCGGAGCTGTTTACCCCGGAAGAGACGGCTGAACTGAAAAGCAGCTATTGGATCCACGAACGTGGCGATGTGAGCAATATTAATGCGGATTATACCCGGCTGTTGTATATGGGCCTCGTTCCCAAAAAGCAGGAACTGGAAATCCTCCGGGAACGCTTTGCCGCATCCGGACAGGAAGAAAATGCCCATTATATCACACTGCAGATCCAAATCCTCGACGGCATTCTGGAATTGACCCATCGCTACCGTGTGCTTGCCCTGCAGCAGGGAAATGAAGCTGTGGCAGAGACCCTCTCCCGAGTACCCGCCCAGCCTCCCCGGAATTTCCCGGAGGCTCTGCAGATGTTCCGGATCCTGCATTTTGTCATGTGGTGCGGTGGAAATTATCACAATACAATCGGCCGTTTTGATCAATACATGTACCCCTATCTGGCGAAAGATCTGGAAGAAGGACTCTATAACGAAGAGGATGCACTGGAGCTTCTGGAGGAGTTCTTCCTGACCTTCAACAGGGACAGCGATCTCTACCCCGGCATGCAGCAGGGAGATAACGGCCAGAGCATAGTTCTGGGCGGCCGGTGTGAAAGCGGCGCCGACGGATTTAACCTGCTCTCCCGGCTCTGCCTTCAGGCCAGCCTGGAATTGAAAGTGATCGATCCCAAGATCAATCTCAGAGTCCATTCCGATACGCCTCTGGAAACCTACCGGCTGGGCACAGAACTGACAAAGCAGGGCCTGGGCTTCCCCCAGTATTCCAATGACGATATCGTCATCCCGGGATTGACCAACTTGGGCTATGCCCCTGCGGATGCCTGCAACTATGCCGTTGCCGCCTGTTGGGAGTTCATCATCCCGGGGACAGCCATGGACATTCCGAATATAGAGGCTCTCTCCTTTGCCAAAGCCGTCGCCGATGCCGTAGAGAATGCTTTGGAAGGAAGCGATTCCTATGATGCGTTCTATCGTCGGGTCCGTGAGAATATCTATACCCAGTCAGAGGAACTGTGTGAACGGGTGAAAAATGTCTATCTCTATCCTGCGCCCTACCTGTCTCTGATGATGGACGGCTGCTGTGAAAATGCCCGAGATATTTCCCTGGGCTGCCGTTATAACAATTACGGAATCCATGGAACCGGACTTTCCACTGCCGCCGATTCGCTGGCTGCCATCCGGAAATTCGTTTTCGAGGAAAAGAAAGTCTCCGCCGCGGAACTCAAAAAGGCTTTGAAACAGGATTTTTCAGGGTATGAACAGCTTTGCACACTCCTGCGGTATGAGGCGCCGAAATTCGGCAACAACGACGACTATGTGGACGAAATTGCTTCCTTGCTGCTGGCGGATTTCGCCGGGGCGCTGAAAGGAAAGAAAAATGACCGGGGCGGCATCTTCCGTGCCGGCACGGGAACGGCAATGTACTATCTCTGGCATACAAAGGATCTCCCTGCCAGCCCCGACGGGCGGCATCAGGGGGAGGCACTGGGCTGCAATTACTCTCCCAGCCTGTTTAGCAGATGCAAAGGACCGGTCTCCATTATCCGTTCCTTTGCGAAACCGGATTTGAAGGAGACCATAAACGGCGGCCCTCTCACCCTGGAGCTCCATGACACGGTTTTCAGAACGGAAGAAAGTACGGAAAAAGTCGCCTTGCTGGTAAAATCCTTTATGGATCTGGGCGGCCATCAGCTGCAGCTGAACGCAGTGAACCGGGACACCATGCTGGATGCACAAAAGCACCCGGAGCACTACCGAAACCTTATCGTCCGTGTCTGGGGCTGGAGCGGATATTTCGTGGAACTGGACAAGGAGTACCAGGACCACATCATTCAAAGAATGGAACTGGCAATGTAAAGAAGTATTCCCAAGAGGGAATGGGGGACGATCTATGAATCTATTTACTTACTCTTCCTATATAAATACAGCAGACGGCAGGCGGGACGATGTCAGATGCAGCGTCCGTGAAATTCTCTGCGAAGACGGCGTATCAGCCGTTTTCATCAAAGCGCTGTGCAAAGATGATGCAGATGGGCGGGACCATTCTATCCACAGCGACCTGGGCGTTGTCATCGAAGCTGCCTCTGCCAGGCCTCCCCGGCGTTATATGGCCAACTACAGGCATACCGAATACTGGTGCAGGCCGTTTTTCGGCGAAGATCTCACAGATATGCCCGATGAGACCCAGGCTCTGGTATTGGAACTGGATGACGGTCAGTTCTGTGTAGTCCTTCCTGTGGTCAACGATACCTGTAAATGTGTCCTGAAGGGCTGCTGTACCCATACCTTCTCGGCCAGAGTCTTCTCCTGGTACCCCAAAAGCTACAGCTGCCAGGGTCTTGCCTTCGTGTATGCCGTGGCGCCCCGCCCCGGCCAGGCTATGACACGCTGTGTAAAACGTGCTCTGAAATTGCAAAACAGTCCCACCCGCCACAGAAGCGAACGCCGCTATCCCGCCCTGTTCGATTCTCTGGGCTGGTGCAGCTGGGACAGCATGCATATCGAAGTGTCCCAGGAGGGGATGCTTCGCAAATGCCGGGAATTTCAGGAAAAAAAGATTCCTGTAAAATGGGTGATTCTGGACGATATGTGGGCGACTGTCACGGATTTTTACGGGGAAGAACATGACCATGGCGAGAACATGATCGAATTGATGCACCGATCCATGCTGTCCCATTTTGAAGCGGATCCCAGTCGTTTTCCGGATGGGCTGGCCGGCTGTATCGCCAGGATCGCGGAATTCGGGATTCAAACCGGTATCTGGCATCCCACCACCGGTTACTGGAAAGGCTTCGATCCGAAGGGCGAGGGATACCGGCTCCTGAAAGATTATCTCATTCGGGCAGACAATGGCTACATCGTTCCGGACTGGCAGGAGGCGAGCGCCTATATGTATTACAAAACGCTGCATGATTTCTTCCGGAAATGCGGTGCCAGTTTCGTAAAAGTGGACAATCAGACAATGACCCGCAGATTCTACAAGGGTCTGGCTCCTGTGGGGAAGGTAGCGCGGGCCTTCCACAGCGGACTGGAAGCTTCCGTGGGAGAGCATTTTGACAATGCCATGATCAATTGCATGGGCATGGGCAGTGAAGACATCTGGAACCGCAGCGTCAGTCCCATCTCTCGCTGTTCCGATGATTTTCAGCCTGAAAACCGTTCATGGTTTACGAAACACGTACTTCAATGCGCCTATAACTCCTTATTTCTTGGGGAATTCTACTGGTGCGATTGGGATATGTGGTGGACCGATGACGCTCAGGCCGGCAAAAACAGCCTCATGCGTGCTGTCAGCGGCGGCCCCGTCTATGTAAGTGACCAGCTGGATCGGAGCAAACGGGACATCCTGGCTCCTCTTATTCTGGAGGATGGCCGGATCCTTCGCTGTGACAGACCCTGTACCCCCACCTTTGACTGTGTGACAGCAGATCCCACCACAGGAAACAGAGCTTTGAAGCTTCAGAATACGGTAGGAGAACATGCCGTCATGGCTGTTCTGAATATCAACAGGGACAACCGCCCGGTAAACGCCCGGATCAGCGGACGGCATATTGACGGCTTTTTGGCAGAAGAATACGTCGTCTATGAACATTATTCCCGAAAAGTGCAGATTCTTCATGGGAAGGAAGCCTTTGACGTCACCCTGGAGGATAACGACGACTATCGGCTGTATATCTTCGCCCCTCTGAAAAACGGCTTTGCCGCCATCGGCCGCATAGATAAGCTGATCTCCCCTGCCGCTATCCGGTATGTCCACAGGGAGGAGATCGTCCTGAAGGAACACGGCCCCTGTGCCTGGGTCAAAGACGGAGAGCTCTGTATTCAGGATTCATAGGCTGCTTTATCTCATCTGTGCCTTCTCAATGCGAAACCTGACCGTGGTTCCGCTGCCGGCCATGCTTAAAAAGGTCAGCGCGGAACCGCCTCCGTACTCCAGAGTCAGACGCTCATTCACATTTTTCAACGCATACCCGCCGCTGCGGTTCTCATTCTCCGGCAGCGAATCCGGCTCCACCGCAAACCCTCTGCCGTTATCCTCTACTGAAAATACAAATGCCGGCCCTTCCGAAAAAATCCGTATGCGGATCAGCCCCTTATGTTGGATTTCCTTAAAACCATGGTTGATGGCATTTTCCACCAGGGGCTGCAGAATGATTTTCAGCATTCTTCCCTCCAAAGCCTCCGATTCCACTTGCATGTCTATCTCAAACAAATTGGGGAAACGTATTTTCTCAATCTCCAGATAGCTCTTCACATGCTGCAATTCTTCCGCAACAGTGATGATATTCTCCCCCTTGTGAAGTCCCAGGCGGAAAAAGGAGCCCAGATGATAGGATAGTTTCTCAATATCCTTATAAGGTTTCTCAAGCTTTGCCATCCAGCTGATGGCATCAATTGAATTATAGATAAAATGCGGATTGATCTGTGACTGCAGTGCCCGCAGCTCCGCTACTCGCTTTGCATCCTTTTCCTTCTCAATATTCTCTATCAGATTCCGTATCTTGTCGGACATTTTGACGAATTGTTCCTCCAATTCCCCCAATTCACTGCCCCGGCCAACCTGAAACGCATGGGTATAATCCCTGGAGAAAAGCTTGAGATTCTTCTGCAGTTCTCTGATATTCTTGATGAGCCTTCTGGTCACCAGGAGCACCAGAACGAGACAAGCCACCACTGCCACAATCAGGGACAGCAGCAGTACCCGGTTCAGCATCTGTGTGGTACGGTACAGATCCTGTTCGGACAGAATATATGTCAGCTCCAAAGTCTCCCCCAACGCCAGGATTTCCACCTCATGGGTATAGACAGGATTTTCCTGAAAAAAAGAATACAGCCTGCTCTCCTTTAGCGGCAGGGATGCCAGAATATTGATATAATCTCCGTCCGAACAGGAAATGATTCTGCCATTGTTCGCCAGAAAGATCCTGCTGTTTTTCAGGGAAGCGGATTCATACATACTGCTTACGGAAATTTCGTTCATATACAGCAGAACATCCCCAATACTGGAACTGCGGCCGAACACCAGACAGGGTGCCCCCGCCTGGTCATAGATACAATGGTCATACAGATTCAGGCTTCTCCCGGTAAAGGTGGAAAGGAAGCTCTCAGGCGGCAGGGCAAGCGGCGAATCCACATCGTATGCCGGCGCCACATAGGTATAACGATGCCTCGTGGGAAAGAGAATATCGATCTGCCTGATCTCGCTAAACCCGCCGAACAACTCGTCCAAAAGCTCCTGCACCTGTTCTCCTTTCTCCTCCGGCGTCAAATTGAGATCCGTAAGGATCCGCAGCAGGGTCTGATCGGATGTGATGTTAAATAAAATCTGATTGTTTTTCTTCACCAAAGCTGCCATATCGGTATCGAATGCCTGAAAAGTGGACTGTACATAATTGCTGGAATAGTTCTCCTGTATGGTGGTAAATCCGAAAAACCAGGCAAACAAAGTGATTACCAGAGAGCTTAACAGCCCGAATACCAGTATGTAGAGGACCACAAATCGCTGAATGTGGATTTTCTGATCAGTCATAGCGGCCTCCTTGTCATTGATATTGGGACGGAGCGGAACCGGTCATCTTAAAAAAAGCTTTTCTGAATGTAATGGGATTCTTGTACCCTACGGCTTCCGAAACTTCATACAATTTATACTGTCCTGTTTTTATCATTGTTCTGGCTACGCAGATGCGGTATTCCGTAAGCCAGTTGTTGAATGTCGTCCCTGTCTCCTGTTTAAAAGAATGCATCAGACGTGACTCTGATATATGAAGTTCTCCTGCCACATGAGATATCCGGATCTCCCTGGCATAGTTTGCCTTGATATAAGTCACCGCCTTATTCACGGTCATACTGTAACGTTCCCTGTCTCCCATAAAAGGCTGCATACATCCTGCGTGCAGCGCCACCCGGTCCAGAAACTCCAGAATATATGCCTTCAGTGCTTCCACTGTCCCCAGGCTCTGGATATCCGATGCCGGACGAATGGGCTTCCCGAATACCAGCTGCATGGTATAGGCACTTTCGAACAGTTCCCGGACCACCGCTGTAGCCAGCCCCGTTATGCTGTTCTTCACCAATGCCATGTCCACATTCCGGCTTTCAAGTGAGTGAAAATAGCTTCCCACCAGCTCTGCTACCTCCCTTTCCTCTCCCGCAGACAGCCCCTCCAAAATCTCACGGATCTCTGCCTGCGACAGAACCGGCGTCTCCGCAGCAAGATCCCTGATGGCCATATAGTCAATAATTTTTCCATATCCCATCTGCGCCTTCTTCTCCAGGGCCTCCCTGGCCTGCAGATATGCCCTATGAATGGCGGCAAGGCTCCGGAAGGTAGCGCTTACCCCGATGGTGAGAGTCGTCCCGGCCATCTCCTGAAATCCGGTGCTGATCTCTTTAAGAAGCATCACCTGCTGCCTGTAGTCCCTGCTTCTGGTAAAGATCAGAAGCGCTGTCTCCGCAACGGACAGATTCGCCTTGTAAGTACAGTTCTCGTCTATGCTCAGATAGTAGTTCAGCCTCTCATTCAATATTTTGGAAAAACGCTTTCTTTCATCCGGCTCATAATGCCGCTCCCCCTCATCGATTTCTATGAGGGCAATATAGTAATCATGCTTTGCAGCACTCTTCTCTAAATAGCTTCTGAATACGGCAATATCCCCGTCAGAAGGCTGGGGATCGTGCAACAGCTGACAAAGCAGCTCATCCATGCGGTAATTCTGCCAGGAATGGAGCCTCCCCTGCAGCTTGCGCTCCTGCTCCAGCCTGGTCCGCAGCCTGCAAAATACAGATATGATCTCCTCATTCATCGCCGGCTTGGATATATAGGCAAAGACATCATTGTCAATGGCAACCTTGGCATAGGAAAACTCATTATATGCCGTCAAGATGATGATCTGGATCCCGGGATTCTTCTTCTTCACATGCCGGATCAGATCCAGTCCGTCCATTCCTCCCATACGGATATCGGTAATCAGCACATCGGGATGCAGCTCCTCGATCCTGCGCAATGCCTCCGCGCCGTTATCTGCCTCTCCTGCCACCGAAAATCCAAACTCCTCCCACGGAATGGACACCCGCAGCCCCTCTCTTACCAGAGGCTCGTCATCTACAATAAAAAGCTGAAACATAACTCCTGCCTTTCCTTCCCCCAATCAACCGTCCGAAATCTCACCTGCCCCGTCAAGCGTGTCAAAAAAATGGCCAAACTGGTCAGAAAGCGATGTCAGCGCCCTTGTCAGTCTCCGAAGAAACCATTGCAGCGTCACATAAGCCGCCAAAAACAGAAGCGCACACAGCGCAGCCATCCCCAGGAAAAATCGGAATAATACACGGTTCAGCGGCTCCTGTGATGTCTGAATACACAGGGTAAACGGAAATGCTCCCACCTTTCCGTAAAACACCTCCGTCCTCGAATCGAACTCTGCCTCCTGTCCCGTCCCGCCGTTCTCCAACACTATAACCGCCGCTTCATCCGGCAGCAGCGACGCCGAAAAATGATGTTCTGAAAAAATCCCCATATCGTTGTCCGAATCACTGGTGACAGGCAAAATGTTCATGGCGGGAATCGTGACTCCCAATGTCTGGTTTTCCTCTCCTCCCGCCGATTGAAGAGACTTCAGACACAGAAGCTTATCCTCAGATGGATTCTTATGTTTCAGATAGTACCACTGAAACGCCTCATATGAGGCTTCCAGCAATTCCGGATGCTGCTCCTGCAGAAACTCTGTCAGCACAATAGCCTCCTGGGTGAACGCATATTGAGAATCTGTGCGGATCAAAAATACTTCCTCAATATCCAGGCTGGTATTCCTGATCTTCTCCAACTCATAGCGAATCTTTGCCTGATAATATTTATCGTCTTCCCGGAAACGGAATTTCGCGCAAAACAAAGCGATGTTAAACTCTGCCAGCTGTAAATAGCTCTCTGCATTGGCAATCTGCTGATTTCTGAAATAATTAATTTTGTCATCATAATCATTCCGCAGCAGCCTGCAGTAGATCAGGAATACCGCCAGACTGTAAGTTACAAATATAACTGCGGCGGCCGAAAGCAACAGCAGCGAATATTTCTTCTTCAACTTCTGAAACATGGAATCACCTCATTGTTATTATACATGGATTTCAGGCTTTTCCACAAGACTATTTTGCTGGAAACAATTGGGAAGACAGGAAATCAGCAGGATTTGCTCCAAAACAGCAGAATACGTTCCCCTGGCCTGTAAGGACTGCCATCCCTTTTCAAAAAGCAGCAGAATACGTTTCCAAATGGCAGGATAGGCTTCTTGCGGCCCCTCTTATCCTCTGCTAAAATAACAGCATACTCAAAAAAGCACAAATGAGAAATGGCAATGGCAAAGTGAAAACGACACTGGGCAGGACGCTGCGGAACTATAAATAAGGAGGGGAACAATGACATCAGGAAAACACCGCACACCAAAAAACAAAATAGGCCTCCCGCCAAAAAAGCAAAGCCTGTGGCAGGAAATCCGAAAGCGGTATTTCTTCTATCTGCTTCCGATCCCGGGAATCATTTCCCTGATTTTGTTTTCCTACATCCCCATGGCAGGCATTTATATCGCATTTGAAAACTATACCTATCAGGGCGGCCTCTTCGGCAGTGAATTTGTAGGACTTAAAAATTTCCAGTTCTTTTTCGCCAATATGGGAAACGCCCTGCGGGCCACAAGAAATACTCTGGTCATCAACATCGGCAGTATCGTCCTGGGCACCGCGCTGAATGTAACTGTGGCCGTTATCATGGGTGAAATCAATCGGGAACGCTATCGCAAGGCCATGCAGACGGTTATCCTCTTCCCCCACTTTCTGTCCTGGATTGTGGTAGGCGCCCTTTCCGAGGTGCTGCTGGATACCAAAAACGGCCTCTTGAACCAGCTGATCGTCTCTCTGGGCGGCGAGGCCATCGAATGGAGCTATGCCCCGCAATACTGGTGGGCCATTTTAATCATCACCAGCCTGTGGAAAGGTTTTGGCTACGGAAGTGTAGTCTACTATGCCACGCTGACCGGCTTTGATCCCACTCTATACGAAGCGGCGGAGGTGGACGGAGCCAGCCGTTGGAAGAAAATCCGCAGCATTACCCTGCCTCTGCTGAAGCCCACCATTGTTACACTGTTCCTTTTGAACATCGGCGGCATCCTGGGCGGAAGCCTGGAACAGATCATGGGTATGACTAAAATGGCTCCTGCATTGTTCGAGACCACAGATACGATTACTACTTTCGTATACCGCTCCACCATATCCAGCACCAACTTCTCCATGTCCTCGGCGATAGGCCTGTACCAGTCGGTCTTCGGTTTCCTGCTGGTATTAAGCTCGAACTTGCTGGCCAAAAAGATCGATCCTGACTATGGGCTGTTTTAGAGGAGGTACCGAAAATGAGGAAAAAACATCGCAAATTAAAAAGAGAAAGCCCTCTGTGCTATATCGTGATGGCAATCCTGGCCCTGGTCTGCCTGCTGCCCCTGTTGATGATCCTGTCCGCATCACTGACCGATGAAGTCTACGTACAGAAAAACGGCTATTCCATCCTGCCCATGTATCCTACCCTGGATACCTATATCTTCCTCGTAGCCAACAAGGGCGAGATGCTGGCAAAGGCGTTTCTGACCACCATATCCGTAGTGATTTTGGGAACACTGTACTCCGTGACGGTTACTACCTTTTTTGCCTACGCGATCTCTCAGAAGAAAAGCACCTTTCGTTTTGCCAGAATACTGTCGTTTTTCGCCTGGTTCACCACCATATTCAGCGGCGGCGTACTCCCGTGGTACATTATGTGCACCCAATACTATGGCCTGAAGAACAATCTCTTTGCCCTTTTTATCCCTTCCGGCATCAATGTATGGAATATGTTTATTCTACGGGGAAATTTCAGAGAAGTTCCCGAGGAACTCATCGAGTCGGCAAAACTGGACGGCGCTTCCGACGCGAAGGTTTTCGTGAAAATATCCATCCCACTGGCCCGGGCCGGAATCGTCACCGTAGCGCTTTTCAATGTACTAAGCTTCTGGAATGACTTTTTCCTGCCCCAGTGGCTGATCACGGATTCCAAATATACTACGGTGCAGAAAATGCTCTACAGCATGCTGTCAAATGTAGCCACACTTTTGAACAGCAGCTCTTCCACTGCCACCATGGCTCTGCTGGAACATATTACGCTTCCGGCAAATACCGCGAAAATGGCGGTTACCGTGCTGGCAGTACTTCCAATCGTGGCGCTCTATCCCTTCGCCCTGAAGTACTTCGTCAAAGGAATCAATCTGGGCGGCATCAAAGGATAGAACTCTCAGAAACGTTGTTAGCTGCCCATTTCCCGGGGCAGACTGATAAAGAAAAGACTCAAAGGAGGATGAACTATGGGAAGAAAATTATTGGCAATCTTGATTTGTACCTGCCTGACACTGGGTATGCTGACAGGCTGCGGAGAGGATAATACCGGCTCCGCCGATAACAGCAGCGCATCAGACGCAGGCTCTGACAGCCAAAGCAGCACTCCGGACAGCAGCCAGGAAAGCGACACGGACAATGCACAGACAAATGCAGACGCGGAGCCTGTCTCTCTGCATCTGGTTCTGTACGGCGAGGCAACCACACGCACCACGGAATTCTTCGCCAACGAATTTCATGAAAAGGTCCTCAATGACCTGAACATCGACATGACCGTGGAGCAGATGGCGTGGGGCACCAATGACCAGATGGCAACCCGCCTGGCCTCCGGAGAGAAGATCGGCTTCATGAATATGGCCACGGAAAATGACTGGGCTTATAAGGGTCTCATCGCCCCCATCGACAGAGATCTTCTCGAGGAACTGGCTCCCAAGTATCTGGAGAGCCGCGGGCAATACGGCTTCGACTGTGTTACCATCAACGGCGAGATCGTCACCCTCCCGCTGAAATCCATGCCAAACAGCTATGCGCAGCAGGGCTTCCGTGTACGGAACGATATCCTGAACCAGGTAGACTGGGATGTATCCAAGATCAAGACCTACGATGACCTGATGACAGCTATCGCCGCGGTTAAGGAGAAGTTCCCTGACTTGTATGTCATTTCCTACGCAGACTCTCTCTTCTATACCATGTTTGACGCGGAATATGCACCGGAAGGCGCGATCTTCAACCAGCTCCAGAATCCGCTGAACTCCAACGGCGGTCTGGTGGTTATCGATGAAGGTCAGCCGGACAGTGATGAAATCATCAACTGGGTTGAGACGGATTACTTCGCACAGATTTGTAAAATGGAAGAGGAATGGTGCCGTCTGGGCTATCTGGAGAGAGATGCCTCCTTCCGGGAACGGGCAGCCACCGCATGGGACTCCGGCAACAGCCTGCTGAACTTCGGCGCACAGACCTGTATTTATGACCACAAGCTGGGCAATGTGGAAGGTGCAGACGTACGTTATCTGAACCTGTCCAACCATCCCACTGTACTGAAGCTGGATTACGACTGGGGGATCGCCGTGTCCTCCGCCGATGTAGACAATGTAGGAAACTGGCTGCGCTTCGTCAACTGGATGTACTCCACCAAGGAGAATTATATGTTCTGCCGTCACGGTGTGGAAGGAACGGACTGGGAGTATAATGAAGACGGCAGCGTCAACAAAATCATGCGCGACAGCCTGATCCACGACTGGATGACCGCGACGGCGATGTACGAAGAGCTTCCGGAGGGAACCTACGATCCGGCAGAAGTGGAAGCTTACTGGCATTCGGATGACAACTGTATTAACAGCAAGGCCATGGGATTTTCCTTTGACCCCACTCCGGTGGAGACAGAAGCTGCGCTGCTTCAGGCAATCTGTACCGAAAAGCTGGAGCCCCTTACCTTCGGAAGAGGTAATTTCGACGAGGACTTCCCTCCTGTATTGGAAGAGCTGAAGGCCGCCGGACTGGATAAGTATCTGGAAGAATATCAGAGACAGTTCTCGGAATTTATGGCTAATAAAAAGAAATAGTAAAGAATTAATATCCAAAAACATTCCCGCCTGTAATTTCCGGCGGGAATGCTTTTGTTATCCATCGTAGTCACGCTCCTGCAGCTCCTCACCAGCAGCTTCGCGGCATATTCATTTGCAAAGCTGCACTCCCGCCACAAGAACGCGCTGTTCCTGGCGTACATTGACCATCGCCATGCCTTGGCATATTTGCATGGTGCCCCAGTTCATCATGATGCGGAGAATGGCAGTGCTGCCCCGAATACACATCCATTGCTCCCATTGACCCCATCGCCCCAGCCAAGGTTAAAGAAAGCACTTTAATACAATATTGACTTCTTCCCCATGCTCGCCCTGAAACGCATAACAGAACCGGCTGTTTTCATCCTTTGTCACAATATAGAAATTTTCCATTGTCTCCATATCTAACAACGGATTGTTTTCCGGACTCTTCACTTTTACGTCATGAAAGCAGTCCTGTTCATTGCATTGCAGTTTCTTTATCTGATCCGCCATCAAGGAACAGGCATTTCTGTACGGAAAAGATCCTGCAATTGCCGCATTAGCCTCCAATACACGGGAAAGATATTCCGCATATCCCCGGGAAAGCAGTTCTTCCGCGGGGATAATCAGTTCCTGTGTATCGGAGTTCCGTATTTTTTGAATCAGCTGTTCTATCGTTTGCGGCGACAGAATAACAAAGCTGAGCGCTCCTGTAATGCGTATTGTATAATCCAATATCAATTTTCCATCCCTCTCAGCCTTTCCACAAGCGCTTCTTTAGAGAAGCTATACAATGCCATAAACGTGATCATCAGCGGCACGGCCGTCAGCGCGCCCGCATAGGCAAGCGCGAAACCCGTAGGGAACCGAAATGCCATATAGAAGGCCCCTATCCTGTAAAGCATCTTGCTGAGCGTATAGCCGCACAGCGTACCTATGGTCATTGTCACCCCCACGGTGGCAAGCACCAGAAGCAGGCTCTCCCCCAGCAGCATCCTGCGGATCTGTCCTTTGTCCATTCCAATGGACTCCAGCATGGCCAATTCCTGTTTCCGGGTGACGATGTTGGTAATCAGCGTATTCATCATGCTTAAAATGCTGAACATCATGATAAAGATGGCAAGTCCGCTGATGGCGCCGAACATCTGGTCCGCGTTCTGCCCGTAATCCACCCTCCGCTGGGCAAGGGTCTCCAGGTACAACTGGGTCTTATCCGCCAGCAGCTCTGTCAGGCTCTCTTCAATGGCCTCCTCCTTTTCCGGTTCCACGGACACAAGGAGATGGGCGTTTAAGGTGTCAAAGGTAAGCCAGTTCAGGACTGCCTGTTCAGGCATCAGAAACCATCCCTCAAGCCCCATGTGCTCCAGATTATATCTGTTGTTCAGGACGCCCAGTATGGTGACCTCCTTTTCCGCCATTTTGCTGCCGTCATAGTAGTGGAGGGTCAGCCCGTCGCCGATTTCGAACTTCCATCCGTAAATCTCTGCCGCAGTGTCGTTTCCTGCCACAAGAATGTAGTCACCACTCATGAGCTTATCGTAATCGGCGCTTCCCTCCTCCAGGTAACTGCTGATTTCCCTTGTCTCTTCCTCTGTCAGGGAATAGACGAGATCATTGTTATTGTATTCATCCTGTTTGGCGTAGTCAAAACGGACTCCGAAGCTCTTGATTTCCGTTACCTTTTCCACACCGTCCATAGCGGCGATTTCCCGCACCATCCCGCTGTCCAGAGGCATATCCGCCTGGAGGCCGCTCATGCCGTACTCGTTCAGCTCGATAGCGGAGGGCGAATATCCGATATGAAACTCCGCATCGGTAAAATAGCCCTGTCTTGCAAAATTGGCCTTGTCGAAGGAGGACATATAGGTTGCCGCTGTCAGAAAGAGGATACCCCCCAGCGCCAGGGAGCAGAAAGTAATGACCGCTTTCTTTCTGTTCTTGGAAAAATTCATCAGACCTAATCCCATGGGGGTCAGACTGCGGCACAGCTTTTTTCCTGCGGACTTTTTCATGCCGTCCTGGGGCACATAGCGGATTGCCTCCATGGGCGAGACGGACGCGGCAATACCTGCGGGTTTGCGTATTGAAATCATTGTTATAAAATAGATAACCGCAAATACGATGACAAATATCAGGAGCGTGTTCCGGATAGTAAACCCGTCGGGAATCATAAAATATCCTCCGATGCCGCCAATCAGCACGCCCACGGGAGCAGAACGCAGATAGAGCGCGCTGCCCTCACGGGAGACAAGCCTTTTCATCTGCTTCTTCGTCATGCCGATGGTGCGCAGCTGTCCGAACTGATGGATTCTGCCGATGACCGACAGATAAAACACACCGTAGATCACAAGGATGCAGGCGAGCAGAATCACCGCCCCCACCGTACCGTAAATCGTAACCGACTGCATATCCACAGACAGCGAATCCAGAAACTGCTTTGAGGGGCTGATATTCTTTCTTGCAATCCCCGCCTGGCTGCCAATCAGGTATATGGCCTCCCTACAGTCCTGGGCGGAAAGCTCCGTGGCATGGTGCAGCTTTGCATACACCTCATAGGGCATATCCTTTAACTGACTGCCATTCTCCGCATAGCTTTCGGAGAAGAATACGGTGAACTGCTTCGCCTCGTCGCTGCCGTTTAAAATGCCCGATACCGTAAAGGTTTCGGTACTGCCGTCATAAAAGGAAAAGGTCACGGTACTGCCAACCCCAGGCTCTGCGCCCATCTTTTTCAGCATTGCCGCATGTGCGGCGATTTCGTTTTCCTTGTCGGGGAGCCTGCCCTCCTCCAGTTCGCCTGTCCGAATCTCATCGGACAGCTCGCTCACATAGTATGGCATCACGTCAAATCCGTCCATCTGGGACAGGATGCCCGTCTTCACCTGTATCTGGTACGCGATGCGGTCATCTTTTTTCAATGTCTCCATCTGCTGGCAGGTGAGATTGTAGTAGCCCGCCTGCTGCCTGTGGGAAAGTTCGTTCCTGACCTGTTGGTTCCGCCCCATGGCATACATGAGGATGGCTGTCAGAAGGGCCGACGCCAGGACAATAGTGATCATCACAAAGGTGTTGCGCATACGGCTTGCTTTCAGGCTCTGCTTTGCCATCATGGAGATGGTTTTTTCCGTTATCTTTTTGCTGTTCATTCCCGCTGCCTCCTTATCCTAGTCCCGCAACTCCCCTCCCAAGCCCCTTGATTCTGGGAGATTTTCCTGTCGCCGGCGCGGCAGTAAACCCTCCCGGGGCTTGTCCGGTCCGTTGCTGTTTGCGCATTTGACACTGCCTCCTGCAATTTTTCCGTCCTCGATTCGTATCCTCACATCCGCCTTTTCCGCAATCTCCGGGTTGTGGGTGATCATCAGGATGGTCTGGTGAAACTTTTCACTGGTCATTTTCAGAAGGTCCACAACCTTGTCACTAGTGCGGCTGTCAAGATTTCCCGTGGGCTCGTCCGCCAGGACGATGGCGGGCTTGGACACCAGCGCCCGGGCAATGGCCACCCGCTGCTGCTGTCCCCCCGAAAGATGGCTTGGGTAGTTTTGGAGTTTCCCGGTAAGCTCCAGAAACTCCACGATTTCCTTCAGGAATTTCTCATCCTCCCTTTTGCCGTCCAGACGGACGGGCAGCACGATGTTCTCATAGGCTGTAAGATAAGGAATAAGGTTGTAGTTCTGGAAGATAAAACCGATACGCTGTCTGCGGAATACTGTGAGCTGTTCCTCGGTAAGTTTTTCCAGGTTTTTGTCCTCCACCTGCACGCTGCCGGAAGTAGGGGTGTCCAATCCGCCCAGCATGTTCAGCAGGGTGGATTTCCCGCTGCCCGAGGTGCCGATGATGGCCACAAAACGGCCGCTTTCCACGGATACATTCACATCGTCCAGGGCTTTCACAAGGCTTTCGTCCCTGCCGTAATATTTTTTCAAATGAGTTGTGCTTAAGATGGTCATTGTATTTCCCTCCTGTAAAAATTGCTGCGGGACGGCGCGCTCATGACAGCTCCCTCCCGGGCCTGTGCGCCCTGCCGCCCGCCTGCTATAGCCATCATATCTCATTTGAAAAAAGATACAATACAGGACGCAGTTTCTAATATGGAAAGCGCAGATTCTCCTCTTCATACAATCCCGCTCTTGTGATTTATGCGGATAGGGTGTATATTATAGGAAGCAAGAACAGCTCCCTATAATCGAATGCGGCGCATAGAACGCGCCTTTTATCAGAAGCGAAGAGACTGCTTCTGATAAGTTATATTATAGGAAGCAAGAACAGCTTCCTATAATCGAATGCGACACATAGAGATTGCTTCCGATAAGTTTGCCTCTATCGCCAGAACGTTGTATATACTACGGCATATTGACGAACTTGAGTATATTTACCGACAGGGCCAGCATGATTTTACAGCCCGGATATCGGAGGAGTAAAAGAGCGGCATTCATCTGATAGAATTGACTGCGAACGGATCCAGTCAGAATAAGGCACAACATATATACACAGGAGACCGAAAATATTACATGATGCGGCAAGAAATATGGAAACGGGAAATGCGGAGGTGAGAGAATGAAGAAAGCGCTGCCAATTGGCGTAGACAATTTTGAAGAAGTGATACAGGAAGGTTACTGCTACATTGACAAAACCCTGCTGATTCAGGAATTACTGGATTTAAAAGGGAAAGTAAACCTGTTCACCCGCCCCAGGCGTTTCGGCAAGACGCTGAACCTGAGCATGCTCCGGTACTTTTTCGAGGATACCGGAAATGCGGAAAAGAACGCCAGGAACAGGGAGCTTTTCCGGGGACTGAAGATTATGGAAGCCGGAGAGACGTACGCGGAGCAGATGGGCATGTATTCGGTGCTGAATCTGACGCTGAAATCGGCCAAGCAGAAAAGCCTGGAAAATGCTTATTTTATGATACAGTCAGAAATTGCTTCTGAATTCGACAGGCACAGGGAGATTCTTGAAGCAGGAAAAGAACGGCTCACCACAAAGGAGTATGAACAATATCTGGAGATTGCCGATGAAAAGGCAGATGAAAAGCAGGTCAGAGGAGCATTGAAACTTTTCAGCAGGTGTATGTTTAAGGTGACGGGGAAGAAAACTGTCCTATTGATAGACGAGTATGATGTGCCCTTGGAAAATGCGTATTTTGAAGGCTTTTACAGAGAGATGGTGGACTTTATCCGGTCTCTGTTTGAATCGGTGCTGAAGACAAATGAGTATCTGCAGTTTGCGGTGATTACGGGTTGTCTTCGTGTCTCGAAAGAGAGTATTTTCACCGGGCTGAACCATCTGCGGATTATTTCGGTATTGGATCAGCAGTACAGTGAACATTTTGGTTTTACCGAGGCAGAAGTACAGGATATGATGAAATATTATGGGGTGGAAAGCCGTTTCCCGGCAATAAAGGAATGGTATGACGGATACACCTTTGGTATTACGGAGGTTTATAACCCATGGAGCGTTATCAACTATATGTATGACCTGCTTGCCGATTCCAACGCCTTCCCACGCCCCTACTGGATAAACACCAGCTCCAACGACATCATAAAGGACATGATTGCCGGCGCTGACCGGGAGACAAAGATGCAGATCGAGATGCTGCTAAGCGGCGGAACCCTTGACATCCAGGTGCATGAGGAAGTCACCTACGAGGACATGCGGAGCCGGGGTGAGAATCTGTGGAATTTTCTCTATTTTACCGGATACCTGACGAAAAAGAGCGAATATTTCCGCGAATCCTCCATTTACCTGCAGGCCCGGATTCCCAATACGGAAGTGAAAACCATCTATCAGAACACGATTCTGGGATGGTTTAGGCAGAAAATAGCGAGGCAGGATTTTCGGGATTTGTACCGCGCAATGGAGGACGGAAATGCGGAGATGATGGAGGAGATTCTGAACGAACAGCTTTTCTCCACCATCAGTTTCTATGACAGCGCGGAGAACTTCTACCATGGTTTCCTGGCGGGGATTTTAAGCCAGAGCCAGAATTATATCGTAAAGTCCAACCGGGAGTCCGGCAACGGGCGCAATGACATCAGCGTGAAAAGCCCGTCCCTGCGGGGGAGGTCATTTATCCTGGAATTGAAGGTTTCGAAAGACATTGACGCTCTGGAAGCCGACGCGGAGCGGGCGCTGCAGCAGATTTACGATAAAAAGTATATGGATGAACTGCGTACGGAAGGGTATAAAAAGATTGACTGTTATGGGATCTCCTTCTACAGAAAGGACTGCGAAGTGCGGTTTGGGAAGAGGGACGGGCAGCAGTGAGTTCTATGGAATCGGTATCAGAACTTTCAATGTGAATTTCCCGTTTTCGCACCTGGCAGTCATCTGGCCGCCGTACTTTTCAGCCGCCTTTTTCATATTGGAAATGCCGAAACCATGGAGGAAATCGTCCCCCTTGGTGGTTCGGCCCCTGGCATTTCCGGTATTGATGTCCTGATTTTCCTGCAGACAGTTATTTTCAATCAGCAGGGAAAAGAAATTCTGTACCCTGCCCGCTTTTACCAGAATGACCCTGCATTCTTCCGACAACTTTTCACTTGCCTCCAGGGCATTGTCTATTCCGTTGCCGAACAGGGTGCTGATGTCCAGGGGCTCTATAAAATCCATGCCGCCAAAATCAACGGCTGCAGAGAAGGCGATGTGGTTTTCACGGGCCTTCTCCGCTTTATCCCTGAGGATAATATCGAGAAACGGGCTGCCCGTATGAACATAATCCTCATAATCCGCAATCTGCGCCCTAAGCTCGCGAGCCATCTGCTTCGCAGCGTCCGTGCTTTGGCCTTCCAGTACAAGCAGATGATTCTTCATGTCATGATAAAGGGAACGCACCCGTTCTTCACTTTTCGTCTTTTCCAGATAATAGTTATGCTGAATCCGCATATGCTCCATCTCCCGGGCGGTCTGCTCGGAATCGCTCATCCAGGCCACCAGTGCAATGCCGCAGAACCCCGTGACAATCACAACGGCGCACAGAGGATAGGTAATATATTCATACTCCGCCACAAAAATCTGTGTCGTAAAGACTGCCACAGAAGCAATCAGCATGACGGCGTCCGCAATCAGCGCAAGCCGCTTTCCCACAGGAGCGGATTGAATCTGCTTTTTATATCGGCGCGCAAAAAGGTATGCGCCAATCCAGAAAAGCAAACGGCACACCTGCGAACCAAGCCATATTGCCGCGCTGAAAAAACGGGTTTCCACAGACCAGGCCATGGTATCCGACGGCGCATTGGAAAGGAAGACGAACAGTTCGCCGAACAAATTCTGCTGCAGGTAATTGACGGAGATGACAATCGGATAAAATATCAGAACAGCAGTCGCCTTTTGGAGCGGCGTTCCCTGATGGAACAAGATAATGTATACAAGGAATATGGCAAGGGCTCCCATCATATTAACAGGATCCCCGAAAAAGATCACCATTTCCGCAAAGGGATCCAGCAAGGCAACTGCCAGCACCTTAAGCACGAGATGCTTCCGCGGCGGAATGAACGCAGAAACGGTTAGAAATAATAGAATTATATATGCAAGGGAAACCGGAAAATTCAGGAATCCCATTATGCGTATCGTATTTTCCATTACAGCATATCCCCCCAATAATCCGTCAGCTTCCTCATAAATTCCCTGCGCCTGGGCTGACTGATGGGAATACGCTCGCCAGTAGTCAGCACAAGCTCCAGACCCTCCGTACTTTTTATGTATGCCATATTGACCACAAAACTCCGGTGGGGACAGGCAAACTGGGACTGCTGTAAAAGCAAAGCGGATACCTCTTTTATATTCTTGTAGAGGACCTGGTGCTGCCCTTCAAAGTGCAGCATCACATTCCGCTTGTCAGTTTCCGCATAGCGGAGGTTTTTATACAAAACCTTGTACTTTCCGCTGTCATTCTGGAAGCCCAGGAACGGTTCGTCTTTCCCCTGATAGCGTGCAAAATAGCGGTCAAGCTCCATTTTCAGGACACCGTACCTGACAGGCTTCAGGAGATAATTCACCGCATTATATTCATACCCTTTCCAGACATACTGCTTCAGGGAAGTCAGAAAAACAAGCCCCACAGTACTGTCGATTTTGCGGATTTCTTCCGCGGTCTGCAGTCCGTTCAGCTTCTCCATCTTGATATCCATAAAAATCAGATCGTAATCAGGCCTGTAGTCGGCCAACAGCTCGCTGCCGTCCCGGTAAAGGAAAAAGCAGAACTCCTTACCGGTTTCGGCGGCATATTGGATTAGATTTTCTTTTAATTCACTGATGAGGACTTCTTCATCATCACAAATTGCTATGTGAAACACTGTAACAACCTCTTGGTAGCTTCTTTCTCTTTCTAAGGGCAGGAATCAGCACGCACCTTTTTTAACTGCTCTCTTTCGAAAAAGGAATGCCAAGGCTCCGGCCGCTGCCAGTCCTGCAGTGCCAAACGAAAGCAGCCAAACATAATTCAGGCGGCTTCCTTCCGGTTCTGATATGGCAGTGCCGGCGTCTGCGGTTACGGAATCGGCTTCACCGGTCTTGGGTGAACGAGCCTCCTCTTTCTGGGAGCTGTCTCCGCCAGAAGGTGCGGATTCATCATTGTCTCCTGAAGAAGTCCCGTCGTTTCCGTTTTTCATAACATCCTCGCCGATCACAATGATATAATCCGAAGCATGTGTAAACACCAGCTCTGTAATACCGTCTTCATTTATCTGGTCGGCAGTGACAAACTCAAGTCTGCCCGCACCTTCATTATAATAGAAAAGGTTCGCGTACAAGCCTGCATGAGTCGGATCTACATTGAGCGTAAACACTGCGCTGTAACCAAAATCACCGCTGTGAGCAAGACTAAGTTGTATTGTCTGCCGCTCTCCGGATATTTGATTTACAATATCCTGCGGAACGGCGGATGTTCCCACCTGCACAGAAAGATTCACATTATTTGCGTGTTCTGCCGTTACATTCCGGCCGTTTACAGACCAGACGATTCCGTTGCCCATATCAAAGGAAATGGTGACATCCTGTCCTTTTATGCTGTCCAGAACATCTCCGGGTACCACTTTTGCGCCATTCATGATAACATGAAGCCGCTGTCCTTCCGAAGCGTTTGCGGTCTCGTCCCTGATAGCCGCCCAGCCCTCTTTGCCGGATTCACCGGAAATAGATGGAACCGCAGGGAGTGGAGTGGGAGACTGCTCCGGTACCGTTGAGGGCTTGGGGGGAACCGTAGGTTCTGGTGATGTAGTTTGCCCCGGTGTCTGTGTAGGTCCCGGTGAAGCTGAAGGCCCTGGTGTCGCTGATGGTTCCGGTGTAGTCGATGGCCCTGGTGTCGCTGATGGTTCCGGTGTAGTCGATGGGCCTGGTGTAGTCGGTGGTTCTGGTGTAGTCGATGGCCCTGGTGTCGCCGATGGTTCCGGTGTAGTCGATGGCCCTGGTGTAGTCGATGGCCCTGGTGTAGTCGATGGCCCTGGTGTAGTCGATGGTTCCGGGCTGTACTCATAATGAACAGACGCATTTGCCACTGCCGCGGCTGTATCTCCGATTTTACTTATGCTGTTCCACTGGGCTTCAGTGCCGGTAAAATAGATATCCTTCAGCGGGCAGGCTGAAAATGCCGCAATCCCTATTGTCGTTACACTGTCCGGAATCACGACAGTGGTAAATAACGAACAGGAGGCAAATGCTGACCCTCCAATGCTTCCCGCCCCCTGGGGAATGTCCACTCTGGAAAGCAACAGGCAATTCTGAAACATCCCCTCTCCAATGCGGTCTATGCTCTGAGGCAGCGTCACGCTCGTCAGATAGTGACATTGTGTAAACAGATTGTCACCCAGCTTTACCTGCTTGCTGCCGGGAGCAAATGTTGCGGTTTTCAGTGCTTGGCATTGAAAGAATGCACCGGCGCCCACCTCTCCGATACTGGCAGGAAAAGCAATAGAACCGAGATTCGTACATGCCCGGAATGCGTTTTGGCTGATTGTCTCAACTCCTTCGGAAAGCGCCACCGTACTAAGATTCGGGCACCCGCTGAAAGCGCTGTCGCCGATGGTTTTCACGCCGGAAGGAATGGTTACGGAAATAATCGACGAACCGCGGAAAGCGCTGTTGCCGATCGCTGCCACGCTGGCAGGAATCGCCACACTGAGAACCCCGCACTCCCAGAAAGCACAGGCCCCGATGCCGGTAACACCTTCTTCGATGATCACTGTCCGAATCTGACTGCTGTACGCGTTCCAGGGCTGCTCTGACATACTGCTGTAATCCGCCATGGCACCGCTGCCGGAGATGGTCAGCGTCCCGGCCTTTGTCAGGTTCCATGTGAGGCCTCCGCCAAGATCTCCGCCTGCAATCGAAACATTTGCAGAGGGATCATCAGGAGGGATATAGCCCTCCGGGTAGCGGGTGATATAATGGCTGGTGCTGCTCATCACCTCTTCCCTGGAGATTGCCCGTCCCCAATGGACCTTGCCTTTGTGGTCTCCGGTGCTGATGTTCCCTTCGGCCACCACCACGCCCGCATCGTTCACTTCCAGCACGATTACGGTATGGACATCATTGTTTACCCGCAGGATATCCCCGGCCTTTATATCCTCGAAAGCAAATCCGCCTGCGGCATACATCCTTGCAGGCAGACTGCCGAAGGCCGCATCGCTGAGTATAAAAGCAAAGGCTACACAGCCCACGGCGACAATATTTGTACCATTGAAGGTACCGCCTTTTCAACGGTAGTATCCTTTTGAGTCCGAATAAGGCTCATCGTTGGTCCATGGCGTTCCCTCCTTATACGCATCCTGACTTTGTAATGCAATCATGGCCTCATAGGCCTGCGTCGGCGTAGGAACTGTATTCTCTGTAGCAGCGGTCTGCATAAATGCAGCGGCTTCCTCGGAAGACTTTTCCTTAAGTACAGAGACTTCCGGACATAAAACAGCCTCCTCCCGGGATGATGTTTCCTCCTCCGGTAAGGATGCTTCATCCTCCGGCAAAGCTCCTTCATCCGGCGGCACTGTCTCTTCCTCCGGTAAGGATACTTCATCCCCTGGCAGAGCCTCCTCCGGCAGGGCGCCTTCTTCCTGCGACAAAGAAACCTCCTGCAGTAAAGAAGCTTCCATTTCTGCACCGGTCACTGACTGAGAAGAAATGAACAGGCACACCGCTAAAGCGACTGAAAAAAATCGTTGTTTCAATTATAGAACCTCCTAGTTTTCTTTAAGAGCACAAATGCTTTTAGCTGCTCTTTCCTAAAGAATATATCGTCATTGCCCTGTATTGTCAATAGGCGGAACCAATATCTTTCTCTCCCATTAAATCACCTTCCACCTCCGAGACCCACCTATGCCCAAAACACATATTTCCATGTAAAACAGTTTCAGGAGAAACCATTCTGACCGGCTTCTCCTGTCCCTTTTTACTTTCTTATTCTCATCTACTCTTACCGATTACAGATATCGCCTCAAACTCCATCATTTTCACAGTTCCGCAAATACCGTATCATAAGGAGCCATAGTCACAGTCTGTATTCCCGCTTGCGTAGGAACGGATGCTGTCTGCTCCCGATCACTGTTATTGATGATAACCAGCCTTCTACTCTCCGGATAGTAAGCACATTCCGTATATAAATTATCGGTCATATACAAACCTTCCGTTCCTTCGCCGCCTGCATACCGGATCAGCTGATAGAGCATGCGGGTGTTCTCCGGTGTCACCTGGAAAGATGCCAGGTAGATGCCCTTTCCTTTTCCGAACTCGTTCACACACGCCGCCGGAAGCGCCTCCCCGTCTCCGCAGCCGGATGCCATCAGCACCCTGGCTCTGCCGTCCGTGAGATACAGATGCTCCTTCGCCGCCACCGACGCCCCTGCCGGCAGAAGCCCTTCTTCATCCTGCGCCTCAAATATCCACCTGCCATGGCACACCCTGGCCCCGGTGTCCTTGTCGATACCAAGAACATGCGCCATACGAAAATATGTATCATACCCTTCCACAGCCGAAGGCTCATTCACGCCCAGGAAAGTGCCGCCCTCATGCACCCACTTCGTCAGCAGCGTCACTACTTCATCGTCCTTCCAATTCTCGCCGCCGCTCCAGGCGCTCCCCGCACGCCCCGCATTAATCACAACATCCACGCCCTCAAGCGCCCCTTCCTTTATATCCCGGAAGGAAATAAATTTCACGTCCACCGGCAGTCCGGACAAAGCCTCATTGACATGGATCAGATCATGCATATAAGTCTCATGAAAATGCCCTGACAATGTCCAGGAACGCAGCGCCCCCCAGCTATGGAGAACTGCCACCTTCGTCCGGATAGCATATGGTTTCCCCGCGTCATGAAAGGAGCGGATAAGCCGGAATTCATCGGACACCTTCTCGATATAATCACAGAAATCCGGATAGTTTTCTACCAAATGCAGATAACCGCCCAAGCCGATCCGATCGATCTTTGCCCGCAGCAGTGCCCTCCGAACGCTGTTCCAGTACTTTTTCGCGTCCAATGCAGGGTTGCCTCCCTCCGTGAAAGTAGGCGCGCCGCCCAACCCCACCGGAAACAGGTAGGGATGCAGACGCAGCTCATGGGTGGGTACGTCCACTCCTGCGCAAAGCCTTGCCTCATATCCGGAGAAGACACATTTGATCAACCCGTCAAACCCAAACTCCCCAAACCTTCCGTTGTAAGGCTCCACACCCACCCAGCTGTCATCATAAAACACATAGGCTTTCTTGCCGTAAATATGTACCATGTCGATCAGCTTCTTTCCGAAAGAAATCACGAAATCATTGACGAAAGCCATCCAGTCAGCCTTCCGCTTCGTCCCCGGCATATGGGTTACATGAAGCAGCCCCTTATTAATGAAGTCCTCGGCTGTCATGGCATATCCGTACTGCTTCGCAAATTCATCCAAGGCCAGTGCACTGACCGTATAGTCATAGGATCCCCAATCGGAAAAAAGGCTCCGGTTCCGCTCACTGCTGCCCCATATCCACACGAAATTATAGAACATAGATGTAAAACGAACTACCGTCGTGTCGGGATGGGTCTCGCACCAGTTTTTCATCCACCCAAGCAAATACTCCTGTGTCTCGGGGTATCTGGGATCGATCTGCATGAGATGCTCCTTATCCCAGTTATTTGTGGTGTGGTTGTACATGGAAATCTCTTCCCAGATGCGGTATGCCAGGAAGCTCACCGTATATTTATGGAAAGGAGAAGCCTTATGGATGATCACTGTGCCGTCCTCTTTCCGATAACTCCAGTTTTCGGAATCCAGTTTTACATTGGTTGTCCTGTCGTATACTTCCCAATATTTAAAGGCCGCCTCCGTATCGTTTATCTCAAACTGCTCCCGGAAGAAGCTTTCCATCAATTTGATGGTAAGCGCCTCTCCCTGCGCCACCGCAGGCGGAGTACACAGGAAGGTCTGCTGAAGCTTGTCCCTGTTTTTCTTCGCCCACTCATTGTGATCGCGGATAATGCAGATAGTGGAGTAGATGCCGTAACCCGCATGGACAATCTCATCCGACAGCACAGTGCCGTCGCTGTCCCGGATGACGTCGGCCCCCCATTTCTCCGCCATTTTTAATGTAAGTTCCTCATACCCGGACTCCCCGGGAAGCGTAAAACCGCCGTTTTGTTTTGCCATATTCTTTTCCCTCTGTTTCTATTCCTAATGCGTATGTAGCATGCCACCTTTGACACAAAAACTCCATTGACAGACGATGCTCTCAAAGCCCCAGTTTCCTGCAAAGCTCCACAGCCTCGCCCCTGGTAAGTACCCTGCCCGGCTCTGCGCTGCCGTCACAGGGAATCCATCCCAGTCCGCAGGCCGCCCGCACATAAGGCCGGGCAAATTCTCTGCACTTCCCGTCATAGACACAAAAACTTCCCGCCTCTTTCCCCTTAATGCCCTCACCTGCTACAGCCTCCGTGCCATAATCCGGCAGCTTCCTGCGGCTCTTATATCCGTTCACGGCAAAAACCAGAAACTCCTCCAAAGTCACCGGGCGCAGCGGGCAAAACTTCCCGTCCTCCACCATCCCCGGATCGATCATGCCGTTTTGGTAAGCGCATTCCACCGTTCCCGCATACCACTCATGCCCCACCACATCGGTGAACATATCATTATACACATTTGTGGGGAAAAACCTGGCAGTTCGGATCACCATATCCAGCGCCGACACCCTGTCCGTGGGCTCCGACAGATTCTCTATATCGGAAAGAACCGGCACGTCCTCCGGATTCACCATATTTCCATACTTTTCGGGCTTGTTTAACGGCACGATCCGATCCGGCACAGGCCATTCCCCAAATCCTCCCGTAATGCACCTGGCCAGGAAGCGATATTCATCATCCTCCCGTTTCCTGCACACCCTGACAATCTCATCCGCTACCATCCCCGCCATAAAATACGCGCCATAGTCGTTGCTATGGGTGTAGTCGCCCGGGAAAAAGTAGGATTTGGAAGCTTCCAATCCCGTTTTTACGATAAAATCCATACTGCGCCGGTGCAAATCTGCCACAGGTACGTTTTCCTGCTCTCCCACACGGATACAGACAGCGGCGTATTCCTCCAGCAGGTCATTGTAGCTGCCGTCATTGCCCTTCCAGGTATTTCTGGCAAGCGGCGTCACCAGTATGGGAAAGGCGCCCCTCTCCCTGCATTCCCGGATATAGCGCAATAGATTGGCCCTATACCCCTCCTCCGCCTTCAGGCTCTCCAACTTCTGGTCATTATGGGCAAACTGAATCAGCAGAAAATCGCCTGGACGAATATATTTTTCCACTATTCCATAATGCCCTTCCTCCCGGAAACTGGCAGTAGTCAACCCGGAATGGGCATGATTGGAAACGGCTATATGCCCATCCAGATATCCCGAAATCATCTGCCCCCAACCCGAATAGCTGGTCCCAGACGCGTAAGGATACTCTGCACTCTGGTCTGTCACCGTAGAATCCCCGGCGATAAACAGCGTAGGGCACTCCAGCTCCTCCACTACTACCTGGCTGAATCCGGGACGCCTGGCCAGGACTGTGATATCCAACGATTTATCTTCATATACCTCCGTGAGACCGCGGGGGATGATGTCACAGACATTTACGGACATTGTATAGACAAAATCTTCCCCCGCTCCAATCGCACCATGGTACCCAAGCCGCCTGCGCCCCGTAAAGATCAGCACATCCTCCATCGGCTCCGCCGCACGGATTGTCACCGTCACCCTGTAATTGCCCTGATGGGGTACATCCGCTTTAAAGGAAAGGGGAATCCTTCTGCGCTCCCCCTGAAATGCTTCACCTCCAGCCGACTCCAGCGCCGCAACTTCCCTATCGGAATCCAGAAAGCACCCCTCTGCGCCTTCCTCCACATGGGATAAATCCTCCCCCTGGTACCAGTACACCGTATCAAATGCGGAATTCAGCTCCGGCAGGCGCAGCCTCTCCTGATCCCGCCGGTTCCTTTCCACCACAAAGCCAAAGCCTCTCTCCGGGCTGTACAGATCATCAGCCCTGACCAAGATAACCTCCGGCGCTCCTTCCTTCCGGGCATTGCCTGGTTCCTGTACGCATTCTCCGTTCCGGGCGCTCTTGGCTCCCTGCGACTCTTCATCATTCCGAACACCGCTTAATTCATGCTGAACATCCTCCGCCATGGAAAGCGTCTCCCTACACCGGGCACCTTCATCATCCCCCGCCGGATGCGCCTCCCCACGCCGGACACCCTCAGCTCTCTGCGGATCTCCTCCCGGGAACCCTCCGAATACATATTTTCTTTTAAACATATCAGAGCGCACCATCCTTCTCTATGGTATCGGAGACCAACAGCGTAGAGAAAAATGCCAGCGCGAGCCCCTGGCCCCATCCCTGAATCCAGTCCTTGGAGATACCTCTGTAGCCTTCCTTATCCCGCATCACCGCCGTCCCTGCAGACACATTCATCACCTTGCCGTCCTCGCTCACATTGTCCAGCAGTCCTTTAATGGACTTATTGATATACTTGGAATGCAGCGGATTCCCCCTGGTCAGCATGGAAGCCGCGATCCCGGCGGATGCGGAAATCTCCTCATAGGAATCCGGGTCATCCAGAACGGTCCTCCACAATCCGTTTTCCGTCTGCACGGTCTTCAGCACCGCCAGCTGTTCGTTCAGGGATCCTGCCACATCCATATACTTGGGATACAGGTAGCATTCCGGAAGGATGCCGCCCACCTGGGACATGGTAAACGCAGCCCATGCATTGGCCCTGCCCCAATAAATGCCGGACATATGGTCTCCGGCGATATTGTCATAGCCATGATAATAAAAACCGCTGCCGGGATTCTGCAGATATTTGATATGCCAATAATATTGATTCAGCGCATCGTTAATCATATCCTCGTCCTTATTCATAACCCCCACCCTCAGCAGCAGGAATGCCGCCATAAACAAGGTGTCACACCATGCCTGTTCCGGAAAATCGTTGTTGGCGGACACGGTATGCTGCAGCACATGGTCCGCGAAGCGAAGGGCATCCCTGGATATGTAGGCAATTTTACTCATAAGGATATCATAATATTTCTTATCATCCGTAGCCTTATAAAGGGTAATGAGGCAATGCCCCATGGCACAGGCATTCACGGTCCAGGTCCTGGGCAGCCCAAGGTCAATAAGCTCATCCACCCTGTCTTTCAGCAGCTTCAGATACTCCTCTTTTCCCGTCTTCTCATAGGCCTCGCTGATGCCGTAATAAGCTACCCCGCAGGGCCAATCCCAGGTCAGATCCATGTTCATTGTCTTCCTGACAATCCTGTCGATTACCTCTTCGATTTGTTTCCTGTCATACTCCAGTCGCAGCATAATTCCCTCCGTTCCGCCGCACCAGCGGCACTTTTGTTTCACCTTTTTTCCCGCACCGGTCACAC
>OFFY01000800.1_pt1 | contig 30279 bp, 20 predicted proteins | sample 1521481 | NCBI WGS metagenome assembly OFFY01 (sample SAMEA3504117, study PRJEB24116) | mouse gut metagenome | biome: mouse gut; feature: mouse-associated habitat; material: faeces | place: Denmark | collected 2011
TCGCCGTATGGTTTGCGGTATGGACAGTGGCGCGTATGCTGCGCAAGGCAACGCACGCGATGCTGCTCGGTCCGCTCGACGGTATCGCCGGATCGCTATTCCTCGCATTCAAATGGGTGATGGTGCTGAGCCTGGTGCTTAATCTCTGGAAAGTGGTGGATCCCGACAGCGGACTGTTCGGAATGTCGCGCATCGCCGACGGCAAGCTGCTCGCCGGGGTTTTGGACCTCACTCCGTGGCTTCTGGGCTTTCTGAAGGATGTGGCAACCAATCATAATGTCACATTGTTATAACTAACAGCCATAAACTGAAAAATGAATCAGAACAACGATATATTAGACCAGGGTGAATACAAGTACGGTTTTACCACCGATATCCCGACTGATATGATTCCGAAGGGGCTGTCGGAGGAGACCGTGCGTTTCATCTCGGCAAAGAAGGGTGAGCCGGAGTGGCTTCTTGAGTTCCGGCTGAAGGCGTTCCGCCTCTGGCAGACCATGAAGATGCCTGACTGGGCTCATCTTGACATACCGCCGATCGACTATCAGGAGATCAGTTACTATGCGGCACCGAAATCCAAGGAGAATCCCAAGAGTCTCGACGAGGTGGATCCGGAGCTTATAGATACCTTCAATAAGCTCGGCATATCACTCGACGAGCAGAAGAAACTCGCCGGTGTGGCGGTCGATGCGGTGATGGATTCGGTGAGCGTCGCCACTACCCATCGCACGGCACTTGCCGAGAAAGGGGTGATATTCTGCTCCATCTCGGAGGCGGTGAAGGATTATCCGGATCTTGTGCGCCGTTATCTCGGATCGGTGGTTCCGGCACGCGATAATTTCTTTGCCGCGCTCAATTCGGCTGTGTTCTCCGACGGTTCTTTCGTCTACATACCCAAAGGGGTACGCTGCCCGATGGAACTTTCTACGTATTTCCGCATAAACGCAGCCGGAACCGGACAGTTCGAGCGCACACTTATTGTTGCCGACGACGACTCATACGTTAGCTATCTGGAGGGATGCACCGCTCCGAGCCGCGATGAAAACCAGCTCCATGCTGCGATAGTGGAGATAATAGTGGAGAATCGTGCCGAGGTGAAATACTCCACGGTGCAGAACTGGTATGCCGGCGACAAGGAGGGGCGCGGAGTCTACAACTTCGTGACCAAGCGCGGGCTTTGCCGCGGTGAGCGCTCAAAGCTCTCATGGACGCAGGTTGAGACCGGTTCGGCAATCACCTGGAAGTATCCCGGTTGTGTGCTCGCCGGCGAAGGGTCGGTAGGGGAGTTCTACTCCGTAGCCGTGACCAACAACCGCCAGCAGGCTGACACCGGAACCAAGATGATACATCTCGGCCGCAACACCCGTAGCACAATAGTGAGCAAGGGTATATCGGCAGGGCACAGCCAGAATTCATACCGAGGTCTGGTAAAGGTGGCTCCTAATGCCGATGGATGCCGCAACTACACGCAGTGCGACAGTCTGCTGCTCGGATCGCATTGCGGCGCCCACACGTTCCCATATATAGATGTGCTCAACGACACCGCCGTCGTGGAGCATGAGGCTACGACCTCAAAGATCTCGGAGGATCAGCTGTTCTACTGCAATCAGCGCGGCATTCCCACAGAGGAGGCGGTAGGTCTGATAGTGAACGGTTATGCCAAAGAGGTCATGAACAAGCTCCCGATGGAGTTTGCGGTCGAGGCTCAGAAACTCCTCGCCATACAGCTTGAGGGTACCGTAGGATAATAAAAACAGTAAACAATCACGCCGGAGGGTGATGCGCCCGCATGGCGGAAACATATCGAACACGCAACGATGAAACTTTTGGAAGTCAGAGACCTCCGCGCGTCAGTGGAGGGAAAAGAGATACTTAAAGGGCTTGACCTGAGCATAGGTGAGGGTGAGGTTCATGCCATAATGGGTCCGAACGGATCGGGCAAGAGCACACTCAGCGAGGTGCTCGCGGGTAATCCCGCATTCACGGTTACCGGTGGGACTGTGGAGTTCCACGGCATTGACCTGCTTTCACTCACGCCGGAGGACCGCTCGCATGAGGGGCTGTTCCTGTCGTTCCAGTATCCGGTGGAGATTCCAGGTGTGTCGATGGTCAATTTCATGCGCGCGGCAATCAATGCCAAGCGCAAGTATTTTGACGAGGAACCGCTTTCTGCCACGGAGTTCCTGAAGCTGATGCGTCAGAAACGGGCTATCGTGGAGCTTGACAACAAACTGGCGTCGCGCTCGGTCAACGAGGGATTCTCGGGTGGCGAAAAGAAACGCAACGAGATATTCCAGATGGCCGTGCTGGAACCGGTACTTTCCATACTTGATGAGACCGACAGCGGTCTGGATATAGATGCGCTGCGAATAGTGGCGGGCGGTGTCAACAAGCTCAAGACCGAGCAGAACGCTACCATCGTGATAACCCACTATCAGCGGTTGCTGGACTATATACGCCCGGATTTCGTGCATGTGCTCTACAAGGGCAGGATAGTGCGCACGGGCGGTCCCGAGCTGGCTCTTGAGCTTGAGGAGCGCGGTTACGACTGGATAAAGGAAGAGGTGGATAAATAATATACTCCCATGGACAGTCTTAAACAATATTTGGAGCTTTATCGGCTGAACCGCGAGATGATTGACGGCGGGTCGTCGGCGGTCATGAACCGCCTGCGCGATGAAGCCTACGAGATACTGACCCGTAGCCGTCTGCCTAAGCGCGGTGACGAGGGTTATGAACGTACGTCGGTGGAGGATATGTTTGCCGCCGATTACGGTGTGAATGTGGCGCGTGTGAATATTACTGCCGATGTTGCCGCTTCGTTCCGGTGCGATGTGCCGAACATGAGCACGTTGCTCGGGGTGGTGGTGAATGATGAGTTCCATCCATCGCGTCAGCTTGCCGACCGTCTGCCCGAGGGGGTGACATTCATGTCGCTGCGCAAGGCTGCCGAAGAATACCCCGAACTGGTGTCGGCGCATTACGGAGCAGTCGCCCCGCTCACCGACCCCGCCGTGGCACTGAACACTATGCTTGCCCAGGATGGTGTGCTGGTGCATGTGGCAAAGGGGGTAAGGCTTGACAAGCCGTTGCAGCTGGTCAATATATTCAGTTCGCCTACATCTCTGATGGCAGCCCGGCGTGTATTGGTGGTCATGGAGGAGGATTCGTCGGCGCAGCTTCTGGTGTGTGACCACACGCAGGATTGCGAGCGCGATTATCTGTCGAGCGAAGTGGTGGAGATAAGTCTCGGCCGCGGTGCCCGGTTTGATTACTATAATATAGAGGAGTCGTCGGCTCGTACCACCCGCCATAGCCAGATGTATGTGTCGCAGCGTGAATCCTCGAGCCTTTCGGTCAACGGTACCACGCTTACCTGCGGCACTACGCGCAATTCCTACGATATAGATATTTCCGGTGACGGTTGTGAGACTATGCTTGCCGGTATGGCTATAGGTTCGGAGCGTCAGCATATAGACAATAGCGTGCGTGTGCGCCATCTCTCGCAACACTGCCACAGCAACCAGCTGTTCAAATATGTGCTTGACGATGAGTCTACCGGTGCATTCGGCGGCAGAATCCTTGTGGCTCCCGGCGCGGCGTATACCGATGCCTATCAGACCAACCGTAACCTGCTCGCGTCAACTTCGGCACGTATGCATACCAAACCCCAGCTGGAGATATACAACGATGAGGTGAAGTGCAGCCATGGTGCCACTACGGGGCAGCTCGACGCTGAAGCGCTGTTCTACATGCGCACGCGCGGCATACCTGAGGATGAAGCCCGTAATATGCTGATGCAGGCGTTTATGGCGGATGTCATAGATACGGTGAGAATGGAGGGGCTGCGTGACCGTCTGCGTCATTTGGTGGAGAAACGATTTGCCGGCAAAGGTGCGCTTTGCGGTGACTGTGCCGCTGCGTGCCGCGATGCCCGTAACGATAATCCGGTGGAATAATCATGGCTTACGATGTAGAGAAATATCGCCGTGAGTACCCCATACTTTCGCGTGAAGTGTATGGCAAGCCGCTGGTGTATCTCGATAATACGGCTTCGACACAGACGCCGGTTGAGGTGGTGCGGGCGGTAGAGGATGTCTACTACCGGCACAAGGCTAATGTGCATCGCGGAGTGCATGCGCTGTCGCAGGAGGCTACCATGCTCATGGAGGATAGCCGTGAACGGGTGCGTGCTTTTGTCAATGCCGGCGATATAGCCGAGATAATATTCACCCGCGGCACTACGGAAGCTATCAATCTCGTGGCATCGAGCTACGGGCAGTTGCTTGAACCGGGCGATGAGGTGATACTGTCGGTAATGGAGCACCATGCCAATATTGTGCCGTGGCAATTGTTGCGCGACCGTAAGGGTATAGTAATCAAAGTGGTGCCGATGCTTGCCGACGGCTCTTTGGATATGGATGCTTATAAGGCGTTGTTGTCGCCGCGCACACGTGTGGTGTCGATTACCCATGTGTCGAATGTGCTCGGTACGGTTAATCCGGTGGCGGATATCGTGCGGATGGCTCATGAGCATGGTGCCGTGGCGTTGATAGACGGTGCGCAGGCTATAGCGCATAAGGATGTGGATGTGCGTGCGCTCGATGCGGATTTCTACGTGTTTTCATCGCATAAGATGTATGGTCCAACCGGTATAGGTGTGCTTTATGGCAAGCGTGAGCTCCTCGAGAAGATGCCGCCGTATCAGGGTGGTGGTGAGATGATAAGCCATGTCACATTCGAGCATACCACATACGCCGAACTGCCGTTCAAGTTCGAAGCCGGTACGCCCGACTATGTGGGCATAGCAGCTTTTCATAAAGCTATTGACTACCTTACCGGTATAGGCACAGCACCGATAGCCGCCCATGAGGAAGAACTGCTGGAATACACTACCCGGGAGATGATGAAGATTCCCGGTATGCGGATATTCGGCAGCGCCCCCGGCAAATGTGCCATAATATCTTTTCTTATAGGTGATGCCCATCATTATGATACCGGTATGTTGCTTGATAAGCTCGGTATAGCTGTGCGCACGGGGCATCATTGCGCCCAGCCGCTCATGCATGCCCTGGGTGTAGAGGGTGTGGTAAGAGCGTCGTTTGCATTGTACAACACCAAGGAGGAATGCGATATGTTCCTGTCGGCGCTGCGTCGCGTGGCTGCCATGCTTGGTTAACGGGAAGTCTTGGGTATGGAACTTACGGATAATGAGCGTTCACGGTATGCGCGGCATCTTTCACTGCCTGATTTCGGCGAGGAGGGTCAGCTCCGGCTCAAAGCGGGTAGTGTGCTGGTGATAGGAGCCGGCGGATTGGGTTCTCCTGTGGCATTGTATCTTGCGGCATCGGGGGTAGGGCATATAGGTATTGTTGACGGCGACTGCGTGGATGAGTCCAATCTGCAGCGTCAGGTGATACATGCTACGGCAGATGTGGGCCGTGCCAAGGTGTCGTCGGCTGCCGAAAAGATGCGTGCCATCAATCCCGGTATAGAGGTCACTGAGATATACCGGTTCGTGACACCCGAGAATATCGGAGAGATTATCGAGCCATACGATTTTGTGATAGATGCCACGGATAGTCTCGATATAAAATTTCTGGTGGATGAAGCGTGTGTGCGTGATGGCAAGCCGTACAATCATGGCGCTATATGGCACTACGAGGGTCAGACCATGACGGTGTTGCCCGGTACGGCATCGTACCGCGATTTGTTTCCCGACGGCCCCGCGCCGGTAGCTATGGGCGCTGTGGCAGGACCTCTCGGAGTGGTGCCAGGCATACTCGGAACCATTCAGGCTGCCGAGGCAATAAAATTTCTTTCGGGCGTAGGTGAACTGCTTACTGATAGACTGTTGCGCTTCGATGTGCTTACCATGCGTTTCACCGAGATACGCTTACGCTGATAGCTGTATAGGATGTGCCTAAATGGTGGTATTGACGCGGTCGGTATCGGTAATCGGGCGCGTGGCGCGGCATGGCACACCCATGGCAAGATGCATGGGCGGTATGTCGGTGGTGACAACGCTTCCGGCGGCTATCACGGCACCGCGTCCAATGGTCACTCCTGGCAATATTGTGACATTACCGCATATCCACACATCGTCGGCTATGGTCACCGGTTTGGCACGCATTATCCCTTCGGCACGCTGCTCCGGGTCGAGGGCATGCGTGATGGTGTAGATGCTCACGTTGGGACCTATGAACACTCTGTTGCCGATATTTACGGGTGCTTCATCGAGGATGGTAAGGTTGTAATTGCCTACGAAATTGTCGCCGATGCGGATGTGTTTGCCGAAATCGCATCTGAACGGGCTGTGTATGGTGAAATTTTCACCGATATGTCCGAGCATTGATTTCAGTATGGCATGGCGCTCGGTTTTCTGCGAAGGCATGAGGGTGTTCAGGCGGTGGCATGAATCTTCGGTGGCAAGCAGCATCACAGATACGTCGGAGTTGATGCCGTGAACCCATTCGCCACGGTGCAGTGCGTCGATTAATTCCATGTTAGATTGTTGTTAAACAGTTGGTTGATAGAGGGCGTGGCGTATACCGGAAGCATTGGCGTGACGTGTGAACAGGTCGGTAAATGTGTCTATGACCGATTGGGCGTCGGTGTCGGGATGAAACAGATGGATTGTCACGAGAATGCGGTTGGTGGAGAGTGTGATTTTAGTGCGCTCATTATCGCTTGTCGGTGTTCCGAAGCCACCTGTGGCATCGCGGAACACGGGCATACCGTCGATGTTGAGCGGTCCGCGCCCAATGCCTTCGTATGGTTCACCGGCGCGCCCAATGCCGAGGGTCAGCTCATTGCCGTCAATCTTGCCGGCATCGAAACATCCTACGGAGCATCCCGTGATGAGCGACAGCTGGTTGCCGGCATCCACCAAAGCGTTGACATGGTACAGCCCCAGTCCGCGGACTATGCGCCGCATCATCTGCTCCTGAGAGGGACGGTAGCGGTTGGGATCCTTGCCGCAAGCCTTGTAGGCGGTGCGTGTGGCTGCTATTGCCGGAATCCGGTTGATGTCGGAAATCTCATATCTTGCGGCAATATTGTCGGCAAGTTGCCGTATTTCCTGTTTCTGGAGCTCGGAAGTGTCGGAATTGGTCACGTCGGCTTCTATTATCAGGGCGCGGTATCCCGGTACGGCATTGATAAATTCGTTGTCGAAAGTCAGGGTCATCATTGGCTTAAGGTAAAATTTCCACAAATATAGTGAACGTTGGCGAAACAAGTCCATTTTTAACTCTCTGACGGTTTGCGGGAATGTCGATTATTTCGTAACTTCGCGGGGTGTAATGAACGGCCGTATAGCGGGATTATCCCATTGTGCGGCTTTGAGATAGAAACTTAATTTCCACAAATAGATTACAAACTTATGAGTAAGGAAAAGAAATTCTTGACTTGCGACGGTAACCAAGCTGCAGCACATATCTCGTATATGTTCTCGGAAGTTGCCGCCATCTATCCTATCACTCCTTCATCGACTATGGCTGAATATGTCGATGAATGGGCTGCGGCAGGACGTAAAAACATCTTTGGCGAGACTGTATTGGTGCAGGAAATGCAATCGGAAGGCGGTGCCGCAGGTGCTGTTCACGGTTCATTGCAGGCAGGTGCCCTCACCACCACCTACACCGCATCGCAGGGCTTGCTGCTGATGATTCCCAATATGTACAAGATTGCAGGTGAATTGCTCCCCTGCGTATTCCATGTTTCGGCTCGTACCATCGCTTCGCATGCGCTCAGCATCTTCGGTGACCATCAGGACGTGATGTCGGTTCGTCAGACCGGTTTCGCCATGTTGGCAGAAGGCTCTGTTCAGGAAGTTATGGACCTCGCCGGTGTGGCTCACCTTTCTACAATCAAAAGCCGTGTACCCTTCGTGAACTTCTTCGACGGTTTCCGTACATCTCACGAAATTCAGAAGATAGAAGTGGTAGATCAGGAAGACTTGGCTCCGCTCCTTGACCGCGAGGCTCTTGCCGAATTCCGTAGCCGTGCGCTCACTCCCGATGCTCCCGTTGCCCGCGGTATGGCTGAGAACGGCGACGTATTCTTCCAGCACCGCGAATCTTGCAACAAGTACTACGAAGCAGTACCCGAAATCGTTGAGGACTACATGCAGAAGGTATCGGCTATAACCGGTCGTGAATACCACCTCTTCAACTACTACGGTGATCCCAACGCCGAACGTGTCATCATAGCCATGGGTTCTGTTACCCAGGCCGCTCAGGAAGCCATCGACCACTTGATGGCAAAGGGCGAAAAGGTAGGTATGGTTTCCGTACACCTCTACCGTCCTTTCTCTGCAAAGCATTTCCTCGCAGCAGTGCCCAAGACTGCAAAGCGCATAGCTGTGCTTGACCGCACCAAGGAACCCGGAGCCAATGGCGAACCTCTGTTCCTCGACGTGGCTGAATGCTTCTATGGTCAGGAAAATGCCCCCATGTTGGTATCAGGCCGCTACGGTCTTGCATCAAAAGACACCACTCCCGCACAGATTATATCGGTATTCGACAACCTCTCGTTGCCCGAGCCTAAAACCGGCTTTACCGTAGGTATCATCGATGACGTTACCTTCAAGTCGCTTCCTCCCGTTGAGGAAATCGCACTTTCTGGTGAGAATACTTACGAAGCCAAGTTCTACGGTCTTGGTGCCGACGGTACTGTAGGTGCCAACAAGAACTCTGTGAAGATTATCGGTGACAACACCTCGAAATATTGTCAGGCTTACTTCGCTTACGACTCCAAGAAGTCGGGCGGTTTCACTTGCTCGCACCTCCGTTTCGGTGACGATCCCATCCGCAGCACTTACCTGGTGACCACTCCTAACTTCGTGGCTTGCCACGTACAGGCTTACCTGCACATGTACGATGTGACCCGCGGTCTGCGCGACGGCGGTACATTCCTTCTCAACACCATCTGGGAGGGCGAGGAACTGGCAAAGAATCTTCCTAACAAGGTTAAGAAATATTTCGCTGACCACAATATCACCGTTTATTACATCAACGCTACCAAGATAGCTCAGGAAATAGGTTTGGGCAACCGTACCAACACCATCCTCCAGAGTGCATTCTTCCGCATCACCGAGGTTATCCCCGTGGATCTCGCCGTTGAACAGATGAAGAAATTCATCGTCAAGTCCTACGGCAAGAAGGGTCAGGATGTTGTGGACAAGAACTACGCTGCCGTTGACCGTGGCGGTGAGTACAAGGTGCTCCCCGTCGATGCCGCATGGAGCAACCTCCCCGAGGATGCCAAGGCTGAAAACTGCGACCCGGCATTCATCAACGAAGTGGTTCGCCCCATCAACGCTCAGGATGGCGACTTGCTGAAGGTATCGGCATTCGTTGGCCGTGAGGATGGTACCTGGGAACAGGGAACCGCCGCTTACGAAAAACGTGGTGTTGCCGCTTTCGTACCCGAATGGAAAGAAGAAAATTGTATCCAGTGTAACAAGTGTGCTTACGTTTGTCCTCACGCTGCTATACGTCCGTTTGTGCTCGATGCCAATGAAATGTCGGCGGCTCCCTTCGCTGAAGGTGAGACTCTGCCCGCTATCGGCAAGACATTCGCCGGTATGCGTTTCGTTCAGTCGGTTGACGTGCTTGACTGCTTGGGTTGCGGCAACTGTGTTGACGTATGTCCCGGCAAGAAGGGCGTGAAGGCTCTCGAAATGAAGCCCCTCGAAACCCAGCTCGACGTTCAGAAGGAATGGGATTACTGCGTGGCAAATGTTGCTTCCAAGCAGGATTTGGTGGATATCAAGGGCAATGTCAAGAACAGCCAGTTCGCTACTCCGCTCTTTGAATTCTCCGGCGCTTGCTCAGGTTGTGGTGAAACTCCTTACGTGAAACTTATAAGCCAGCTTTACGGCGACCACGAAATGGTGGCAAACGCTACCGGTTGTTCGTCAATCTACTCCGGTTCCGTACCTTCCACACCTTACACCAAGAATGCCAAGGGTCATGGTCCTGCATGGGCTAACTCACTTTTCGAGGACTTCGCCGAATTCGGTCTTGGTATGTCTATCGCCAACGAGAAACTCCGTGCCCGTCTTGCCGACAAGATGGCTGAAGCTACCGCTTGCCCGAAGTGCAGTGACGAAATCAAAGCTCTCGCACAGCAGTGGCTCGACAACAAGGAGGACGCTGCCGTGACACGCGAAGTGGCTGAAAAGCTCGTTCCCTTGTGCGAAGCTTGCGGTTGTGATACCTGCAAGGCTATTCTCGAACTCAAAGGCTTCATCGTTAAGCGTTCGCAATGGATTATCGCCGGCGACGGTGCCGCTTACGATATCGGCTTCGGTGGTCTTGACCACGTGCTTGCATCAGGCAAGAATATCAATGTGCTTGTCGTAGACACCGAGGTTTACTCCAATACAGGCGGTCAGGCTTCCAAGGCTACTCCGCTCGGCGCTATCGCTAAATTTGCCGCTTCAGGCAAGCGTATCCGCAAGAAAGACCTCGGTCTGATTGCATCTACCTACGGTTATGTCTATGCCGCCCAGATAGCTATGGGTGCCGACCAGGCTCAGACTCTCAAGGCTATCCGCGAAGCCGAAGCTTACGACGGACCCTCTATCATCATCGCTTACGCTCCCTGTATCAACCACGGTATCCGTGCAGGTATGGGTAAGGCACAGCAGGAAGAGGCCAACGCTGTGGCATGCGGCTACTGGCACCTGTGGCGTTACAACCCCGCATTGGAGGACGAAGGTAAGAATCCGTTCACTCTCGACAGCAAAGAACCCGATTGGGACAAGTTCGAGGACTTCCTCAAGGGTGAAGTGCGCTACGCTTCCGTAGTTAAGCAGTACCCCAATGAAGCTGCCGAACTCTTCGCAGCTGCCAAGGCAAATGCCCAGTGGCGTTACAACAATTATCGTCGTCTCGCCCAGCAGCAGTGGGGCGTGGATCCCGAAGTTGGTAACCTCCCCGGTTAATCCGCAAGGTACACACCTTAATATATTGTGAGAGGGAATGACCTGATGGTCATTCCCTCTCTGCTTTTTTACAATGTGACTTGCCGTGTTGTTGAGTTTGTTCGGTTTGGTCTATGTCGATTCTTACGACCGTGCATGGACGGTAGCCGTTATGTGAACGGTTACTTTTCAGATTGCGATTAGATTCAAAATATTGTGAATCAGTCGAGCGGTTGGGAATGTATGGCGCGTATTATTTCCTCTTTCTCAGGGGTGGAGAATGTGCAGGGATAGCTCGGCAGATGCTTCACAGCCTTGAGCCCCTTCTGATGGTAACGCCATTCCGATAGTTGCGCGAGCGGTGCAAATACCTTGTGGCTTGAGAGTATCTGGTTGACTTTGCGTTTGAATGTTACTGAACCGGAAGCCTTGGGGCACGAACTGACGAGACGTATCCGTTTCTCGGCTTCGTCTGTGGCTATGCCGTCGTGTTCTGCGAGCATAAGCGCGAGCGCACGGATAAAACCATTGTATTCATCGGCGTACTTCGGTGAGTTTTTAATGACCGATACCGGAATGGTGGTTTCCGTGGCGGAGCCTTTGATGCGTTCGCGTGCGCTGTAGAAACAGGGGAGAGTAGCGTATTTGCCATGAATCAGCACGGCATGGTTGAAAAATTCCTCGGCGAGGAATAGATTTGAAAACCGCATATTGCCCGTCTCGTCAAAGCAGTAGCTATAGATTCGTTTGAATATATCGCTGCGTGTGACCCCGTAGAGCATGGATGCGTACATACCCTTCTCGTGCATCATGCGGTCCATGGCATCGGATCCGGTTATACGGTTGTCGAAATTACGTATGTAGCGTGGGCTGAATGAAATCTTGTCGCCCTGCGGAGTGAACGTGAGGTAATGTCCCTGGGCTATTGAATAGTCGGGGTTGGCGTCAAGGAAATCGGTGATCTGTTTTATGGCGGCAGGCACGGTGAAGTCATCGTCGGCACAGTACAGTACATAATCTGTGTCAATGAGCGGAAGCACTTCGTGTATCTTGTTGAAGAAGTGCATACGCGGGCGATGTATGTATGTGATTCCGGGGGCTTCGAGCCTGCCTGTGAATTTCCGGTCTGATGAGTCGGGTATGAGTATCTGTATGCCGGTGTTGCTGTAATAGTCTATGAGACGTTGCAGACGGTTCGGGCGGTTGTGCGCCGGAATGATTACGGTGACGTTTTCAAGCATGGGGCGGGTCGTATGGATATTACTTTTTTCGTTTTAACAGAAAGTTGATGCACTCGTTGAACACCACGGAGTTGAGCCGCCATAATACCAATATGTAAAATGATGCGGCAAATGCTATCTTTATGACCATGGATACTACGGGCGATTCTATGGATGCCGTGACCATTACGGCTATGCCCATTATGGCTGCCGCTATCACTGCATACGGTGCTATATCCTTTATCACGCTCCATAGGGTCACGCCTATGTGCTTGCGGGCGAAATATTGCCATACCAGAAGCCACAGTATGTTGATGGTGGTATAGGCTATGAGCATGACGTTGAGTCCGAAGCGGTAACTCACGAGCAAGCTCACGAGTTGGATGGCTCCGAGCGTTATGGTGTTCCACATATATATGTTGGGGCGTCCGAGACTGTTGAACAGGTTGCCGTAGAGTACGCCTATGGGCATGAATGCGCCCCATACGCACAGGATGTGCATCACAGGCACGGCATTGATCCATTTGTCGGTGATGGTGATTACGATTAGCTCCCGGGATATTATGCCGAGACCGAGCATGGCAGGAAAACTTACAAATGCCGTGAAACGTAGCATCTTGTGGAATACGCGGCGCAGACGTTCCGTGTCGTCGATGGTTTCGCGGAACACAGGTTGCCCCACGCTGTTTATCATCCCCACCAATGTCGAGTAGCCCATGGTGGTCCACTTGTTGCCTTGGGTGAAGTAGCCTGTTTGCTGCATTCCATAGAAGCGGCCCAGCAGCACGGAGAAAAAGTTGTTGTTGATATGCGTGAACAGGGATGTGAGCAATTGTTTGGTACTGAACGGGAGCATGGATTTCAACGCCGTGAAATCGAACGAGAGCGATGGACGCCAGGGGCACCTGAGCCAAAGCAACAAGGCATTGGTGCCGGAATAGAGCACCGTTTGCAGTGCAAGACCCCAATATCCCCATCCGTAGAAAGCGCATATCACACCTGCTGTGCCCGATATGAGTATTGCCGCAATCTGTATCTGGCTACGTTCCTTGACCTTGAGGTTGCGGAAAAAGTAGGCGGTTGGAGTGGTTGCCAATCCGCCGAACATGAACCCGAGAAACAGAAAGCGCGACAGCGGTATCATCTCCGGCATCCGGTAAAAGTGTGCTATGGGAGTGGCGAGGAAAAACAGAATCAGGTACAGTACCGCGCTGGCGCAGACATTGAACCAGAACACGGCGTTATAGTCATTGTCTGTGATTCGTTTCTTATTGACTATGGCGAGCGTGAATCCGCTTTCCGAGAATATACCGGCAGTTGCCGAGAATATGGTGAGCGCACCTATGGTTCCATAGTCGGCAGGCGACAGCAGGCGTGCAAGGAATATACCGAATAGAAGGTTCAGAATCTGCATGGTGCCGTTTCCGATACCTCCCCATATCAGTCCCTTGGCTGTGCGGTGTTTCAGTTGGTCGTCGCTCATAAATACTGTTTGTGTTATGCAAAAATACGGATAAGCGAGCGCAGTGCCAAATTTATTTGGGCTTTGCCGAGCGTGAGTATTTAGGACGGAGTCAAAAATACGGATAAGCGAGCGCTGTGCCAAATTTATTTTGGCTTTGCCGAGCATGAGTATTTAAGACGTAAGTCAAAAATACGGATAAGCGAGCGCAGTGCCAAATTTATTTGGGCTTTGCCGAGCATGAGTATTTAGGACGTAAGTCAAAAATACGGATAAGCGAGCGTAAAGCCAAATTTATTTGGGCATTACCGGGCATGAGTACTATTGAATTGTTATCTTTGTAATTTAAGAAAAAACTAAAAGATTTATTATGGCAGAACGAATGCAATGGCAGCGGCTGATTTGCGACAAGCGTTTCGGGCTTGAGCAGTATCACGATGATAAGCGCGGTGTGCGCAGTGATTTTTTGCGCGACTATGACCGCCTGGTGTTCTCATCGCCATTCCGTAGGTTGCAGAACAAGACCCAGGTGTTTCCGTTGCCCGGAAGCATATTTGTGCACAACAGGCTTACTCACAGCTTGGAAGTGGCTTGTGTGGGGCGTTCGCTTGCCACTGAGGTGGCATTGCAGCTGCGTGCCAAATATGCCGGTGAGGAGTGGGTGGATAAGTTCGATGCCATAGGGGAGATTGTATCGGCGGCATGTCTGGCGCATGACCTTGGCAATCCTCCGTTCGGTCACTCGGGCGAGAAAGCTATAGCCACATACTTCAGCGAGGGAGCCGGTGCGGTGTTGAAGAATGAACTTACCGATGAGCAGTGGCTCGATTTTATACGTTTCGAGGGCAATGCCAATGCATTCCGGTTGCTCACGCACCGTTTCAACGGACGGCGTCCCGGTGGATTCGCCATGACATACTCCATGCTTGCATCCATAGTGAAGTACCCATACGAGTCGTCGCTTGCCGGCGATAAAAATAAATTCGGTTTCTTCACATCCGAGAAAGCCGATTTTGTGAAGGTGGCAGAGGAATTAGGTATGCTTTCACGTCCTGGTGACAATGGTGAGGTGAGGTATGCGCGTCATCCGTTGGTATATCTTGTTGAGGCTGCCGATGATATATGCTATGAGGTGATGGATATAGAGGATGCCCACAAACTCGGCTTGATTCCTACGCAACAGGTGATGGAGCTTCTGCTCGGATTCTTTCCTGCCGACCGCGTGGAGCACATGTACGAGGTGATGAGCCATGTGGATGACCCTAACGAGAAGATAGGTTATCTGCGTTCGGCTGTGATAGGGGCATTGGTGCGTGTGTGCGCGCAAGCGTTTGTCGACAATGAGGATGCCATAATGAAGGGGAGGTTCCGCGGGTCGTTGCTTGACCATATTCCCGCGTTGGAACGTGAGGGTTACGCCCGTTGCAATGAATTGTCCTGGGCTAAGATTTATAAGGCTGCCGACGTGGTGGATATAGACCTTGCCGGTACGAGCATCATCATGTTTCTTATGGAGAAGCTGGTGGATGCGGTGCGGAATCCCGAATACAATTATTCGCAGCTGTTGCTGTCGAAAGTGCCGCAGCAGTATGAGATAAACGCTCCCACGCTTTATGGCAAGATTCAGGCTGTGGTAGACCATGTGTCGGGTATGACGGATGTCTACGCCCTCGACCTGTACCGCAAGCTCAATGGTATGAGTCTGAAGATAAACAACTAAATCTTCAGGTAGATACCTCGGCGGTACATGAGCCGGAGTATCAGAAACAGTATCAGGCAGTTGCCGAACGTGAGCCATGCGTTGTAGTAATCGCCGAGCAGCGGTTCGAGTCCGTAGCTTACGGAAATGACTATACTGCGGAAGTTGATTACCTCGCCGAGTATATAGGCAGTGATGGCGTTCATGCCGTAAATCTTTAGCCACTCCAGTCCGTAAGTGTATCCTCGGCAATCAATAATGTAATACGACAGTGACATGAGCATAAAACAGATGCCGCCGGAGTAGAGGGTCATGCTTGCTGTCCACAGGCGTTTGTTGATGGGCATACCGCACATGTCACATATCAGTCCTGCGAGTATGAGGATTATGCCTGTCACGGCGAGCATAAGTGCTGTGCGCTTTTTGTCGCTGCTGTGTTTCATCATCTGTCCTGCGAATGCCCCCATCATAACTGTGACGCCAAATGTGAGACTGCTCCACACCCATGTGTAAGAGAGGTCGCCACGGAAGCGTCCTATTATCACGCGGTCCACATGGTATGCGAAATTGCCCTCAGGGGTATAATCGCCGCATAGTGCCATCGGTATGGAATATATGATGAGAAGGACCAGGGTGGCTAATAGCTGTCCCTTGGGCTTCAGGTGCAGCAACATCATGGATGCTATGAGATAGCCTACGGCTATTGCCTGCAGGGTATTGGTATAGATATAGATGTGTTGCGGGTCGAAGGCAAGAAGATTGCCCTGCACTATCATTCCAAATAGGAACAATATTAGGAACCGGCGCAGAATCTTCAGGTATATCTTTCTGTCGAATCCGTGTGCCGTGTATTTGGCAAATGAAAATGGCATGGATGTACCTACCATGAACAGAAACAGGGGCATTACTATGTCCCATAAGCGGAACCCGTGCCATGTCTCATGGTCGAACTGGTATAATATACGGTTTAGCCATGGTGCATTGGCTGCATTGCCTATGGATATGAGCACAGGTTGGAAAAATAATAATAAGAAAAGGTCGAATCCTCTGAGTATGTCAAGGGATGCGAGCCTTTTCTTAGTATCGTCAGGCACATTCATGCAATGGCGGGGTAATGGTTACTTACCGGTTTTAAATGCGTGGCGGTAACCTTTGATTTTGTTCCACGCGCCACGTGTGAAATCGGGTACCTCCACGGGAGCTGAGCCGTTTTCGATGGAGATTGCCGACAATGGTATCAGCGAACACCATTCGGCGAGGTCGTAGACATCCATGTCGAGCGGCAGACCGTTGCGCAGGCAGTATATCATGCGGTAGTCCATGATGTAGTCCATGCCGCCGTGTCCTCCTACCTTCTTGGCAACTTCGCCTACTTCCTTGATTATGGGGTGCATGTAGCGTTCGGTGAGAGCCTGTTTCTGGGCGTCGGAGATGAATCCGTGAGCCGATAGGTTCTCATGGTCAGGGATGCTGTCGCAGCTGATTTGTTCGGGTTCGAAAGCATATCCTTCGCTCGGGTATTTGTTGGCGAAGCCCTTGGTGCCGGTGAGCTGGTACATGCGTGAGTAGGGGCGGGGTGTCACCACGTCGTGCTGTATGTGTATGGTTTTGCCGTTGGCTGTACGTATCATGGTCATGGTGTGGTCGCCGTTGGCAAACGATTCTGGTGCTTTGCCTGTGCTTTTCTCTATGTACGCGGGACCGTTGACCGCTTTGGTGTCCATAGATACGAGGGTGGTCATGCGGTCGCCACGGTGGATGTCGAGCAGCTGGCAAGCCGGGCCTATGCCGTGGGTGGGATAGACGTCGCCACGGTGCTCGCGGTTGTAGTCCATGCGCCAGTTGTTCCAATAGTATGGCCAGAACTCCTCGAGGTTGTGTATATAGCTGCCTTCGGTGTGGAGCACTTCGCCGAATAGTCCTTGCTGAGCCATGTTGAGGGTGTTCATCTCAAAGAAATCGTAAACGCAGTTCTCGAGCATCATGCAGTGCTTGCGTGTGCGTTCGGATGTCTCTATGAGGTCCCATATCTCGTCGAGGTTCATGGCTGCGGGTACTTCTATGGCAACGTGCTTGCCTTGTTCCATGGCATATTTTGCCATAGGGGCGTGGTGCTTCCAGTCGGTCACTATGTACACGAGGTCTATATCAGGGCGTTCGCACAATGCTTTCCATGAGTCTTCCTCCCCGCCGTAAGTAGCAGCTGCGGGCAGTCCGGCATTGGACAGTATCTTCTCTGAACGGGTCACGCGTGCCGTGTCTATGTCACAGATGGCAATGATTTTTGTGCCGGGGATGTGTACGAAACGTTCTACGGCACTGTATCCGCGCATACCTAACCCTATGAAGCCCACGCGCACTGTGTCGATGGGGGCGGCGGCGTAGCCTACCATGTCGGTGACTCCTGCCGGGCGTTCGGGTACGGGAGTGGTAATGGTGCTCGATGCACTGATTACTGATTGTGACAGCGCTAAGCCTATGCCTAAGGCTATGGTGCGCAGGTTGCACTTGAGTTTCATGTTATTTGTTTTTGATTGGTATTTAGTCGTTAAGTAAGGGTTAATCAGTCACAAAAATACGAATAAGCGAGCGCAAAGCCAAATTTATTTGGGCTTTGCCGAGCGGAAGTATTTAGGACGTAAGTCAAAAATACGAATAAGCGGGCGTAGCGCCAAATTTATTTGAGCTTTGCCGAGCGGGAGTATTTAATACCGGGTCAAAAATAGTAAAAATAATTACATATCGTTTTATGCCATATTGGGTCCATGACGGGATTCCGGTTTTGTGGCAGGGGGACGAGGGCAGGATGCCCTCGCTCCTAGTTGGATTGGTGTGGGTGGAGAGAGGGCATCTTGCCCTCTTTTGTTGATGCGATACTGGTGATTTGGACTGGGGTAGTATTATTTTTAGATGAGCGCCGGTGGCGATATGTGGCTTGGCGGAATTGAATATATGTGAATGTGGTAGGAAATTCTGTTTTTATTGCTATCTTTGCGAAGAATCTAATATCGTATAAAATCATTAATAATCAAATATGAAGAGATTTAAACTGTTGCTTCCTGCTGTGGCAATGGCTATGATGCCGTTTGGAGCCATAGCTCAGGAATCGGACTTCGATTTGTCGTCGCAGCGCGGCGAGGTTCAGGCTTTTAAGGCGGTGCCGGGTCATAAAGTGGATCATAAGGGCCTTGTGATTAACCCCACTCCGCAGAGTATTGAGCGTCCTTATACCGGTGTGCTCAATGCAAGTGGCGGATTCAAGATTAAAGATAAGCAGAAGAAATTTGCCGGTGCGGTAGGTTTCCTTAAACAGGCTTCTTCCGGATTGCCATTGACCATTGATTTCGGTGCCAAGAAAGCGCGTAAAGCCGGTGTGAAAGAGGTGGCGGGAGCCTATCTTCTTGATATTGGTCCGAAAGAGGTGAAGATAACCGGATTTGATGAGAGTGGCGCTTTCTACGGATTGCAGACACTGCGTCAGATTCTTGCAAGTGAAGTGTCGAAGGGTGGTGATGAGCTGCCTATGATGGTGGTCAATGACTATCCCAAGATGAAGTACCGTGGTGTGGTAGAGGGATTCTATGGCACGCCATGGTCGCATGAGGTGCGCATGTCGCTGCTTGATTTTTATGGACAGAACAAGATGAACGATTACATCTATGGTCCTAAGGATGACCCTTACCACAGCTCTCCATACTGGCGTCAACCCTATCCTGCCGATGAAGCTAAAAATATCCGTGAACTTGTGGAGAATGCCAAACGTAACCATGTCAATTTCGTGTGGGCGATACATCCCGGGAAGGATATACGCTGGAACAAGCAGGACTATGACAGCCTGGTCAACAAGTTCAATATGATGTACGACCTCGGTGTGCGTTCGTTTGCAATATTCTTTGATGATATAGAGGGCGAGGGTACCGATTCCAAGAAGCAGGTGGAATTGCTGAACAATCTCACCCGTGATTTTGTCAAGGCTAAGGGCGATGTGACCAATCTGATGATTTGTCCTACTGACTATTCGCAATTGTGGGCGAAGCCCGGAGAGAATGGTCAGCTTGCCGTTTATGGCCGTGAACTGAACCCCGACGTGGAGGTGTTCTGGACAGGTGCCGTGGTGTGCAGCGACCTCACTCACGAGACACTTGATTTTGTCAATTCCCGTATCAAGCGCCCCGCATTGTACTGGTGGAATTACCCGGTGACCGACTATTGCCGCAACATATTGCTTCAAGGTCCTGTCTACGGTTTGGCTACCGATCTTGCCGAAAATGAAGTGGCAGGTATAGAGAGCAATCCTATGGAACATGGCGAGGCTTCCAAGCTGGCACTTTACGGTGTGGCTGATTACGCATGGAATCCCAATGCCTATAATCCCATCGATAACTGGGAGCGCGGATTGGTGTACATGATGCCTAAGGCTGCTGATGCCTACCGCACATTTGCCATACACTCGGCAGATACCGAAACCGGTTATCGCCGTGACGAATCCTGGGAAACGACCATATTCCCGTTCAATAATTACACTCCTGCTCAGTTCGATGCCCTGAAAGCTGAATTTGAGAAGGTGGTGGCTGCTGAGAATGAGATAAAGAACGGATGTGACAATAAAGGTCTGGTCAAGGAACTTACTCCGTGGCTAGAACAGTTTACCAAGGTGGGTCGTCGCGGACTTAATACTTTGGAGCTGATTAAGGTTTACGAATCAGGCAATGACTCCCTGTTCTGGGCTTCATTTATAGCCAATCAGATGACCCCCGAGGATAAGGCGGCTTACGAAGCGCATAAGGTGGGTACTATGAAGCTGCATCCTTTCTATGAGACGTCGATGGATGATATGATATCGGCATATTTTGAGAAGGTGGCAAATGCCAAGCCTGCACTATATAAAGGTGTAGGTACATACCCCAATCTCAAGACTACGCTGTCAAAGCTCATGCTCGATAATGATACCACTACCCACTACACTTCGGCAAATAGCCAGAATGATGGTGATTGGATAGGCGTGGATATGCTTGAAGTACGCCCCGTGGAAGAGGTGTTGGTACATCAGGGACGTAATTCGGTGGACGATGTCGATTATTTCGACAACGTGCGTCTGGAATATTCAGTCGATGGCAAAACATGGCAACCCTTGACCGAGACATTGCCCCGCACTTATATAGTGGAGTGGAGCGGTGAGCCGGTGAAAGCCCGCTATCTGCGACTGAAGCGCATGGAATCGGACCGTAAGAATTGGGCTTCGGTACGCTCGTTCCGTGTCAATCCGCCTACTCCCGAGCGCATAGGGCTGAATATCTCTTCAGTCGACCCCATGGGTGCGTTGATGGCTTTTGATACGAATCCCGCCACATCGTTCAGCACCGAAGGCCGTCTGGCATTCGACCGTCGTCCGCAAGCCAAGGAGATGGTGCTGCTGCTTGCCGCACACGACAAGCCGGTGCGCGTGTTCCAGTTGGATGAAAACGGTGCGGAACTTTCGTCAGCTGAGGTATCGGGCGTGTATGCGGCTATGCCGTTGGATGCCAATGCCCGCCGTCTTATGGTAGAGGGCGAAGCCGTAATCTACGAAATAATCCAGAAGTAATACAGGGACAGATACCTGTAACACATATCTTCTTGACGCCCGGTGCCCTTGCAAGCACCGGGCGTCACTGCTTTGTGCACTTACGGGCTATGGCTATGTCCACAAAAAATCATGTTTGAAAAATAAATGTATGGCTTGTATGGATTTATATTATTGATTATCTTTGTGGCGGAGCAATGTCGTGTGTGCACACCGGCTGTTCCGTACATATTTTTTGAGAAGCGTTTTGCTTTATCCTAAATCTGAAATCGCCAAATTTCTCCGTACGCAGGATCGAGCAGTCGAAAAACGTTCATGCGTGCCTTTGTCCACCCCGCACGTGGGGTCCGATATATCGGCATGGCGTGGGGTGGACTGTTTATTGCGTACATGGCGTTTGGCGATGCCAAGATTTGATAAACTGAACATCGTCCCACGCTTTTCTATTTAAAACATATATGTTTTAGTCCAATCGAGGGGACGCGGTGGGCATAACCTAATAAACCAATGTACCCTATGAAAAGGACCTTCTCCACAGGATTCGCTGCAATCCTCTGCCTGTGCCTATGCTCGTTTGTGTTCAGCGCGCCGAAGAAAACCATCCACGTAACCCCCGACAACGCCAAAATTTATATCGATGGCGCTGAGGTAGGTGCCGGCACATACACGGTGAAATTCGACCGTGGCACTGATTTTGTAATGGTGAAGCTCGAAGCTCCCGGTTACATCACCAAAACTTACAAACTCACCAAGGACAACCCTAAAAAGACCATTCTCTATAAACTCCCCGAGGATGAGGCTCTTGCAGCATCTATGGGTGGAGACGGAGAGGATGACGGCACTGACATAGCCAACAGATGGTTTGACGTGACCTGCCGCAAGGGGCTTACCGAGGATATAATATGGAAACGCCTTATGAATATCGCTGTCAAGAACTTCGAGGATGTGGAGGTGCGCGACAAGGCGGCGGGCTGGATCAAGACTCGTTGGCGCACTACCAATTTTACCGAACAAACCGTCCGCACCCGCCTGGAAGTGCGCATGTCGTTCACCGACGAGGACCAGATTTCCTACCGCGTGCGTCTGGAGTCGCAGATTAAGGACAAGGACTGCCGTGGCAACCAGTGCTATGAGAAATTCAACTACATCCTCAATAAATACGCACCGCTTATCTCCGAATTGCAGACATCGGTCGGTGGTGGCGAATAATCTTAGTAATCTTAATAAATGATGTTTATGAAATTGACAAGATTGTTCGCATCGCTGTTTGTTTTTATCCCATTGTTTGCATCTTCTCAGGATGTGATGAGTAAAATCAGTGAAGCCGGTGGCGATAAAGTCCTTACTGACATGCAGAAAGCTGCATTGAATGAGTTGGCGGATAAGGGATATGTCATTCAGGTGTATGAAATCACCGATCCAGAACTTGAATTTGAGGATTATAAGGACAAGCATTCAAAGGTCGAACTGAAAAAAGACAAGATTAAACTCGAAAGCAAGAATAAGAAGCACTTTGTAGTGGCTGTTACAGATGTTCGCAAGGCAAATCCCCAGAATTGCGATATCATGTATGCGTGTCCCATAAAATTCTCCGGATTCGACGACAATCATAAGAGCGGCATCGTGTTCAACTATCGCAACACAGACAACTTCCACGCGCTCGTCCTCGATAAGAAAAACTACTACTATCTCATTCGCGAGCGCGGCGATAGCTACATAGAGCAGCGCGGCGCCTACAAATCCAAGAAACGCGACAATGTGGTCACTCCTGCCATAAGTGTCAAGAACCGCAAACTGTCGCTGATTATCGACGGATTGGAGATGGCAGAAGTGAAGATGTCCAAGCCGTTGCGTTCGCGCAAATACGGTTTCTACACCGATGGCGAATCCTCTATCGAGGTTCCCGGCCCGATGATTTTCGCTACATTTGAGAGGGAAGACGAAGATGGATACGATGACGAAGATGATGATGACGGAGGTCGTCGCCGCAAACGCTCACGCGATTACGACGATGAGGACTGACCGTTGATATATTCCTGAAAACGCACCTTACGGGGATTCATTGGCATAGCCGGTGAATCTCCGTCGTTTTTCGTCTATGTGCCATCGAAAGCATCAGTCCGTGGCTTATTGTTAGAAAAAATGTTAAATACGCTACGTTTTATGATAAATATCATATTTCACCCCATGGATGTTCTGTAATTTTGCATGTTGGAAAATAGTTACGCATTTATCGACACTATTATATAACAGAATATTAAGGTAAAAATAGAATATGTTAAAAGAGAAAATTATGAACGTTAGAATGCTCAATGGCGCTGCGGTAATTGCCGTAGGTTTGACAATGAACATGGCTGTAACCTCGTGTGGAGGTGACGCCCAGCAGCAACAGGCACCGGCCCCTGAAATCGCGACGATGACTGTCGCTTTGGGCAACGCCGAAAATGAAAGCGTGTATCCGGCGCTTATCAAGGGTAAAACGGATATCGACATACGCCCCCAGGTGACAGGTTTCATTACCAAAGTACATGTCGACGAAGGTCAGCGCGTGCGCAAAGGCCAGACTCTCTTCACTCTCGATCAGGTACAGTACCAGGCAGCCGTTGACAATGCCGCTGCTGCGGTCAATTCGGCACAGACCCGCCTGAAAACGGCTCAGATGACTGCCGACACCAAGCGTCAGCTTCTCGATAAGAACATCATAAGCGCATACGAATATCAGCTCGCCGACAATGACGTGCAGACAGCCCGCGCAGCATTGGCGCAAGCCCAATCCTCACTTGTTAACGCTCGCAAGAACCTCGCATACACAGTGGTCACTGCACCCAGCGACGGTGTTGTAGGCACTATCCCCAACCGTGAAGGCTCGCTCGCATCTCCATCATCGGCTCAGCCGCTCACCACCATCTCCGACAACTCTAAAGTCTACGCCTACTTCTCCCTCACAGAAAAGGACCTCCTTGAGATGACCAATGGCGGAACACGTCCCTTGGCTACAGCTATTGACTCGATGCCCGCTGTAAAGCTCCGTCTCGCAGACGGCAACATTTATCCCATCGAAGGTAAGGTAGCCACCGTCTCGGGCGTTATCGACACCTCCACAGGTGCAGCGAGTGTGCGCGCGCTGTTCGACAACGCCAGCGGCATGCTCCGCAGCGGTAGCACAGGTTCCATCCTGGTACCTGTCAATCAGGAAAACGCCATACTCATCCCACAGAAAGCCACCTACGAACTACAGGACCGCCGTTTCGTTTACGTAGTCAACGATTCCAACAAAGTAGCTGCCACCCCCATTACCGTACAGAGCCTGAGCGACGGCAAGAACTTCGTGGTTACTTCCGGACTTAAGCCCGGCGACCGTATAGCTGTGGAAGGTGTAGGCACCAAGGTTAAGGACGGCATGGTCATTTCTCCCGTCGACGCCGCTGCACAGGCTCAGCCCGAAGCAGCCGCACAGCAGCAGCAGGCACAATAATTGTGTCACGCACCACACACATTGTAGGAAAACATCATTCAGTGTAAAAGAACAAAATGAAATTAGATACATTTATAAATCGCCCGGTACTATCCACCGTTATTTCGATATTCATAGTGCTGCTGGGTCTGATTGGCTTGGTATCACTCCCCATCACCCAGTACCCCGATATAGCGCCGCCTACCATTCAGGTGAGCACCACCTACACCGGCGCCAATGCCCAATCGGTACTTAACTCAGTGATTGCCCCCCTCGAGGAGTCTATCAACGGTGCCGAAGGCATGACCTACATGGAGTCAACAGCCACCAACACCGGCTCGGCTACCATCAACGTATATTTCGAGCAAGGCTTCGACCCCGACATGGCTGCCGTCGACGTGCAGAACCGTGTTGCCAAAGCACAGAACCTCCTCCCCGCCGAAGTAACCCAAGTGGGCGTCCTCACTCAGAAACGCCAGACATCAATGTTGCTCGGTATCGCACTCTACACCGACAAGCCCGAGACATACTCGCCCGAGTTTATCGACAACTATATGAAGATCAACGTAATCCCCGTCATCCAGCGTGTCAATGGCGTGGGCGACGTGCTCAGCTTCGGTGCCGACTACTCTATGCGTATATGGCTCAAACCTGAAGTGATGGCACAGTACCATCTCATGCCTTCCGACGTGACCATGGCGCTTGCCGAGCAGAACATCGAGGCTGCACCCGGTGCATTCGGTGAGCAAGGCAACCAGTCATTCCAGTACACCATGAAGTACAAAGGCCGTCTCACCACCCCCGAGCAATTCGGCGATATAGTGGTACGCGCCACTGACAACGGCGAGGTTCTCCTGCTCAAGGATGTAGCCGAGATTGAGCTCGGAAAGGTACAGTACGGATTCGGCAACTCCATCAACGGACATCCCAGTACCATGGGTATCGTGTTCCAGACCGCCGGCTCCAACGCCACACAGATTATCGAAGACTGTCTCGCACAGGTCAAGGTCATGGAATCCGAACTCCCCGACGGGCTGCACTTTGCCATCCCGATGAACAACAATGACTTCCTTTATGCCTCCATCCACCACGTGATTCAGACACTTATCGAAGCCTTCCTCCTGGTGTTCATCGTCGTTTACATCTTCCTTCAGGACTTCCGTTCCACCATCATTCCCGCCATCGCCATCCCTGTGGCGCTCGTGGGTACATTCTTCGTGCTGAAACTCATAGGCTTCTCCATCAACCTCATCACCCTCTCGGCATTGGTGCTTGCCATCGCCATTGTGGTCGACGACGCCATTGTGGTCGTCGAGGCGGTCCATGCCAAGCTCGACGTAGGCTACAAGAGCGCGCGCAAGGCATCCATCGACGCCATGAACGAGATAGGTGGAGCCATCATATCCATCACACTGGTCATGATGCTCGTGTTCATTCCAGTGTCATTCATGCCTGGCACATCAGGCGTATTCTACCAGCAGTTCGGTCTCACCATGGCTATAGCCATCGGTTTCTCCGCTGTCAACGCTTTGACACTCTCACCCGCGCTTTGCGCCGTGTTCCTCAAACCGCATAAAACCGACGACGGCGAGGAGAAATCCCTCAAGCAGCGCATGGGCGAAGCCTACTCTGAAGCTGCATCGACCATGAAGAAGCGCTACGCCCGCCGCTTCACTCTCGACATCCATCCCCTCATCACATTCCTGTTTGTGATTGCGGCAGTCACCTTCATGGTGCTCGGATGGTACAGCGACGGCACGGCATGGCACCTCATCGTGGCAGGCATCTGCGCCGTTATCGCGCTCTTCGGCATATTCAGTCCCCGCTTCCATGCCGGCTTCGAGAAAGGCTACGGCAAGCTGCTCGGCAATTACAACAAAGGCACCAAATTCTTCGTCAAGCATAAGATTCTGGCATTCGGCACCGTGATAGCATCGATAGTGATACTGGTATGGCTCATGGCACGCACCCCCACCGCGCTTGTGCCCAACGAAGACACCGGTATAGTGTTCGTGATGGTCGACATGCCCCCGGGCACATCCCAGGAACGCACCGACGAAGTCATGAACAAGGTCGACAACATCATCCGTCAGAACCCTGCCGTAGCTTTCAGCAACAAGATTCTCGGCTATAGCTTTATTGCCGGTCAGGGTGCTACCTACGGTACATTTATCGTCAAGCTCAAGGACTGGTCCGAACGCGACGCATCGCAAAGCTCCGACGCCGTAATCGGTCAGCTCTACGGAGCCACAGGACAGCTCATCAAGGACGGACGCGTCATGATATTCGCGCCGCCTATGATTACCGGTTACTCCACCACCAACGGTTTTGAAATCAAGATGCAGGACAAGGCCGGCGGCGACATCAACGACTTCTTCGCCGTCGTGCAAGGCTTCCTCGGCGCGCTCAATCAGCAGCCTGAGATACAGATGGCATACACCACCTTCAACCCCACCTTCCCGCAGTATCTCGTCGACGTCGACGCTGCCAAGGCAAAGCAGGCAGGCATCTCGCCGCAGACCATCCTCTCCACGCTGCAAGGTTACTACGGTGGTATGTACGTGTCCAACTTCAACCGTTTCGGTAAGATCTACCGCGTCATGATGCAGGCATCTCCCGAAGCCCGCGTATCTCCCGAGACACTCTCCTCCATCAAGGTGCGCAACGGTAACGAGATGGCACCCATCTCCAACTTCGTTTCCCTTAAGCGCGTCTACGGACCCGACCTCTTGAACCGATTCAACATGTTCCAGTCCATATCCGTAACCGGTCAGCCTAATCCCGGCTACTCTTCCGGCGACGCCATCGCCGCCATCGAGCGCGTGGCTGCCGAGATGCTTCCGCAGGGCTACGGTTTCGAATATGCCGGTATGACACGTGAGGAAGGCAACAGCTCCAGCAACACCACCGCTGTAATCTTCGGTCTCTGTCTGCTGTTCGTCTACCTGTTGCTCTCCGCGCAGTACGAAAGCTACTTCCTGCCGTTCTCGGTTATCCTCTCAGTACCGTTCGGTCTTATGGGTACATTCATCTTCGCCGACCTGCGCGACATCTCCAACAACATCTACCTCCAGATTGCGCTCATCATGCTCATCGGCTTGCTTGCCAAGAACGCTATTCTTATCGTCGAGTTCGCCTTGGAACGCCGCCGCACCGGCATGTCCATAATCAATGCCGCCATCAATGGTGCCGCAGCCCGTCTGCGTCCTATCCTCATGACATCGCTCGCCTTGATTATCGGTCTGTTGCCCATGATGTTTGCCCACGGCGTAGGTGCCAACGGTAACAAAGCCCTCGGTACCGGTTCCGTCGGAGGTATGTTGATAGGTATGATATTCCAGATATTTATCGTGCCCGCGCTCTTCGTCGTATTCCAGATTATTCAGGAAAAAGTCACCCCGATGAAGTGGGAAGACACCGACAATCAGGGAATCGAAAGCGAGATTGAGCAGTACTCACGTTGATAATCCACTCTCCCTAACACCAATATACTAATCATGAACTTCAATAAAATTACCATCTATGCTGTGGGGACGGTGCTTGCCGCCGCCACCCTCAGCAGTTGTAACATATACAAGAAATTCGACATGCCCGACGATTCGGCGCTCGCAGCCGAATACAAGAAAGCCCGCGAAGCCGAAGTCGACAGCGCTGCCTTTGGCAACATGCGTTGGCAGGACGTGTTCACCGACCCCATGTTGGCTGACCTCATAAACCAGGCACTTGCCAACAATACCAACCTCCGCAATGCCAAGCTCAACGTCGACATAGCCCATGCATCGCTCAAGGGCGCCAAGTTGAGCTATCTCCCCTCCGTTGCACTCGGTCCCAATGGCTCCGGCTCGAAATTCTTTGTTCATCCCCACCAGTCTCTCTCATGGAGCTATCAGATACCCCTGTCGGTAAGCTGGGAGGTCGACATCTTCGGCAAGCTTCTCAACGGCAAGCGTGGTGCACAGGCAGCCTACGAGCAGAGCAAGGAATATCAGCAGGCTGTGCGCTCGCAGATTATCGCTGCCGTGGCAAACTGCTACTATGGCATAGCCACCATCGAGAGTCAGCTCAAGGTCAGCCGTAACACTGCCGAACTTTGGGCGGAAAGCGTCAAGACCATGAAAGACCTCAAGACAGCCGGTAAGGTTACCGAAGTGGCAGTGGTGCAGAGCGAAGCCCAGTACTATGGAATTCTCGGTTCCATCACCGACCTCGAGGTAAGTCTCGACGAGATGAACAATACCCTCTCGCTGTTGGTCAACTCGCTCCCGCAGAAATGGACCATCTCTCCCGATGCGGTGCTCAATATGCCCGTAATCATGCGCGAAGCCATACCTATGCGTGAGCTTGCTGCCCGCCCCGACGTGCGCGCCGCCGAATGGAACCTGGCTACCGCATACTATGCCACCAACAGTGCCCGTGCCGCATTCTACCCCGGATTGAACATCACAGCCAACGGCGGATTCACCAATCTGCTTGGATCCATGGTAGTGAACCCCGGCAAGTTCTTCATCAACCTCGCAGGTTCGCTCGCCATACCACTCTTCTCGCGCGGTGCCAATATCTCGCGTCTCGAAGCGGCAAAGGCTCAGCAGCAGCAGGCAATGAACAACTTCGAGTACACCCTCATGAGCGCCAGTGCCGAAGTCAGCGACGCCATGACCCTCTATCAGAAGAGTGTCGAGAAGCAGCAGTACCTCGCCAAGCAGTCCGAGAAACTGGCGCAAGCCGTCGACTACACTCAGGAACTGTTGCGCTTGGGTTCGTACAACACCACATACCTCGACGTCCTCACTGCACAGCAGGGGCTCCTCTCCGCACAGATTTCCGCCATCACCGCGCAGAATTCTCAGGCACGCGCCCTCATCAACCTCTATCAGTCACTCGGAGGAGGCCGTTAATTCACGTATTCACCTTACTTTAATGCATACACCATGATTAGTCCGTTAGCTCACGTCGACCCTTCGGCAAAGATAGGTCAGAACGTAATTATTCATCCTTTCGCCTTCATCGACGCAAATGTGGAGATAGGCGACGGCTGCGAGATAATGTCCTACACCAGCATTATACGCGGTACCCGTATGGGTAAGAACAACAAAGTCTACCAGAACACCATCATCGGAGCCGACCCTCAGGATTTCCGTTGGAAAGGCGAGGATACATTCTGCTACATCGGCGACAATAATGTGATACGCGAACATGTGATTATCAACCGTGGCATACGTCCCGAAGGCGGCACACGTGTGGGCAACGACTCATTCATCATGGCGGAGACACACATCGGTCACGACACGCACATCAAGGGACGCAGTGTCCTCGGCAACGGTGTTATCATCGCCGGCGATGCAGAAGTGGGCGAGTGCACCATCCTCTCATCCGGCGCCATGCTCCACGAGAATTCCAAGGTAGGGGAGTGGGTGCTCATCAAAGGAGGATGCCGCATCAACGGCAACGTCCCTCCGTTTGTGGTCATGGCACACAATCCCGCATCCTATTTCGGAGTCAACGCTGTCGTGCTCCGCAAGCACGGTTACACCGACGAGCAGATCAATGACATTGCCAAAGCCTACCGCCACGTCTACCAGACAGGCACCTCGGTATTCAATGCCCTCAAGCGCATCGAAGCCGACGTTGAGGAAGGTCCCGTGCGCAGTGCCATTATCGACTTCATACGTGGCTGCAACCTCAAGCTCGTGGCTATACCCCGCGATTTGGAGTAATAAAACAATTACCACATATCCCCCAATCACAGCGGTGCGCCCCCTCGGCGCACCGCTCCCTTTTATAAACCTCCCTCCACCCCAACATCATCCCCCCTCCTGACAAAAGAACCCCTCAACAACCCGGAGCAAGGGCATCCCCTAAACTCCCTACACCCACAAAGCCGCATCCAACCCCGCCGGAGCGAGGGCATCTTGCCCTCGTACACCCTCGCACCACCCACGATCCTACCG
>OFFY01000809.1_pt1 | contig 30142 bp, 31 predicted proteins | sample 1521481 | NCBI WGS metagenome assembly OFFY01 (sample SAMEA3504117, study PRJEB24116) | mouse gut metagenome | biome: mouse gut; feature: mouse-associated habitat; material: faeces | place: Denmark | collected 2011
CGGTGGTGTGAGAGGTCGATAATTGAACTAATCAATTATCTCCTACTCGATTTTTTTTCTCGTAAATAATAGCCAAGGCCAAAACTTACCATCGATTCTTTTCCTGATAAAATTCGGTGAATGTTTGATCGGTGACGGTAAAAGACCACTCCTGTTAATATTCCTGCCACGATTGCTAAAATCCAAGCATGAATGAAGAGGGCAATAATGAAGATCGCACTGATCCCTACCATACTGGCGGCACTAACCATACTTGTCAAGCACAAGACAAAGATAAAAATCAAACAGGCAACAACAAAGAGGAGGGGATTATAAGCTAATAGAATTCCCGCGCTAGTTGCCACTGCTTTCCCACCATGAAAATTATCGAATATTGATACAGTGTGACCAAGACTGGCAAAGAGTCCGATCAATAGTGGGTTAACAGTTCCAGATATTCCTAAAAAGTATGGCTGACTAGCAGCGAGTGTTCCCTTTAGAATATCGATAAACAAAACAACAACGCCCGCCTTAAACCCCAATGTTCGAAAGGTATTCGTTGTTCCAATATTACCGCTACCTAACTTGCGAATATCCTTATGGTAAATATACTTACCGATCCAGAGACCAGTTGGGATTGAACCTAATAGGTAAGCGATAATAATCATCCCAATAATTTCAAAAAACATATAAATAGCTCCTTAATAATAGCTTATACAGCTTTTAAGCATAGCATGAATATTTAATTTTAACCACTAGGAAGGCACAATTTGCCATTCTCCAAAGTTTTCAGTATCATTTTAATTATGAATTGAAATTGTGGTCAGTTTAGCTTTACAATTAACAAATGTAAATGGTAAAATAATTTTTCGAACATACGTTTAGGTATAATATTGGCAATGGGAGGTCATTTTGTGGCCAAAGAAGAAGTAAAATATGATGCCTCATCCATACAAGTATTAAAAGGACTTGAGGCGGTACGAAAAAGACCAGGGATGTATATTGGATCTACTGATTCTCGTGGATTGCATCACCTGGTATACGAAATAGTGGACAATGCCGTTGATGAAGCGTTATCTGGTTATGGGGATGAGATTAACGTCACCATTGAAGCAGACAATGCGATTACAGTTCAAGATCACGGGCGGGGGATGCCGGTGGGAATGCATGCTTCTGGCAAACCGACACCTGAAGTTATTATGACGGTTCTTCATGCTGGAGGAAAATTTGGTCAATCAGATGGTTATAAGACTTCAGGGGGACTTCATGGTGTTGGAGCTTCCGTTGTAAATGCCTTATCATCACATTTGACCCTGACAATTGTCCGTGATCACGTCCGTTACCAAGAAATTTTTAAGGATGGCGGTCAACCAGTTGGAACATTGAAAAAATTAGGAAAAACCAAAGCGGAGAACGGAACGACCGTCTCATTTAAGCCGGACCCTAAGATTTTTTCAACTACTGTTTATGACTATAATACCTTAGCTAATCGGCTTCGTGAGTCGGCCTTTTTATTGAAAGGGATTAAGATTACCCTTACCGATAAGCGAGCTGGTCAAGAAAAACAAGATGTATTCCAGTTCGCCGATGGAATTCAAGAATTCGTTTCTTATCTTAACGAGGGTAAGGATGTTTTAGGAAAGACGCTTTACTTTGATGGAAAACAAGACGGGGTCGAAGTTGAAGTGGCAGCTCAATATAATGATGGTTATTCTGAGAGCTTGTTATCATTTGTCAACAATGTTCGAACTCCAGATGGTGGTACTCATGAAGCCGGATTCCGGAGTGCCTGGACGAAGACTTTCAATGAATACGCAAAAAAGGTTGGTCTGTTAAAGGCTAATGATAAAAATCTGGAAGGTAGTGATGTTCGGGAAGGGTTAACAGCCGTGATCTCAGTCCGGATTCCAGAACGTCTACTTCAATTTGAGGGTCAGACAAAGGATAAACTGGGAACTCCTGAAGCACGGAAAATTGTTGATGCAATTGTCAGTGAGCAGCTTAACTATGCCCTAATGGAAAATGGCGATTTTGCCCAGATGTTAATTCGTAAGGCATTAAAGGCGCGTGAAGCTCGGGAAGCTGCCCGTAAAGCCCGTAACCAAGCACGTGGTGGCAAACGAAAGGGTAAAAAGGAACGAAACCTTTCTGGGAAATTGACGCCTGCCCAATCAAAAAATGCTAAGAAAAATGAATTATTCCTAGTCGAAGGGGATTCGGCCGGTGGTTCAGCCAAGCAGGGGCGTGACCGTAAGTTCCAAGCAATTTTACCATTACGAGGGAAAGTGCTAAATACAGAAAAGGCGAAGTTAGATGATGTCTTAAAAAACGAAGAACTGAATACGATTATCTATACTGTTGGTGCTGGTGCCGGTTCTGAATTTAACGTTGAAGATTCAAACTACGATAAGATTATTATTATGACGGATGCCGATGATGATGGTGCTCATATTCAGATCCTTCTTCTTACTTTCTTCTACAAGTATATGCGGCCAATGATCGAAGCTGGAAAGATCTATATTGCTCTTCCACCACTTTATCGTTTGCAACGCGGACGTGGAGCTAAGACTAATATCACGTATGCGTGGACTAATGAAGAATTAACAAAATTGACTAAAAAGATGGGTAAAGGAGCACAGTTGCAACGGTTCAAAGGGCTTGGTGAAATGAATGCTGATCAGTTGTGGGAAACGACGATGAATCCAGAAACGCGGACACTAATCCAAGTTCGGATCGAGGATGCTGAATTAGCTGAGCGTCGTGTAACTACCTTAATGGGTAATAAGGTGGAACCACGGCGAGAATGGATTGAAGAAAATGTCCAATTCACGTTAGCCGATGATCAAGAATCCGATAAATTGGTTGAGAATAAAGGACAATTACCTCAAACTAAAGAGCCTACAATTAATACATAGAATAAATAGAGAAGGGAATCAAGTTTTGTGAGAAACGGAAAAATTGAACATATGACGCTCGAACAGATCATGGGTGATCGTTTTGGGCGTTATTCAAAATCAATTATTCAAGAACGAGCTTTACCTGACATTCGCGACGGATTAAAACCGGTTCAGCGCCGGATTTTATTTGCCATGAATAAAGATGGAAATACTTATGATAAAGGGTTTCGTAAGTCTGCTAAATCAGTCGGGAACGTAATGGGTAACTTCCACCCCCACGGTGATAGTTCAATTTATGAAGCATTAGTTCGGCTAAGTCAGGATTGGAAATTACGTGAACCCCTAATTGAAATGCACGGTAATAATGGATCGATGGATGGTGATCCACCAGCTGCCATGCGTTATACTGAAGCGCGGCTTAGTAAAATAGCAGGTCTAATGCTTCAAGATATCGACAAAGATACAGTTGAGATGGCCTTAAACTTCGATGATACTGAAAAGGAGCCGACAGTTTTACCAGCACGTATTCCGAACTTACTCGTTAATGGAGCAACTGGAATTTCTGCTGGATATGCTACTGAGATCCCAACGCATAATTTAAGCGAAGTTCTTGATGCATTGATTTATCTTATCAAGCATCCAACTGCTTCTTTGGATAAGTTAATGGAATTTATTCCTGGTCCTGATTTCCCGACTGGTGGAATCATTCAGGGGATTGATGGAATTCGTAAGGCATACCAGACTGGTCGCGGTCGGGTTGTAGTGCGAGCAAAAACGGAGATTGAAACCTTACGGGGTGGTCGTCAACAAATTAATGTGACGGAGATTCCTTATGAAGTAAATAAGGCGCAACTGGTTAAGCGAATTAACGATCTGCGCCTTGCCAAAAAAGTTGAGGGAATTGCGGAAGCTCGCGATGAAACTGATCGTAGTGGATTACGAATTGCAATCGAACTCAAACGTGGCGCTAATGCGAACGGTATTCTTAATTACTTATTAAAGAACACCGATCTACAGATTAACTATAACTTCAATATGGTTGCGATTGATGACCAGCGACCAATGCGTGTTGGATTAAAGCGAATTTTGACTTCCTATCTCGAATTCCAGAAAGAGATTATTCGTCGACGGACACAATATAACCTAACGAAGGCTCAACAACGTTTGCATATTGTCGAAGGGTTAATCAAAGCACTCTCAATTTTAGATAAGGTCATTAAAACGATCCGGGCAAGTAAGAATCGTAAGGGCGCAAAGGAAAACTTAGTAAAAGAATACAACTTTACACCTGAACAGGCCGAAGCAATTGTTACCTTACAACTTTATCGCTTAACAAATACGGATGTAACTGAGCTAGAAAAAGAACAAGAGCAACTAAATTCGCGGATTAATGAATATCAATTAATCTTAACTAACGAAAATGAGCTAGCAAAAGTCCTTACTAAGGAAATTAGGGCCATTAAGAAGGAATTTGGCAATCCACGACGGACCAAGATTGAAAATCATGTTGAAAAACTTGAGATTGATACTAAAGTTACGGTTGCCAACGAAGATGTTGTGGTCTTAGTTTCGCATGCGGGCTATATCAAACGAAGCAGCATTCGTTCCTTCAAGGCATCGGAGGCAGAAGAAAACGGTCTCCGAGAAGACGATTATCCATTATTGATTCAACAAACAAACACATTATCGCATTTATTTATGTTTACCAATCTTGGGCATATTATTTACCGCCCAATTCATGAAATTGCGGATGCGCGGTGGAAGGATACTGGCGAACATATCTCACAAACAATCGGCTTAGCGGATAATGAAGAGATCATTAAAGCAATGATTTTTGATAAACTGGACCAGCCAGGCACAATTATCATGGGAACCAGCGATGGACAAGTAAAACAAACGGCCTTTAATGACTATAAGCCTGGTTCACGTTACAAGAGCCATGCAAGTGTCGCAATTAAGCTTAGGGATAATGCGCAAGTTGTAAATGTTGATTACTATGAACCAACAAATGAGAATCGTTCACTATTGACGATTAGTCGCCAAGGATATGCAGTGCGGTATGATGTTGCGGATGTTCCTGTAACAGGGATCCGGACAGCTGGTGTACGGGCCATTAATCTGAAAGATGATGACCAAGTAGCAGATCAAATCTTAGTTAAAGATGGTCAAGATATTGCTGTAATTACCCAACGAGGAGCATTTAAGGAAATGCCCGTTGATGAGATTGAGGTTGGGGCACGTGCACGACGAGGAGAACTTGTCCTTCGACGGTTAAAATCACATCCTCATGAAATTGCGGACTTCCTTGCTTATGACCCTGATTATCAGGGAGCTTTTGAGACTATTACTAACCGGCCGGCATTCCAAGATATAATGGCTACTGACCATCATCTAAGTTCGATCAAGTCAAACGGGACTTTTGTAATTGATACCGATACGCAAGGGGAACCAGTAAAGCTTCGAATGAAACAAACTAATATCTTAACGGAAGAACCTGTTAGTCAAAGCTAAGAAGAAGGCGAAAAATTTGGCATACATTAAAGAAATTCGTGATTTGGTGGGGCATCGTCCTTTAATCATGACTAGTGCTTCTGGAGCGCTTTTAGGCCAGCAAGGAGCTGTCTTGCTTCAAGAACGCGCAGATACTGGTGATTGGGGCTTCCCAGGCGGCTATATGGAATTTGGCGAATCTTTTGAGCAAACTGTAAAGCGCGAATTTAAAGAAGATGCGGGAATTGAAATTGTGCCTGTCAAACGACTAGCAATCCTTGATCAGGATTTTTATACTTATCCTAATGGTGACCGCGTTCAACCAATTAATGCTTTTTACTTGGTTGAAGAAACTAGCGCTAAACATTATCAACCAAAAGTTACAGAAACGACAAACACTGAATATTTTTCATTAGATGAAGAACCGCCGCGCTTTTTTAACAATCAGCATGAACAAATGTGGCAGATCTTAAAAGATTTTATTCATAATAGGAAAGATATTTAATAATTGTTCTTTAATCTATTAACTTCCATGATAGAATAGAAAATGTAGATTGTTTCACCTACTAGAAATAATTAAGATTAAAGTAGTGAACAAACAGGAGGAATTTATATGAGCAAAGAATTAGTATTTGGACACCAAAAGCCTGATACAGATGCGATTACCGCTGCAATGGCATTTTCATACTTCCAAAACCAATTGGGATACGAAACTGAAGCAGTTGCTTTAGGTGAACCAAATGATGAGACTAAGTTTGCATTGAAGACTTTCGGTATGGAAGCACCACGCGTAATCGAAACCGCTGCAAACGAAGTAGATAAGGTAATGCTTGTAGACCACAACGAACCACAACAAAGTGTTAGTGATATCGACAAGGTCACTGTAACACACTTAGTTGACCACCACCGAATTGCCGGCTTTGAAACGGCTCAACCACTCTGGGCAACTGTTCGTCCTTACGGTTGTGTAAGTACAATCATTACAGAATTGTTCCAAGAAAAGCACATTAATATTCCCGCCAACTTGGCTGGGATGATGCTTTCTGCTATCATTTCTGATACCTTGCTTTTGAAGTCACCAACTACAACTGACCACGATCGTGAAGCCGTTAAGTACTTAGCAAAGATCGCTGGTGTTGAAGATTACGAAAAGTACGGCATTGAAATGCTTAAGGCTGGTACTAACCTTGGTGCTAAGTCTGATGCTGATATCGTTGATGGTGATGCTAAGACCTTTGAACTTGGCGGCAAGAAAGTTCGTATTGGTCAAGTTAACACTGTTGATTTAGATGATGTTTTTGCTCGTCAAGCTGATCTTGAAAGTCAAATGCAAAGTATGATGGATGATAACGATTATGATTTATTCTTATTAATCGCTACTAACATCCTAAACAGTGACTCAGAATTATTAGTTATTGGTGAACCTGCTGAAAAGGTTGAAGCAGCCTTTGGCAAGAAGCTTAACGAAAACAAGCGGATGAATTTACCAGGTGTTGTATCACGGAAGAAGCAAGTTGTTCCTCCTTTGACTGATGCATTCGAAGGTTAATAAATAAGTTAAATTAAAAACTGAGAAAAATCGCAAAATTTTTCTCAGTTTTTTTGAGCTTTAAATTTCAAAGCTTATTCTTAATTAGTTAAAATATAAGTACTGATTTTAAGAAATGGGGTTGATATTAATGAATATCACATTTACTGATCAAGCTATCGAGCGTTTACAGCGTTATGAATTATCATCTAAGAAGATGCTCCTAGATTTTGATGATGGGGTTGGCCCATTTTCTGCAGTTGGGAGTTGCAGTTTAGATGGTGATTATCGACTAATTCTTGTTAAAGAGGATTTAGATACCCCAGATTATAATGAAAAGATTACCTCTAATTTAGGGGATGTTTTTATTAAAGACCATACAGCAGTTCAATTTGATGATGAAATGGAAGTAAGGTTTAACCCGCGATACTTTACAATGCCACTTGTTAGTCCTAAACGCGTTTTAACGGATAATCTTGAAGTTCTAGATCTTAGTAATACAGACTTAAATTCTCAAATTGATCGAGCACATGATTGCTAACAATATAATAAGGGAGCGTGATAGAAGCCAGATGCGGCTTTATAATCACGCTCCCTTATTGTTTTTAAAGGATAATCCTGAAGATAAAAGTGATGATAATTGCAAAAATTCCAATAATCGTTGCATAGGAAAAATGTTTACGTTGAGCTGGTTTAATTAATGCTTGCCTTCCCATGAAAATTGTGAATAAAGCCCATAAAAAAGTGGCAATAAGCAAAATATATAATTTCCAGTTGATTGGGAGATGATGGTAAAAATCGCCATAAAATACCATCATGCCGATAAACATTACAATAGCATAGGCATAGTTATCGCGGTGAAAGTTAAAATTAAAAAGATAAGCAAACACGCAAAATAATAAAATACTAATAATATCGTTTAAAATCATACCCTCTATACACTTCCTTATGATTTTTATTATAATCATTAACAGGATAAAGATAAAATATTAAGAAGCAATTGCAAATAATATGATATGATGGTCTTGTTAGAATTAATGAAGGCGGTGCTTACAGTGAAGAAAAAAGCTATGCGACGAGAAATAAAATTATTAACTGAAGAAAATCAACAATTGCGTCGATATACCTTACTAGCATCAATCGGAATTTTATTAAGTATGATGATTGGATTAGTTCGAATGGTTCAAAAAAATTAGTTTAGGAAATTTTTTAGAGGAAAGTATAGTGGAGTTAGGATATCGAAAAGCGACACTTGAAGATTTACCAAAAATTGTTGAAATTTATAACCAAATTATTCCGTCACGGTTAGCGACTGCGGATCTTACCCCGATAACGGTTGAGGAACGGAAAGGGTGGTTTGAAGCGTTTGACGAAAATCACCCAATCTGGGTAATTGAATATCAAAATGAGGTTCTCGGGTGGGTTGCCCTTGAGCATTTTTATGGTCGTCCAGCCTATGATCATACTAGTGAAATTGCCATTTACCTTGATCAAAGGTTACGGAAACAAGGGGTTGGTACAAAAACCATGGAATTTATTATTGGTCAATTGCCTAAATTAACAGTTGATACAATCGTGGCTTATATCTTTGGTCATAATATTCCAAGCCTAAAGTTATTTAAATCGTTTGGTTTTACGCAATGGGGGCTTTTACCACAAGTAGCAGAGCTTGATGAGATTAAACGTGATTTAGTTATTTTAGGACGTCATTTTAAATGATTATTGTATAATTATGACATAAGTAAAGCCACGTCCATAGGAAGCAATTAGAATAGGCCTCCAACGCCCGGTAAAGCCGAATGCTGGAGACCTATATGTTGCATGTGGGAGCTTCGTGTTGAAAACGAAGGTGCCCGTGATGCTTTGCTCGTTCCCTTATTTTGTATCTTTTTTTACTTCTTCTCTTGTTTTAACATCATTGATATGTAGCTCAAACTTAACTAAATTTAAACCAGTCATCTTATCGATTGCACGCTGCACCTCAGAACAAACAGCCTTAAAAATTTCTGGAGCACTTTTACCATATTCGATGGTAGCTTCCATTTTTAATGCGACTTGCTTTTCACCAACATCGGCATTAATACCCTTGGTTGGATTGCTTCCGGAAGTTACTTTGTCTGCTAATTCACTAAACATATTTCCATCCAGGGAAAGGATTCCAGGAACTTTGCTAGCGGTGATTCCAGCGATTTTCTCAATTACTTGGTCATCGAATGTTAATTGCTCATCAATTGTTTTATTATTTGTAGTGGTTGTCATATTAATTCCTCCTCGAATTAGTTGGCAAACTTATCTAACATTTTTATTGCAAGTTTATTTAATGAATAGCCCTTTGCATCAAGAATATAGCCAATTCCGCCCAAGATAGTAACAGCTAATAGAATACCGATCATTGGGAGAAAGCCCCACATAATCCAGCTAATGCTAATAAGCAGTCCTAAGATAACGCCAATTGTAGCAAGTTTCATAGTGTACCTCCTTTTTAGACAATGTTAACTGATTCTTTGTTTGAGTATGGACTTAACTTAATATGTAATTTATTAAGATCAATGTCGAAGTCTCGTTTAAGGTTTTCTTTAATTGTCTGGAGTAGTACTGTATGAATTAGTTTTGGATTGGTTCTATTGGACATCATTCCGTGAATGGTAACATCTGCATTATGATTGTTACGGTGCATTTTGAGTTTAATTACTGGGTTATAAAGGTCAAATTTAGCAATTGAAGTAGTTAGGCTATGTTCAACCGCATGCTGATCAATTTGAATTTTGTTAGCACCATCCTTGGCAATTGTCATTTGTTTAGTTGTTGTTGGGCGAAAAACAGCAATTGCTATTACGGTTAAGGCGACAATGATTAAAAATACTGCGACTCCTGCTGAGAAACTTTGACCAATGGAACTATGAAGCCAATCATTAACTGGAATCGTCCAAGTTTGGTCACGATAGAACCATAGTGATACGACAACAATTCCAATAATTACCTGAAGCATCATCACAAATGAAACCCACCATTTTTTCCATGCGGCCATTAGTACCACTTCCTTTCTATAAATGTTTTTTTGCTATGGATTAATAATAACATGAGAGAAAGCGTTTTACGTTGATTACAAAAATGCTAAAGGTAATATTAAGAACCTATTAACAGAATAGTCATAATTAAAAATCGATCTTACAATTATGTTCCGATGTAAGATCGATTTTTAATTCTTTAATTATTTTGGCGTTCTTGTAGTTTGGCAATTTCAGAATAAGCAGGAGCAAGCATATCTTCAATTTGTTGGAAGAGTGGAGTATAACGTTGATATACTTTTACTGCGGCTGGATCTGGTTGGTAAGAACTAACCTTGCCAATGAACTTCTGTGGCGTATCAAGACTATCGATCATTCCCAAACTTTGCATAGCCATAACTACTGATCCAAGGCAGCCTGATTCAAATGAGTCAGGAACGTTAACCGGACAGTTTAAGATATCAGCAAGCATTTGGCGCCATACTTTTGAGCGGGCAAAGCCACCTGTTGCGGTAACACTTGCTGGTTCGCCAACTAAAGCCCGTACTGCTTGGAAGACTGTTGCAATATTCATGCTAATTCCTTCCATGACTGCCCGTAGCATATCAGCCCGTGTATGAATATGAGAAAGGCCAAAGAAACTACCGCGTGCTTTGGCATTCCACAATGGTGCCCGTTCACCGCCAAGGAAGGGGTGGAAGAGAAGTCCATGTGCCCCTGCTGGTACTCCTTCAATAACGTGATTTGCTAAAGTATAAGGATCCACCTGTTCGTTTTTAACGGCGCTACTATCGACAAGGTGTTTTACTGCCCATTCATAGACATCGCCACCGTTATTGAGCGGACCACCAACGACCCACAATCCTTTATTAATAGCATAGCAGAAGAGGCGACGTTCTGGGTCAATAACAGGATGATCAGTTACCACTCGTACAGCTGCGGAAGTACCGATTGTAATTGCTACTGTATTTTGCTTGGTCGCACCAACACCAATATTTGAAAGGGCACCATCATAAGCACCATAGACAAATGGCGTATCAGCGGGTACTCCTAGTTTTTCTTGGGCTTCGGGCACTAAACCAGTTGCTTGAGTTGTTCCGTCGACAATTTCAGGCAGTTGATCTTTGGTTACCCCTGCAACCCGAAGAGCCTGGTCATCCCAATCACAAGTTTTAAGGTTCATCAAGCCGGTTGAGGAAGCAATTGACATATCAACCTTAAATTCATTAAATAACCGATAGAAAAGGTAAGCCTTAATATCAGCAAAATATGCTGTGCGACTAAATAAATCTGGTTCGTCTTCCCTTAACCAAAGGAGCTTTGTCAATGTTGACATGGGGTGAACAGGAACCCCCGTCTTCATATATAATTGTTGTCCTTCAGTCATCATCTTAAGGTTATCTGCTGCGCGCTGTGCACGACTATCTGCCCAAGTGATTAACCGTGAAAGGGGTTTCTTATCTTTATCTAATAAGAGGAGGCTTTGGTTTGCACTTGAGATTGAAACTGCTAGTAGTTTTCCTGTACTGAGGTCAGCTGCCCTAGCTACATCATGGATGGCTTGTTCAGCAGCATTAATTACTTCTTCTGGCTCTTGTTCAGCCATTCCCGCGGCATTGCGGTGCAACTCGTAGCCATAATTAGCTTGTGTGATCACCTGTGCATCTTGATCATATAAAACGGCCTTTGTGCTAGAGGTTCCAACGTCAACACCAATTAAGTAGTTCATTTATTGTTTCTCCTTTAAAACTCAATTTAATTCTCTTTGTAATATTATATGCTAAAGTGACTGGTGTGCAATGATTTCAACTGGTAAAAGGGTAGTGGAACTGATCGTGCTTTGTTGGTTAATTTGCGTTAAAAGTTTATTAGCTGCTAAGCTACCCATTAGCTCCATATCTTGCTTCAACAGAAAAATTCCATTAGCGACATATTGCGACCATTCCCAATCATCAAAGCTAACTAAGCCAAGATCTTCAGGGAAAGAAAGGTTTAGTTCCTTAAAAATTGCTAAAAGGTCAAATAAAATGGGTCCCATTAATGAAACGACAGCAGTTTTGCCTTTAAGCTCATTTAACTGTTGCAGAAACGTTTTAGCAAGCCACTGCCGATCATGTCCTCGGGTTTCAATATTGTGATAGCTTAGCCCGTTATCAGCAGCAGCAACCTTTAAACCGGCAATTCGAGGAATCTGACCAGATGCCTCCGCAAAGTGTGCGCTGACAGTTAAAATATTCTGATAACCATTTTGATACAGAATCTTACCGAGGTTATAACAAGCATCACGATTAGCAGAAGTGACCTTGCCAACTGTAGAAGGCTGGTCATCAACTTCACGGTCAACAATCACGAGGGGAATATCATTGTGAATAGCAGGGGCAAATTGACTAAAGTGGCGGGAATTAGGCTGGACAATAATTCCGTCAACTCGTTGCTGATATAGACGCTGAAGAGCACGACTTTCATTTTCCCGCGAGTTGTTCGTATTCATGAGGAGGATATCATAGCCTGCTTGTTGCAAAACATCATCGATTCCTTTGGCAAGTAAAGATGAAAAGGGGTTAGAAATATCTCCAACGAGGATTCCGACAACGTGACTATGAGTTTGTCGAAGCTGTCGTGCGGAAGCGGTTGGAACAAAGTGAAGGTCTTTAATTGCTTTTTCCACCCGTTTCCGCGTTGCTGGGCGCATTTTATCATAACGACCATTGATAATACGTGAAACGGTAGTCGCTGAAACACCAGCTGCTTTAGCAACGTCAGCGATAGTAGTATGTTGCGTCATTTGTTTATTCATCATCCTTATTAGTTCTACTATTAAGAATACCAAACCATACAAAAAGCGTCACTAGCTAATTCGCTAGGACGCTTAAATTGACTTAGACAAATAATGAAATGGCGTAGACGGCTCCCAACCCAGCAAGGGCTAAGACGGAAGTAAGAGTTGTCCACGAAAGCAAAGTTTCCTTTAATGAAAGGCCAAAGTATTCCTTAATCATCCAGAAACCGGCATCATTAACGTGTCCACAAAAGACAGAACCGGCACCGATGGAAAGGACCATTAATGTTGCCATAATTGAGTTACTACCAAATTGGTGAGCCATTGGAACAACAAGTCCGGCAGCAGTCATCGCAGCAACCGTTGAGGATCCGAGTGACATCCGTAATAAAGCAGTAATTAACCAAGCAGCTAGAATTGGTGAAATGCTAGTTTGAGCAAATAGTCCAGAAATGTACTTAGAAATTCCACCATCAACTAGAACTTGCTTGAAGGCACCACCACCACCGATGATCAAAAGCATAACTGAGATTTGCTTGATTGAGTCGGCAAGGGAGGTCGAGATATCTTCCATTTTTTGGTTTCGTTGTAGACCCATCGTAAAGATTGCAAAAATTAATGAAAGAAGCATTGCAAGGTCAGGAGCACCAATAAATTGGATGAATTCATTAACGGGATTGTTCTTAGGAAAAATAAATGAACAAATAGTAGCAACGGCGATTAAGATAACTGGCATCATTGCAGTTAAAACGGAGATACCGAATTTAGGCGTCTCTTCAAGCTTGAATTCTTTATATTCGCCAAGAACTGAAATATCAATATTTTTACGGTAGACACGCGGATATACTTTTTGTAATACCCAGTTATAAACTGGACCAGCAATAATGATTGTTGGGATTGCGGCTAAAATACCAAGCAGCAATACGTGTCCAAGGTTAGCGCCAAGAATGTCTGTAATAGCAGTTGGAGCGGGGTGTGGTGGTAAGAAAGCATGGGTAACGTTTAAGGTAGCCGCCATTGGAATACCGAGGTACATCAATGGCATATCAAGTTCGCGGGCAATGATAAAGATAATTGGTAAAACAACGACAAGCCCAACTTCAAAGAATAATGCTAACCCAATGATAAAGGAGGCAAGGATAACAGCAACTTGGATCCACCGCCGACCAAACTTATTAATCAAGGTTGTTGCAATCCGATAGCCACCACCAGCATCAGAAACTAATTTACCAAGCATTGAACCGAAACCGAAGATGATAGCTAAGTGTCCAAGCTAGCCCCCGATCCCAGTTTCAATAGTTTGAGGAATCTTTGTAAGTGGGAGACCGAGTAATAAACCAACGATGAATGATGTGATTACTAAACCAACGAAAGTGTTCATCTTTAGTTTAACAATCATGAAAATTAAGATAATAACTCCGATTAAAACAATAAGTAAAGGCATAATAATAACCCCCTAATGAATAGATTGTTGTTGTAATTTAGCGATGGTCGAATAGGCTGGTGTTAATAATCCCTCAACCTGTTGAAAGAGTGGTAAGTAATTTTGATAAACATTAACCGCCTCTTGATTTGGTTGATAAGAACTGATATCACCAATTAATGTTTTGATGATTTCATAGTTTTCAATCATTCCTAGGCTCTTCATTGCCATAGTGATTGCACCGAGACAACCGGATTCAAATGAGTTAGGGATATTGACTGGGCAGTTTAAGACATCTGCTAACATCTGCCGCCAAACTTCAGCCCGCGCAAAACCGCCAGTTGCAGTTACGCTTGCGGGATTACCAACAAGGTCACGAACCGCTTGGAAAACAGTTGCAATATTCATACAAATTCCTTCCATTACTGAGCGCAGCATATCGGCACGGGTATGAATGTGGGAAAGCCCAAAGAAACTACCACGCGCATTTGCATCCCATAATGGTGCCCTTTCACCGCCAAGAAATGGGTGGAAAAGCAAGCCGTGAGCTCCAGCAGGAACACCTTCAATAACCTGGTTAGCAAGAGTGTAAGGATCAATATTTTCATTTTTAACTGCACTAGCGTCAACTAAGTGCTCAACAGCCCACTGATAGACATCGCCACCATTATTAAGCGGACCGCCGATGACCCATAAACCCTTATCTATGGCGTAACAGAAAAGTCGTTGCTGAGGATCGATTACTGGATGGTCAGTTACAACCCGTACACCAGCGGAAGTTCCAATCGTAATGGCAACAGTATTTTGCTTAATTGCTCCCACACCTAAATTAGATAAAGCACCGTCAAAAGCACCATAGACAAATGGCGTGTCAGCGGGGATGCCCATTTTTGCTTGCGCTGCTGCTGTTAAGCCAATCGCTTGGGTTGTTCCGTTCACGATTTCTGGCAATTGGGAACGATCGGCATTAGCGAGTTCCAATGCTTGATCGTCCCAGTCACACGTATTGACATTCATCATTCCGGTACATGAAGCGATGGAAACATCAACCTTAAACGTATTGAAAAACTGGTGGAAGAGGTAGGACTTGATGTCGCCAAAATATGCAGTTTGGGCAACCTTATCTGCTTGTGTCTTGTTGAGCCACATAATCTTGGTCAATGGGGACATTGGATGAATAGGTGTACCTGTTTTAGCATAAATTTGCTGACCGGCTGGACTATTCTTTAATTCGTTTGCGACATCGCGCGCACGTGTATCAGCCCAAGTGATGACCCGTGAAAGAGGATTGAAATTCTTGTCGAGCATGATCACGCTTTGGTTAGCACTGGAAAATGATACCGCTAACAATTTTCCGTTTGTTAAATCTGCTTTTTGTGCTGCATCATGAATAACTTTTTCGACTGCTTCGACAATTGCAGTTGGGTTTTGTTCAGCCATTCCACTAGCATCGCGGTAAAGGGAATAACCTTGGCTAAATTGGTCTAACACAGTTGCATTTTGGTCATATAGAACTGCTTTTGTAGAAGTAGTTCCAACATCGACACCGATAAAATAATTCATTGTAGTAATTCTCCCTTTATTTATTTGAAAGCGTTTTAGTTTATCGTTACACCTAATTAATATACTGTTGTATGTAAGCGGTGTCAACAACTTGTTTAAGATTAGTTTATCGGTTTCCTAAAAATTAAAAATCGAAAGTGATTGCATCTTAATATTGAGGTGTGATACTATTAATTGCTTAATTTGTTATGGTTTAGCTGTAAGCAACGATTTTAAGGAGGGATTACAATGAAAATCCGGAAAGCAACAATGGCAGATTTAGATGTAGTAGTAGATATTTTACGTGATGGACGTAACCAGTTAGCTGAGCGGGGCGTTGATCAATGGCAGGGGGATTATCCGAACGTTACCCATGTAAAAGAAGATATTGAGAATGGTCATGCTTATATCGTTAAAGCGGATGATGGACAAACAGTTGGCACGTTAGCAATTGTTGAAGCACCGGATCATTTTTATGATAAACTCAACGGGGAATGGCTAATTGATACTGAAAATTATGTTGTAATCCACCGCGTAGCTATTCATTCACGGCATGCAGGAAAAGGATATGCATCCAAATTATTTTTGAGTTTGATTGAGTATTTGGAGACTGAACGTCCAGAGATCAAATCAATTCGTTTAAGTACAAATGAAAATAATATGGCAATGCAACGGATCGCAACTAAGAGCGGCTTTAAAAAAGTGGGGACCCTCCATGGAGCTTTTCGTCCAAGTGAGTTGTCTTATGTTTATGAACTGTTAACAAAAGTGCGTGTAGCATAAAAAAAGGGAGCGAGACAGAAGTCACTCGTGACTTCGTTTTTCGACGCGAAGCTAGCCTCTGGGAGCCCCCGCAAGCAACAATAGGCCTCCAATGTTCGGCTTTTTGCCGAGCGTTGGAGGCCATTGTTGTACTGCGCTATTTGTTTTTTTCTGAAAGTAACTTAACTTATGTCATAGTCCCTTTAATTTCACTATTTTTCATTAATTTTCTTAGCGTATTCGCGAGCATTGTAAAGTTCGTAGACCACCCATGTTTCAATAAGGGTAATGACACAGATGAGAATAGCGGTATACATGTCTGGTAAAACGAACAGTAAGAGTAAAAAGATCCATGAAATCCATGACCACTGAGTTTCAATTGTAACGATTCGCTGAACTCGTTTAGTAGGTTCAATACGGCCAGATTGATTAAAAATGGTTCGAATTTGGTAAAAATAACGAACTTCAAAAATACTTTCGATAATAAAAATTGCTGTTAAGATGATTAATAAAATGTTCATCATAAATAAGAGCCCCTTATCTTTCAATTTATCTCTAATTTTAGAACTCTTGGGCAAGAGAAGCAATTTAGATAGTAAAAAAATAGGTCCCTATCAAAGATTGAGTGATAGGAACCTATTTTTAATTTTAATGTCTTTAGACCTAGTTGAGTGCGTGAGCAGAGCGAAGGCACGAAACAAAAAACCACCTGCTATGCGGGTGGGCGATAAAAATTATATAAAAAAGGCCTCTTTTGCCTTAAGATGTAGGTGTTCAAGCCAAAGTCAATAAGGGAAAAGAGGTTATATAAATATGGCTAATAAATTAAATAGCTTAGCCCATACGAAGTGGTTATGTAAGTATCACATCGTATTCATACCAAAGTATAGACGTAAAGCGATTTTCAATCAATACCGAAGAGACCTAAGAGATTATATTCGTTTGTTGTGCAAATATAAGGGAGTAGAAATAATTGAAGGTCATATGATGCCAGATCATGTGCACTTGTTAGTAAGTATTCCGCCGAAACTAAGCGTATCACAGTTTATGGGATACTTAAAAGGGAAAAGTGCATTAATGATGTTTGATCGACATGCAAACTTAAAATACAAATATGGGAACCGACATTTTTGGGCTGAAGGCTACTATGTGAGTACAGTTGGATTGAATGAATCCACGATAAAGAAGTATATCCGAGATCAAGAGAAACATGATATAGCAATGGATAAGCTAACAAGTGTGGAATATTCGGACCCTTTTAAGGGTAAGTGAGGTAGTACAAACACCGCTTAAAGCGGTGGCAAAGTAGTCAGAGCATTTTGGCTTGAGCAAAGCGAAAGCCAGCGCCTTGAGACGCCGGCTTTTATTATCGGCTTATAGCCGATGTGCAAACCACCTGTTTGACGGGTGGTTATGATTCTACATATCAAGAAATTAAACGTTCATTGTCTTACCATATTCATTATTAATGGTATCAACAACGTCCTTGGCATGCATATCATCTTCAATAACTGTTTCACCATCACGAAGAGTGTACTTTACACTTTCGTCCAAGTTATCAAAGTCTACATCATTACCATCTGCATCTACAAAATTGAACTTCGAATCTTGGAAGTTCTTAAGAGCATCTGCATTAATTTCCATGATTATGCTTCCTTTCGCCATTATAGTAACACTTAATTAACGAAAATTACAGGGTTAGGGTAAAAATATTATTATATTTTACAGGAGGACATTTATTTTCTAATTAACTTATTCGCGTTTTCGCTCATTTTTTTGATAAACAGTTTTGACTAATCCTGTACATAATTTATAATATGAGTAGGAAGAGAATTCTTGGATTGAATAGGAGGAAATAGATATGTCATTGATGCAAAATACCTCAGAAATTAACAAGACTGATAAGCAGGTGTACTTAATCACTTTATTGCGAAAGAGTACCAACATGCCCCAATACATTGACCACATGATTTATGAAACTGCAGAAGGTGGTCAAGAATTTATGGCACGCTTAGTTGAAGCTTTTTCACGGGCAGGTTACCGGCAAAAGAAGCTTAGCGACGACAAGTACAACCTTGATAACGGACTTGATAAGATCACTTTACGGGGTTCATACCAACCTATTTACAAGGGATAATTAAAATTGACTAGATTAAAAGAGCTGATGCTGCATTTTGAGGCACCAGCTCTTTTAATTTAGTTATTGTTTCGTAATGATAGAACCTTAACATCGTTGTCGTAGTTAGCACTCCACCAACCTTGTTTATTGACGTAACCGGTTGGCAAACAGAGAATTACTAAGAAGATTATATCGATGACTGAGGAAATAGTTTCCATCACCGCACTATCGTTACTTGTAAAAATAAGGGAAAGTAACCAGAAAACTAATACCGTCCAGCCAGTCAAACCGGTATCGCGAACCCGCCGGACACAAATAGCAATTCCAGGAATAATAATAGTAATGGCAAAGACAGCAATAACGAAGAGTAAGAAGATTAAGAATCCAACGCCACGATTATAACCATTCATAATCGAAGTGACAGAAGCAAAACCAGCGATTGCTAGTAAGAAATATAAAATAACAAAAATGATGAAATTAACCAATACTGGCCACCAAAAATCCGCCCGCGTTGAAGTAGCCCGGTACTTAAAGGCGTTTTCCCAGTAGTATTTGTAAGCTTCAAACATACAATTCTCCTCCTTTGATAGGTTTGCTTTGATTATAGCATTATGAAAATAAATATGGTAAATGATTGTAGTTTTTTGAAATTAATTATGATACGATAAATGAATATAAAAGACCAACCAACGCATTAGTTACGCTGATTGGCCTTTTGAGTTTTAAATGTTAACTGAGGAGTTTTTCAAATGCAAATTATTTCTGACGCGCTATTATTAATAGGTTTCTTTTCATTAATCCTGCCATTATTTATGGCATTCGCTGGTTTAAAAATCGCAAAAATAAGGAATGTAAAGAGTGTAAGAAGAATAGACGTTCTACAATCATTTCGCTCATCGTACTATTTTCTGCCCTGTGGTTTGTCGGGTCAGTGGAAGATTATATTGATCAGCATTCTCAGCAGACAACTCAAACTGGAAAAACTGTTACAACTAACAATGGTCAAACTGAATATTTAGAAAACAAGGAAGAATTTATCCGTACTTTTACATCATTAGGGATTAAAACAGAGGATTTATCTAAAGCAGAAGGAAACGAATGGCGTAACGCTATCCGTAATGAAGGTGAGAATTTTAGTGCTTCGGCCTCAGTTAAAAAAATTGAAGATAATCATCGCAGTGAAATAATTAAAGTAAAGGAATTAAGTGATCAACTTCACCAGTTAGATCAAAAGATTCAGCAAAATAACTATCCTTCAAAAGCTGATAAAGAAACTATTCATGAAGCCTACCTAAATTTAAAGCATTTCGCTACTCATGCGACTGATCTAGGAGGTAGTTTTGAAACTTATGTGCAAGAACATAACGATTTAGATCGTAAAATGGGTGACTCAGCAGAAGCTCTAAAAGATCTATAAGCTAAAACGACTAATCAACGGATTTTACTGCGCTGATTAGTCGTTTATAATATTGTCCCTACTACCTAAAACAATTGAAATTAGCCCAAAAACTAAAACTGCCTATCTAGTTGAACCAGCATCACGACGCACACTGATAGCAATTGATGGGAAATATTGGCAATTGCAAAAATACCAGTAAGAATCATTAGAACCATTGCAAACCACCAGCGTTAGCATATCCATCTAATAAATTAATTACAGCTGAACCAACTGCAATTACAATTAGCAAGGTTAAGATTAAGAAATAATGGTGTTAACGAGAACAGGCCGCCCCAAATCTGCCTATGTTGACCGGGCCTTGTACTTAAAAGCGTTTTGCCAGTAGCACTTGTAAGCTTTAAACATAAAATCTACTCCTCCAAAATAATGTCGGGTTCGATTATGACATTTTAGATTGCGCAAAACAGCAACAAATTCAGAGATAGTGCTAAAGTTTGATTCGTCAGAGACCAGGTAAAAGGCGCGGTTAGCAATTTCAATTGACTTCCCTAAGCGACCCAAGTGGGGCTCAGCATAGCCGGGGTGAGTTGATCCGGATATCGTAGCCTTTCCGAACACAGTCAAGGGCAGCAGATTTAGTAAGGAATCAGGCACCCCCTTTAGAAGCATTGTAAAGGGTCATCAATTAAACCTTTAATTGATGAAAAATTAGTTGTTTTCACCATTATCCTTCATGGCTTTAATGCCAATGGTCTTGTCTCAGTTATCATCGTTAATTTTTTCAACATCAGCGTAGACACCAATTTCGGCATTGTTAACGATGATATTAACCTTACTAAAGTGGTTATTCTTGATTACCTTTTCCTATTTGACTTTCTTTGAGACATCTTGTTGGATGAAGAGAACATTTTCACCAAGCTTATTAGCAAGAACTCCACCTTCCTCAGTGTGACGGGCAGTAATAATTATCTTAGCGCTTTTCTCAACATAACGTTCGGCAATTGTTTCACCGATTCCCTTTGAACCACTGGTAACAATCGCAACCTTATTCTCTAAACGTCCCATGACATGAATCTCCTTAAAGAATTTGTTGTTTTGTTAACGGCTACATTCTAACGTTGTTTTGAGAGATGAATTACTAAAATCTAGTGAAAATGAGTGAGCAGTTTACTTATTTAAATGATCGTTTGGGTATCAATACGGCTTATTTTTGATTATGTTCGTTGCATATGAGCGTTAATTTTTCATATAATTAAAATGAGTATTTTTTGAGGGAGTATACAATGATGGAAAAAGAAGCCTTAATGGAACAAAAATTGATTGACCAGTTAACGCACGGAAAATCTCAATGGACATTGAGAGAAGACCTAAAAACTGAAGATCAACTATGGAATAATTTTTTTAAGATTTTGGAACGTAATAACCAGAGTCAACTTAATGATGTTCCATTAACTGAACATGAAAAAGAAATTATAAAAAGCAAAATGACACATTCTACCTTTTACAATGCAGCTAAAGACTTTATTGGTGCAAATAATCAATATCATATTGCCTTTCAAAGAGACGATACTAAAATCGGGACAATTGACTTATTAGTTGTTGATAATTCTAATGTTGCTGGTGGTGGATCTACTTATGAAGTAGTACATCAAATTGAATTGGAAAAGCGAAGTATACTAGATAATAATCGACGATATGATGTGTCATTAATGATTAATGGGCTTCCACTAATCCATATTGAATTAAAAACACCAAATCATTCTATTAAACAAGCGTTTAATCAAATTCAGAAGTACATCAAAGAAAGAAAATTTACTGGTATATTCTCTAATGTGCAAATGTTTGTAGTAACCAATGGAACGGAGACACAATATATAGCTGCGGCACAGCAATTAAGGGAAAAGTTTTTAAGTGGTTGGGTAGATAAAGATAATAAACCAGTCCACGACTATTTAGATTTTGCTAAGGATGTATTATCGATTCCTATGGCACATCATATGGTCTCTGACTACTCTGTTTTGGATAGTAAGCAAAAACATATTATTCTGTTACGTCCTTATCAAATTCATGCTATAGAGGCGATTTTAAAGGCTTCATCAGGTGGCGATGCAAAATCTGGTTATATCTGGCATACTACTGGATCAGGTAAAACATTGACTTCCTATCGAGTAGCCCATAATTTGTTAAAGATACCTTCTATTGATAAAGTTGTTTTTCTTATTGATCGAAAAGACTTAGATAATCAAACGTCACAAGCTTTTCAGTCGTATGCTAATAATGACTCTATAGATATTGATGAAACAGAAAGTACAGTTAGTCTAGCACATAAGCTATCTAGCAATGAACGAACCGTTCTTGTCACTACTCGCCAAAAATTACAAACATTACTAAAATGGATGAATAATGATACTGGAAACGAAAGGCATAAAACGCTTAAGTCACTAAGAGTAGCGTTTATTGTTGATGAATGTCATCGGACAGTATCATCATCGAGTAAGCTGGATATTGATCGATTCTTTGCTCAAAAACCTTTGTGGTATGGCTTTACGGGTACGCCTATATTTATGCAAAATATGAAAGCAGAGAATGGAAAAGCAGCCCGGACAACAGAAGAGCAGTATGGACCATGTCTTCACAGCTATACCATCAAGGATGCAATTCGAGATAATGCAGTTTTGGGCTTTAAAGTGAATGATTTACGAAATATTTATCAAGATGATGATGATGAAAATGATAAGGAAAAGTTAAATCATCAGTATATTTCTAGTATTCATATGCGTGAAGTAGCTAAGAATATCTTGCAGCTATCGTATCGAACGCTAGGAATTAGGAATATTAATAATCGTGGGTATACTTATTCAGCTATGCTAACGACTAAACCAAGTGGAATCAGACCGATTGAACAGGCAAAAAGGTATTATAACTTATTTTGTGATATAAAAAATGAAAATTCTGAAGTAAAGATTCCGAGAAGAATAAAGGAAATTCTTCCTGATTTCCCAAAAGTTGCAGTTACTTTTTCGATTACTGAGAATGGCGATGATTCAAGTGGTGACCAAGACTTCATGAAAAAGGCTATTGATAACTATAATAAAATGTATGGGACAAGCTATAGTTTAGCAGAGCTAGATGCCTACAATAAAAATATTAGTGATAGGTTAGCACGAAAAAGTGAACAGTATAAGCCACAGAGTGAACGACTGGATTTAGTAATTGTTGTTGATAGAATGTTAACAGGATTTGATTCACAATATCTTTCAACTTTATTTGTGGATCGTCCACCAATGGCTCCCCAAGATATAATTCAATCGTTTTCGAGAACTAATAGAATTTTTGATCAAGATAAGAAATACGGTAATATAGTTACTTTCCAATTTCCTAGGACTTTTAGTAAGGCTATTGATAATGCTTTAACAATATACTCTAAGGGTGGAATAGGTGAAGTGAAGGCCCCTGATTGGAAAACATCTAAGTTTAAATTTGATAGTGCTTATCATACTGTTGTTAAGTACATGGCTGATGAGGGCAAAGTAATCCTTGACGCTCCCGAGGATAAACAAAAAGAGTTTATTAAGGATTATCAGAGATTTGACAAAGCCTACAGTGCTATTCAAACTTATGATGAATTTGATGATATCGATCCTGAGAGAGACTATTCATTATCTTCAAAGGTTTCTGAAAATTTATGCGGGAGCTATAAAGTTTTAGTTGATAAATTTAAAAAAGATAATCAAGATGATGAGCCTCAAGATGAAGTTATTGATACTGATTATCAACTTGAATCGTATATTAGCAAATCTGTAAATTACCAATACATCCTATCGTTAATTCAGAATTATCTACCTAATGAAGGAGAACTTTTGTCAAAAGCTAGTCAATCGGAAACAGATGACATTGACAAGTATATTGATGAATTGGGTAGGACAAATAAGCCTTTATCTAAACTGGTGTCTAAGCTATGGGAGAAAGTAAAAGCGCATCCAGAAAATTTTGCTGGACAGCAGATGGATCAATTGTTAAATGAAATGATTGAAGACTATTATAATCAAGAGTTAGTGCACTTTTCAGAACAATTTGGGGTTCCCTTAGAAAGCCTAAAATTTACAATAAAACATTTTGATGCTAGTGTTGAAAAACAGCCGGGTGTTAACCAAATGTTATCAAGAGATGCTTTTAATAGATTTAAAGAGAATAATGATGAATTTAATAATATGATGGAATGGCGTAGAAATGTAAAGAAACAATTAAATGATCTATATCTAAATAAGATTTCACCGTTAATTAATGAATAGTAAAGGAAATAAATGAAATGGCAAGTAATAATGAATTAAATACAGCTTTATACAGTGCTGCCGGGGCATTAAGATCAAAAATGGATGCCAATGAATATAAAAATTATCTTTTAGGAATTGTATTTTATAAGTATCTTTCAGATAGTATGCTTTACGAAATTAGTGATCTTGTTGGGGATGGTCGTGAAAATACAACTTTAGAAGAAGCGCAAAAGTTATACGAGCAATATGAAAAAGACCCAGATGATGCCGAAGAATTAAATGAAGAATTAAGAAACACATTTTCTTATACTATCCCTAGTAAATATACGTGCACTAAGATTCTTGAGCATATTAATGATCATTCTTTTCAAATAGTCGAATTAGCAGATGCTTTTAAGGAAATTGAAGGAAGCGTACAGGACAAAGATGGTAAAAATCCGTTTGATGGATTGTTTGATGACGTTGACTTGTACTCACGTCGATTAGGGGATTCGGCACAAAAACAAACTGACACAATTAGTAGCGTATTGAATGCAATTGGAAAAATAGATTTAGTTAAATTACCTGGCGATTCTTTAGGCGATGCTTATGAATTTCTTATTAGTCGTTTTGCTTCTGATTCTGGAAAAAAAGCCGGTGAATTCTATACACCACAACAAGTATCAAAATTATTAACACGATTGACATTAATTAATAAGGACTATTCTGACGGAATGACAGTGTATGATCCGGCAATGGGTTCTGCATCGTTACTTTTACAGTTTAGAAATTTTGTGAAAAATAAGGATGAAATTATTTATTATGGTCAGGAAATTAATACATCTACCTACAATTTGGCTCGGATGAATATGATCTTGCACCATGTAGATATTGCTAATCAACGATTGAAGAATGGTGATACTTTGGATGCGGATTGGCCACCAACGATGAAAAATAATTTTGATGCAGTGGTTATGAATCCGCCGTATTCAATTCCTTGGTCAGCTACAAAGGGATTCTTAGATGATCCACGTTTCAGTAAGTATGGAGTGTTAGCGCCTAAATCTAAGGCAGACTATGCGTTTTTATTACATGGTTATTATCATTTAAAATCTACAGGAACAATGGCAATCGTCCTTCCTCATGGTATTCTGTTTCGAGGGGCAAGAGAAGGTAAAATCCGTCAAAAGCTCCTTGAAGATGGCTCAATTGATGCAGTAATAGGTTTGCCTGCAAACTTATTTTTTAGTACGAGTATTCCAACGGTCGTTGTTGTTCTAAAAAAAGATAAGCAGGATCGAAACGTTATGTTTATTGATGCATCTAAAGAATTTGAAAAACAAAAAAATCAAAACATATTACGCGATGAAGATATTGGTAAAATCCTTGACACATATAAAAAAAGAGAAGACGTTGATAAGTACGCTCATTTAGCAACATTTGATGAGATTAAAGAGAATGACTATAACCTTAATATTCCGCGATATGTTGATACTTTTGAACCGGAGCCGCCGGTTGATCTTGGTAAGTTAACTAAAGAGATGGAAGAAACACAAAAAGAGATTGAAAAGACCCAAAGTGAACTTTTGGGAATGATAAAAGAGCTAACCTCAAAAGACGAGAAGACCCAAAACGACTTAAACGAATTTATCAAAATGTTAGAAAACGAGGTAAGGCGTAATGGATAAAAAGCCCGAAAGATTGATGCCTGAAGTCCGTTTTAAAGGATTTACTGATGATTGGGAGCAGCATAAGTTGGGTGACTTTGGGAATGTCCAAATGAATAAGAGAATTTTTAAAAGCCAAACCTTAGATTCGGGCGATGTACCTTTCTATAAAATTGGCACTTTTGGCAAAAAAGCAGATGCATATATATCATCTGAACTCTATGAAGAATATAGAAACAAGTATCCATATCCTAAAGATGGTGATTTATTAATTTCTGCCTCTGGAAGTATTGGTAAAATTGTTGAATATAAAGGACAAAGAGCTTACTATCAGGATTCTAATATTGTATGGTTAGACCATGACAATAGGATTTTAAATTTGTTTTTGAAAGCGTTTTTTCAAATTGTTAAATGGAATGGAACAGAAGGAAGCACAATAAAACGGCTATATAATAAAAATATTCTTAACACGGAAATTATCTTACCTAAGATAAAAGAACAGACAGCGGTTGGAAAATTAATTGAAAAATTTGATTATCTTATCACCCTCCAGCAACGAAAATTGGAACAACTTAAACAGCTAAAAAAAGCGATGTTACAGTATTTATTAACTACTGAGAAAAAGTCAGATCCTTTAATTAGAAATAAAAATTATAACAATAAGTGGGATACTACTACCTTTAGCAAATTATTAAACTATGAACGGCCGGAAAATTATATTGTTACGAATACTAACTATAGAAAAAATGGCATTCCAGTATTAACAGCTAATAAGAGTTTTATTTTAGGCTATACTAATGAACCAAATGTTTATAATAAGGGAGAAGCCATTATTTTTGATGACTTTACCTTAGAAAATAAATTTGTAAATTTTCCGTTTATGATAAAATCATCAGCTATAAAAATTTTAACATCTAAAGTAAATTATTCTTTATACTTTATATTTCAACTTTTACAACATACTAAATTTATTAAAGAAGGACATGCTCGGCATTATATATCTGTCGTTCAAAAGCAGATTGTGAAAATACCTCCAAGTTATGAAGAGCAAGAATCAATATCTGATACTTTTAGCCGAATTCAAAGCTTAATAAAGTTGCAACAAAATAAGATTGATCAGTACACTACTCTCAAAAAATACCTTCTTCAAAAAATGTTTATATAAACTGAAAAAAGTTATCTTCTTTACATATACATGTAAAGAAGATATAATTATAAAAAACTAGAGAGAAATATCATGATATTAAGTTTTGCAGATAAAGAAACAGAAAAAATATTCGAACAAAAGTTTTCTAAAAAATTGCCTCAATCGATTCAACGTATTGCATTACGAAAATTAATTATGATTGATAATGCTGAAAATATAAATGATCTTAGAATTCCACCAGCAAATCATTTAGAGCAACTATCCAGAGACCGAGAAGGACAATATAGTATAAGGGTTAACAATCAATTTAGAATTTGTTTTACTGTTCATGGACAAAATAATATTAAGGATGTCGAAATTGTAGATTATCATTAAAAAGGAGTGATTTTAATGAATACTATTCCTACACCAACAATTGGTGAAATTTTAAGAGAAGAGTTCATGGAGCCATTTAACCTTTCGGCATATCGTGTTGCAAAAGAAATAGGTGTCCCTACTTCACGTATTCAAGACATTCTTCACAATCGTCGGCAAATTACCGTTGACACATCTATTCGTTTAGGTAGATTGTTTGGGATATCAGACCGTTATTTCTTAAATTTGCAAAATGATATTGATATTCGTAATGCAGAAACTGAGAACAGTAATGATTTTAATCAAATTAAACCAATCGCAATTAACTAGTATTGAAAAGCATCTGTCACAAGGTGCTTTTTCTTTTTTAGTTGAATTTTTTCTAAGCTAGAGAAAACAATTTTTTCTATTTATTCATAATTATTTTCTTAACCTAAGATTAATAAAGGATGGGAGCAGCATAAGTTGGGTGACTTTGGGAATGTCCAAATGAATAAGAGAATTTTTAAAAGCCAAACCTTAGATTCGGGCGATGTACCTTTCTATAAAATTGGCACTTTTGGCAAAAAAGCAGATGCATATATATCATCTGAACTCTATGAAGAATATAGAAACAAGTATCCATATCCTAAAGATGGTGATTTATTAATTTCTGCCTCTGGAAGTATTGGTAAAATTGTTGAATATAAAGGACAAAGAGCTTACTATCAGGATTCTAATATTGTATGGTTAGACCATGACAATAGGATTTTAAATTTGTTTTTGAAAGCGTTTTTTCAAATTGTTAAATGGAATGGAACAGAAGGAAGCACAATAAAACGGCTATATAATAAAAATATTCTTAACACGGAAATTATCTTACCTAAGATAAAAGAACAGACAGCGGTTGGAAAATTAATTGAAAAATTTGATTATCTTATCACCCTCCAGCAACGAAAATTGGAACAGTTAAAACAACTTAAAAAAGCCATATTACAAATAATAGCAAGTAATAGACTTCTTCTTCACACAAAAAAAGTTGATATGATAAAAGTACGAGTTGCAGATATTTATAAAATTACTCGTGGAAATGTTCTATCGAGATCAGAAATTAGTAATGTTCGAACTAGCAAGTATCCATATCCTGTCTATTCATCTCAAACTAAGAATCATGGATTAATGGGATATTATAAAAATTTTTTGTTTAAAAATGCAATAACATGGACTACTGATGGCGCAAATGCAGGCACTGTAAAATATAGAAAAGGTAGATTTTATAGTACTAATGTTAATGGTGTTTTATTATCAAGTGAGGGGTTAGCAAATCAATTAACTGCTGAATTATTAAATCTAGTAGCGTTTAAATATGTATCTCATGTCGGTAATCCAAAACTAATGAATAATACCATGGGAGAGATTATATTTAATATTCCAAAAAGTGTAGAAACCCAACAATATTTTTCAGGTTGTATAGAGTCAGTTATTGATCTTATTGGTAAACAAGAAAAAGCTACAGACAAACTTAATAAATTAAAAAAATATCTTCTTCAAAAGCTCTTTATCTAATTTATTGCATAAAGCACGCCCTCCAACAAATAATACATTTGTGTTTTTGACACTAAATTATTTATTGGAGGTTTTATTATGTCTCGGAAACACTACAGTACAAAGTTATTTTATAAATACTATATGGATTGGATTAAGCTTTATAAGGAAAAAGCAGTTCGAAAAGTAACGTTGGATAAATATTATTTAACGCACCGAAAAATTAAAGAGCTTGCACCAGAATTACATATGAATGAACTTAATCGCCAATCATATCAAAAATTGTTAAATAACTATGCTGCTACTCATGAAAAACAAACTACTCTTGATTTTCATCATCACCTAAAAGCAGCCTTAGTTGATGCACTAGACGAAGGATTACTGGAACATGACCCTACACGGCGAGCAATTATAAAGGGTGTTGATCCTAGCAATAAGAAGAATAAGTTTTTGAATCTTTATGAATTGCAAAAACTACTCCGCCATCTTGATCTAGGTGACGAATTAAACTGGGATTGGTTTATCTTATTAGTGTCAAAGACTGGCTTACGATTTGCGGAAGCGTTAGCCTTAACTCCAGAAGATTTTGATTTTGAAAGGCAACAAATTATCGTTAATAAATCTTGGAATTATAAAACGCCAATTGGTAATTTTCAAAAAACTAAGAATGAATCTTCAAACCGCGTTGTCATGGTTGATTGGCACCTTATGAATCAATTTAAGTCACTTATTCGAAATAAAGAAAGTGACTGGCCAATTTTTGTGCCACATAATAAAAGAGTATTTAATTCTACTGTTAATGGCTTGTTAGAAAAATATTGCTATAAATTAGATATACCAACTATTTCGGTTCATGGTTTACGCCATACCCATGCCTCATTATTACTTTATGAAGGAGTATCAGTTGCTAGTGTTGCCAAAAGACTAGGTCATGCCAACACCACAACGACCCAAGAAACCTATATTCATATTATTGAGGAACTCGAAAATAAAGATAATGATAAAGTCTTACATCATCTATCTCAACTGAACTAAACAAAAAGTGGTACCAGTAAACTAAATGCTGATACCACTTTTTGTGTAAGCAGTCAATAACAGTACGTATTGAAAAAATTGGGATCATGAGCTACCGAAAATGGTAATTCATGATCCTTTTATTATTTATGGCATTCTGCTTGAATTTCTTTTGACCATGGCAAATAAGCCTCAAGTCCTGCGTCCTTGCGGTTTGGTAAGTGATCAAAAAGATACTTAAAGTATTTGTAGATATT
>OFFY01000818.1_pt1 | contig 29910 bp, 24 predicted proteins | sample 1521481 | NCBI WGS metagenome assembly OFFY01 (sample SAMEA3504117, study PRJEB24116) | mouse gut metagenome | biome: mouse gut; feature: mouse-associated habitat; material: faeces | place: Denmark | collected 2011
GGTGAAAAGACACCAGAACAGAGGATAAAAACGTTAAAGGAGAAATTTTACAAACCGGCAACTTCGTACTGTTTTTTCATAGTGTTCAGGAGCAGGTTCCTGATATAGTCTTTCTGATAATCCTGCGTTTCCTGAAGGCTGTTTTTGTTAATAAATCCGCCGCCCATGGAAGCGTGTCCGCCGCCGTGTCCGATATCCTGCAGGGCTGTATGCAGCAGGTTTCCGGCATGGATGTCCGGATTTTCCGAACGTACAGATATCTTTACGCCGTCTTCACGGAATGAATATACGGCAGCTACATCCACCTCGGTGAGGGAAAGTATGAAATCTGAAATGATTGCCACAAGGGCATCCGGGCATGAAAAGGGAATGTATGAAAAGCCAGCCTTACCATATAGTTCAATGCTTTTGATTGCCGCGCCATAGGCTTTCAGGTCAGCCAGTTCCAGGTTGTTTTTTTCCAGTTTTGACAGCTTCTGTTGGTCGCAGAGCGGAAAAAGATATCCGAACATTTCAATATCCAGTTCAGTCACATCTCTTGTAAACTGCAAAGTATCCATTTTGATTCCATAGAGCAGTGCCGTCGCCGTATCCTTGTCCGGATTGTTTCCAGACAGGGCGAAATATTCAGCAATTAGTGTTGCGCAGGCTCCGGTAATACGGATGTCCTGATATTGATACTTAACTGGAACGAAGGTGGGATGATGGTCAATACAGGCAATTTCATCTCCTACTAAATCGGTTGCGTTCCCACCGTGTTTTTGCATATCGACACAGATAATCCGGTCTGTTCTACGCATATCTTTCACGAGATTTTCGTAGGGCGACATCCGGATGTGGCAGGCATCCAGCAATCTGGAAGCACTCAGCTTGTCAATCCGCCCGTCATAACACAGTTCGGATTCCGTCCCGTAAATTTCGAGCAGTTTTTGCAGGCCATATGCGGAAGCAATGGCGTCCGGATCCGGAAAATTATGAGTTTGGATATAAACAGGATGCCCCTGACACAACGTTACCAGTTTTTTTAAGTCACGCATGCTAAAGTTCTCCTCTGATGTAAATACTTAAATTCAAGCTGTGTGTATTTTATCATCTTTTTTGAGGTTTGCCAATATGTCAACTGTCCTTTTGCGGCTGCACGATGCCGGCATTTGACGGTTTCGAAATATGTAAGGGATGCCGGATAAATGTTTCAACTGCGCCAGACTACGACATCCTCCAGGTTTTTCCGCGGCCGTGCCGGAGGAGATTCGTCAGCATAAACAAATGCAACGGCTGCAACCAGCTGCCCTTCACAGTCCAGCCATTTACATAATTCCGAATATGCAAAATAAATATCGCATATCCACAGGCTTCCGATTCCTTTTTCAGAAGCGGCAAGAAGCATATTTTCTATGGCAGCGCCCTGGATATTACAGATTTCTGCAACCCGTTCTTCCGTTGTCATTTCTGATGGAATGCTTTTGCCCAGGGTGTTGACAACCAGGACAATCACAGGGGCATTGGCAATGGCGTCAACTGTATATTTTGCCGAACTAATGTACTGCCTGCTTTCCGGAAGTAATGGAGTTTCTTGTTCTTCCCTGGAAATTCCCCCTGCGAAAAGCGTTCAGCATTTCCTCTTTTTCGTACTCCTGCACCACAATAAACTTCCAGGGCTGTCGGTTTTTTGAGGAAGGGGCTTTTATACCGCTTTGGATAATCTCTGTAATATCATCTTGTGATATGGGCTTATCCAGGAATTTTCTGATACTTCTTCTGTTGTTGATTGCAAGAATCATATTACGCACCTTCCCATTTTGTTTTTCCGGCTGATGTCTTTAGTATAGCATATCGCAGACGCTGGCTGCAATCAGATAAAAAATGGAAAACTTGATCCAGCATTTTCGGGAGATGCAGTTTCCGCTTACTGTAAGCGCCAGGGGGCGGGAGGTGAGATGACAGCCCGGGCATCAGAGCAAAAAAGTGCCAAAAGACTGCCACGCCCATGCATGGCATCCTCTGACACTACTTACAATCTTAAACCTTTCGGACAAAGAAAAAGAATCCACTTCAGCGGTCAACTGAAAACGTGGATTCCAAAAAATGCTGGTAGCCGGACTTGAACCGGCACGAACAAATGTTCGACAGATTTTAAGTCTGTTGCGTCTGCCTATTCCGCCATACCAGCAGAATACATAAACCGTTACTTTCCCGCGCTGGGTATAGTATAGGAAGATAATGGATGGGGGTGGATTCGAACCACCGAAGCAATTTGCAGCAGATTTACAGTCTGTCCCCTTTGGCCACTCGGGAACCCATCCATATGGAGCACTATCCCCTGACAGTATCGAATTATATCACATTCCCACCCCGTTTGCAAGAAGTATTTATTCGAATTTTCAACCCCACAATTTCCTCACGCGACGATATATCCTTCGCCGGAAGCGTTGCCACCGCGGACCGGCTGATCCGCGTCATGCACAGAGATGCCGGTATTCCCCTGTGGCAGGCGGTGAATATGATGACATGCAATCCGGCAAAGGCACTGGGCGAAGAAGAGATCGGCTCTCTGGAACCCGGGAAAAAAGCGGACCTGGTCTGTTTTGATGAAAATCTCCAAATCCGCAGTGTCTATCGGGACGGAATTAACGTAAACCGCTGATTTAATCGCCGCTCCCTTACTCATCCTCTGCCCAGGCAAGAGCACATTTTACGGCACGTTTCCAACCCTTCAAAAGCGCACCCCTTTTCTGTGCTTCCATCACAGGCTCAAAGGTATGTCCAATCTGCCAGTTGGCCCGGATCTCTGCCTGATCCTGCCAGTATCCCACCGCCAGACCTGCCAGATACGCTGCTCCCAGGGCAGTGGTTTCAATACATTCCGGCCGCAGCACCTGCGTATCCACTATATCCGCCTGGAATTGCATCAGGAAATCATTGGCGCTGGCGCCGCCGTCCACCTTCAGACTCTTCAGGCTGATCCCGCTGTCCTGCTCCATGGCCTGTAGCACATCCGCTGTCTGATAGGCGATGGACTCCAGGGCTGCACGGATAAAATGCTCCTTCGTACATCCCCTGGTCAGTCCCACCACAGTCCCTCTTGCATACTGATTCCAATACGGCGCGCCCATACCTGCAAAAGCCGGCACCATATAGACGCCTGCCGTATCCTCCACAGCTTCGCAATAACTCTGAGACTGGGGCGCATTGCGAATCATCCGCATACTGTCCCTGAGCCATTGTACTCCCGCACCTGCCACGAAGACACTGCCCTCCAAAGCGTACTCCGGTTTTTCGGAGGTTCCTGCGGCAATGGTGGTAAGCAGCCCGGATTTGGATACAATGGCGTCCGTGCCCGTGTTCATCAACAGGAAGCAGCCTGTCCCATAAGTATTTTTCACCTCGCCCTTCTCAAAGCAGCACTGCCCGAACAGAGCCGCCTGCTGGTCTCCTGCCGCTCCGGCGATGGGAATCTCCCCGCCCAGCACAGAACTGTCTGTATGGCCGAAGACATGGCTGGAGGGGCACACCCGGGGAAGCATCGCTGTCGGGATCCCGAACCGTTCCATGATCTCTTCATCCCACGCAAGCCTGTGTATATCGAAAAGCATTGTCCGGGAAGCATTGGTGTAATCCGTCGCATGTACTCTGCCCTTCGTCAAATTCCAGATCAGCCAGGTATCCACCGTACCGAATAGAAGTTCTCCCTTTTTCGCTCTCTCCATGGTGCCGGGAACCTCCTGCAGAATCCAGGCAATCTTAGAGGCGCTGAAATAAGCATCCGGCACCAGCCCTGTCTTCTCCCGGATTTTCAGATCGAAACCGTCCTTTTTCAACGCTTCTATCCTGTCCGCAGTACGGCGGCATTGCCACACAATGGCATTGTATACCGGCTCTCCGGTACTTTTATCCCACACAATTGTAGTCTCCCGCTGGTTGGTAATCCCGATGGCAGCAATCTGTTCCGCCCCTGCACCTGCCATAGCCATACATTCCGCAGCCACTGCCAACTGGGAGGACCAGATCTCCTTGGGATTATGTTCCGCCCAGCCGGGCTTGGGATAAATCTGGGTAAACTCCTTCTGGGACATGGAACAGATATTTCCCCTCTTATCAAATAAAATACAGCGGGAGCTTGTGGTGCCCTGATCCAAAGCCATAATGTATTTCTCCATACTGATCATCTCCTTTTTATCATTCAGACTTTTTCGTCTCTCTTTCTATTATAGGCAGAAAGCTTTATAAATTCAATGTACAAATTCATATTTGCTTATTGTTTACTTTCAAGCTTTACTTGACGCGCTGCTGATTGTTATGTTAGAACTTTTCTTCTACACTGTAGACGAAGACCATAATCTGTACTACTGTATGTCTTCTTATAGTGACCCAGGCATAACCCTTTACAAACGTTCGGAAAAAGGCAAGGAACTGTATTGTGTTCCCATTGAAAATGAAGTATTTCCCACCACATTTGTCCTGGGGCACCACAATATGGCTCTGGACGGCAATGGAAAGGTCTATCACCTGACCCGGCAGACGCTTTTGCAGATCGATTCGAAGGGCACACTTACCGGCAAGATGCCATTTAAGGACAATCCCAATCACTATAGCTTGTCAAGATATCTGCTGTCTTGCGGCGGACACGACTACTTTGTGGAAAACGCCGCCCTGATGAGAGAGGCCTATGAGATCACCGGTACCGGCGCTTATCCCTGCGGACTTTGAATCATCCCGCCTATATCAGGGACCTGGTGGAATCCTCATCTCCTCTTCCGCCGGCCATCTTCGGCAGTATTTCCCGGAGACCGATTCTGTGGAGGATATCTTATATTGGGAAGACAGTGATATCTATGGCTCCGTTCATTCAGAACCGGATAGGGCTGCTCCTCTCCGAACAGTAATTGCCCTTTTAGTATGCAACTTTGATGGAAAAATGATGTAATCTTGATGTGATATCCCGCTATACTGAATATAATTACTGCCGCGGCTGCCAAACCGCTGATCTACCAAAGAAGAGGAGGTAATTATAAGTGGGATTATCCGATTTGAATTTTTTATTCCGCTTTCTTCCTGTATTTTTACTGCTATATATCCTTTGTCCTTTAAGATACAGGAACGGCCTCCTGCTGATTGCAAGTCTGATCTTCTGCGGCCTTGGCAGTGTGAAGGGAATGGCGGTACTTTTAGGCTCTCTGACTGTAAATTACATATTGCTTCGTGTGATGGATTTAAAGTCCTCCTCTTTCTGGCGCCGTACCTTTTTAAGCCTGGCAGTGTTTTTCCAGGCAGCACTGCTTAGTTATTATAAATTCGCAGCTTCGGCCCTGCCGCCCGGAATCAGCTTTTACACCTTTACGCTGCTGTCCGCGGACTTTGATATTTATCACAAACGTGAAATGCCTGCTCGGAGCTGGCTGGAATTCGGCGCTTACACTGCCATGTTCCCCAAGCTGATCTCCGGCCCCATCACAAAATACCATGACACCATCCATCAGTTCCGCCGCTCTGAAACCAGCGGAAAAAGGGTGGAATACGGACTGTCCCTGCTGATTGCCGGATTGTCCTTCAAGGTACTCATCGCGGATACCCTGGGCATTCTCTGGCATGATATTCAGACCGTCGGTTTTGAAAGCATCTCCACGCCTCTGGCCTGGATGGGTGCCGCCGCTTATTCCGTGCAGCTGCTGTTCGATTTCCAGGGATATAGCCTGATGGCTTTGGGGCTGGGATATATGCTCGGCTTTGAACTGCCGAAGAATTTTGATCATCCCTACCGTTCCGGAAGCATCAGTGAATACTATCGCAGATGGCATATTTCCCTGGGGCAGTGGTTTCGGGATTATCTCTATATTCCACTGGGCGGAAGCAGGATGGGGTCCTTACGGACTGCATTTAATCTGTTAACCGTATGGATTGTAACGGGAATCTGGCATGGCGTGACACCGAACTTTCTCCTCTGGGGACTGATTCTGGGCTTCTTCATTATTTTGGAGAAATTTTGCCTGGGATCTTTTCTCAGCCGGCATACACTGTTGTCACATCTGTATGTGTGGTTCCTGATTCCGCTGACCTGGGTTATTTTTGCCATCACAGATTTACGCAGCCTTGGATTCTATTTTTCCAGACTGTTCCCGTTTTGGGGCGGCGGTATTGCCGTAAACGCGGGAGACTGGCTTCGCTACGGCAAAACTTACATATGCTTCTTCCTGGCAGCCCTGGCAGTTTCCCTCCCCGCCGCGGACCGTCTGTGGATAAAATACTGGCATACCCTTCCTGCGAAAGGACTTTTGTTCGCCCTGTTCTGGGTATGTGTATACCGGATTGTAAACGGCCTGCATAACCCGTTTATGTATTTCAGTTTTTAGACCATCCGTGAGAAATGCCGCGGAACAAAAAATAGCAAACACATCGCAAAAGATTACTATATATTTAAGAAACGAAGAGATGATTATGAATCGCAGAAGATATAAATACACATACAAAAGGTATCATAAAATTCCTGTCGGGAGCAAACCGAGAAGACAGGCGCAGGGTACTCCGCTGCTGTCTGCCCTGGCCGTCAGCATGCTGTGCACCAGTCTGGCATCTGCCGTGGGCGCACACAGCATTTATCAAAAATACGATACTGACGGCTGGTCCCAGCCTGTGGTTACCGTCCTGATGCAGGGTCTGGCTAACCATCAATATCCATGGAATACCTCTGCCCGTACAGGTACCGGCGGTCCCTCCGTAGCTGCAGGCAGTCAGGCTAATACAGGGGAGCTTCCTGTCTCCTTCGTCGAGCAGGACGCTACATATGCGTCGGACAATGTTTCCGCAGGACTGGCTGGTTCCTCCTCTGCAGGCGGTGCTTCTGCAGGGCAAGTCGATCCCTCCCTCGCGGGCAGCGCTCCCACAGGGCTGGACGATTCCTCTCCTGCCGGCAACGCTTCTGCTGGAGAAGCCGATTCCTCCCTCGCGGACAACGCTTCCGCAGGACAATCCGGTTCCTCTCCCACGGACAACACTTCCGCAGGAGGATCCGGTTCCTCCTCCGCGGACGGCTTCTCCGGACAGCTGGAACAGGAGAATACAGCCTCACCGGATCACGGACCATATACATTTACACAAGTAACCCAGGAATATTTTGACGATGCCCTGCTCATCGGCGACTCCCGGGCAGAAGGTGTGAAGCTTTATTCCGGCTGGGATAATCTCACTTACTATGCAGAAGGCGGCATGACAATCTACAACATGTTCCAAAGCCAGACAGCGCAGGTGGACGGACGCAAAGCCTCTATAGAGGAAGCTTTACAGAACCATTCCTTCGGCAAAATTTATCTGGAGATCGGCATCAATGAGATGGGCACCGGAACCGTAGATTCCTTTATGGAAGCCTACGAGGAAGCTGTCACCCGCCTGCGGGAACTGCAGCCGGACGCAATTCTGTATGTATGCGGCATTATGTATGTCAAGCAGAGCAAATCGGAATCCGACCCGATTTTTAATAATCCGAATATTCAGGCACGCAATGACCGCATTGCCCAGCTAGCCGACGGAGAGCATATTTTCTACCTGGATATCAATGAACTGGTCACTGATGAGACCGGAAATCTGAATCCGGATTACACCTGGGACGAAGTTCATCTGCTGGGCAAATACGACTCCCTCTGGCTGGATTATTTTTGCAGTCACGGAATCGTCAAAAACAGTTCGGATAACTCCTGAAAGCGTAGTCGCGGGGGTGCAGCTGCTCACTCTGCTGCACCCCCGCAAGGTTATCATATACCCCCGTCTAAAGCAGGTTCACGTCTCAATCGCTGGATGACTCCTGCGTCGTTTCTCACTCAAAACCATACCGTCTCCCTACAAATACTGCATAGGCGCCTTCACTTCTTCCGCCAGATACTGCACCGGACCGCCATATACGCCAAGCAGTCTTGCTTCTGACACCATCTCATCGTATGCCTTCTGCAGAAGCGCAGCCACATCTATATTCTCCGCGCCTTCTGCCCCGCGATATGCCAACGCCATCGCCTCTTTCATCTTATCACAGACAGCCTCCAGCGCAGCCTTCCGCTCTGCTGTCAGATGGGTATACAGTTTACGGATTTCTCCCTTCAGATAAAACAGCAAGATACCCTCCTGCATTGCCACATCATGGTACATTTTTTTCTTTGTGCGCCCTTCCGAAGCTTCCTTTCCGGTTTCTGCAAGTACTCCCGCCTCCTGCGGCAGACTGCGGAAAAATTCCAAAGCACTGCTGACCCGCTCTCTGAAATACGATATTCCGTCAAACAATTCACTGTATGATGGGTTGCGCAATATATCCGCCTCTGCGGCAAAAGCAACCGTATCCAGCCGGAACAAAATATCCTCCAGCCAGCAGCTCCTTATCTCCTCCAAAGGCACGGCAGAAAACGTTTCTGCAATCTCCCGCAGTTCCTCCGCCATATAGCCATAGGGAAGCTTCGGATCTGCCAGCGCTTCCGCCGCAGCTTTTCCTGCATCGGCAGCCTGCCGAATCTTCTGCCCTGCATTTTTTCGCATATCCTGGAAAATCAACATTGCCAGCTCATTGAAAAATTCCACAATCTTCCTTGCCTTCAGTCTGGCATGCATGGCCAACGTATCATATTTTTCACACAGGGGTTCAAATTTCTCCCGATGATCCGGCATAGCTCTGGCAATGGTCAATCCTGTCTGAAAAGCCGTGACACTGACTTCAAACACCGCATCCTCGATCGCCTTTATAATCAGGAAACGGGCGGATATTTCATCCGGATGCTCCGCCATAGCTCCTATCCGTTCCAGCATGCCCTGAAGCTGTTTTGCGATATTCTCTGCCCTTTGTGCAGTAAAATCCCAAAAATTCCTATAATATGTCACCTCCGGCACATCATTCCCATGCTTTTGGGTATATGCCGCCGTCTCTTTGGCCTCTGCAATCAGGCCGTTCAATTCCCGTATCACTTCGTCTGTCGTCTTCGAATACATCATAGCACCTTTCTCCTTTTTTCGCGGCTGCATGAAAAGATGATATTTCCGATATTCCCTGGGAGTCACGCCCATATATGCCTTGAAACTGCGGGTAAATCCCTCATGGGAATCAAAGCCATACTTCAGCGCCACCTCCAGTATCGTACTTTCGGTGTCGGCAAGCTCTCCAGCCGCGAGAACCATTTTCCGCCTGGCCACATATCCCATGACACTGTCCCCTACAGCCTCCCGAAACAGCCGCTGGTAATGATATTTGGAAAAATGAATCTCTTCCGCCAGCGCTTCCACGGTGAGCCGCTCCTGAATCCGCTCCTCTATTATAGCCAGGGAGCGGAATATTGGGGGTTGATCGTTCATCCATGCACCTCCTGTTCCCGGGCCAGAAAAGGGGATGCAAATATCTCTCCTGTCCGGAAAATTCTCTGTGACAATGCCAGAATAACATAACGATCCTGCCATTTCTTGACGAAAAGTGCTGTCCGGTATCATTGTATCATACTTTCCCGAAAATAACATCGACCATAAATAAGTATATTTCCCATGCTGTCCGTATGGGGATTGCCTGCACACAACAGTTTTCTCAAAATACTGACAGTAACGGCAGTTCTTGCGGCGGCAGAGACAGCCTCCTTCTATCACACCCTGCAAAGAGCAATTCCTTCTGCCGCATTGGAAGGCTGTGTGGAAGAGATCCTGATTCCTCTTTTGTTCCCGGCAGCCCTGGGGGTGGTATTTTTCATTCTAATCCGGGCGGAGCGCATGGCCGACAGCGAGGCAGGCTATACCATGATGCGCCTGAAGCGCCCTTTGAGTATCGTCTATATACAGGGAAATCCGGAGCCCATAAAGCCATTAGCGCTTCAGTACACGGAAAAATAAGCCTGAACTGCTGACATTTTGAGAAAAAAACGCTCCCCGGTAAAAATTTCCCACCGGGGAGCGCATTATTGCCAAAATGATTACAATCCGAGCGCCTTCACTATATTCTCCCAATAGTCAAAGGTGCAGCCGCCTAGCTCCTGAAAGCCCATAGCTTAATCCGTATACGCGGTCCATCCCACACTTGCATACAGGCCCAGAATCTCCTCTTCCTTATATAATATATATTCTCTGATTTCCATCTAAATCTCCTTCCTGCTTCAGGGCAGCCTGAATTTACAGACGCGCCCCGGCAATCTTGATTTTCGCCCAAGTACTGTCGTCTCAGCTTACAGGTTATCCTCTTGCCCATATAGGAACGAAATTCTGACTAACGCAACCTCATACCGCGCCCTCCTTTGGCAGTGATATTTATATTAATTACTTCTGCCCCAATGTTAATTCGTACAACGCCATGGATCTGCCGCCGGGATAGTCGATAATGTCAACAATCTTGAAACCTGCCTTCAGATATATCTTCCGCACAGTCTTTTCGTCCAGTGCGGTGTCCAAGCGGATAAAACAGATCCCCCTCTTTTGGCATTCCTCCCTGATTGCTTCCGCCACAAGCCCTGTCATACCCATCCCGGCAAACTTACGGCGCACGCAGAACTTATGCAGATAGGCGGCCTCATACTCCGGCGCATCCGGCCAGTATTCGGAATCCTTCCACTGCAAAAGAAAAGCGCAGGCAATTTCCCCGTCCATTAGGCCGATACAGAAATTCTCAGGCCGGGCATCCATTGTGAGAAGTTCTTCCGGTGTCAGCCACTCGTCAGGCCAGAGCCGATATCCCTGCTCTCTGCCCCATGCGGCCACCTCCCTCATAACGGCGATTGCAGCTTGCATTTCGTTGAATCGTATTTCAATCTGGCCCATCCGTTCCTCCGCTCAAAACCTTTTTCCCACAGAAGGCAAAGGCGTATATACCCTCAGGCTCCTTCCCCCTGTCTCCCCAAATCGAATAAAGCAAAGTTACCATCCTCTCTTCCAGAATAAATAAAATCTTCCCGGATGTCAATGGCTGATTTCTTATTGTTTTCCCATAATGCTTGTCATTCTCCGCTGATAATGGTAAGATGGGGATAATGAATTTCCTCGGAAAGGAATCTGACCATGATAAAACACATCAATTTTCCTAAAATCGGCTGGAGGCTAAAGAGCCTGCTGCCGGCATTACTCTCCGCCCTCCTGCTGATACTGTTATGCTGCAGCTGCGGGAAAGCGGAAGCCAGCCAAAAAACCCTGCGTCAGCAGGGCATGGATCTGGTAAACCTGATGGCCCAGATGGCTGCCAGCGAAGAATACGGTACGATCATCGGAGCCGATAATTCCTCCTTCGAACGTCTGCTGCAGGGCATAAAGGCCGGGGAATATACCTCCCCGACAGCTGTCTACGAACTGTCTCCCCCGTCCATGCAGCAATTTCTATCCATCATAGGGGAAGAAACTGCTCTGGACGGGCTTCCAGATACTTTGAAAAATATGCTGAATTCCCGAACCGCCTCCCTGCTGGCGAACCAGTTCAACGCGCAGGTGGGAAGCGATGCGCTGGCTCTTTCCTCCCTGTACGCGGCAGAGAAAACCTTCGTCAGCAATGAACTGGAGACAGATCTCATATATTTATATTTTTTTGACAGCGGATACCCCATCACTGTCACCTTCCGGGGCGGGGAAGATCATACGGTAAAGGCCACCGGAAATTTCGTCCTGACAAAAGATTTGGATGCATCTTCCATTGACCAGATAAAACAGGCCCTTGCGTTGTTTGGCCTGGGATGCGAAATCCGGCTGCTGGAAGAATAACTTTTCGATTTTCATACAACCTCATGCCCTCTGCTCCGCTTTACTCGTCCAAATACAGCTGAACCCTGTTTTGGGTTACCTTTGCCACTTCCTCTGCCGTCTTGCTGCCGTCATACAGATAAGCTATCTCTTCATCCATAATATCCAGAATCGTCTGTTCTTCCCTTTTATCCGGGCTTGCGCTTTCGATCAGGGCCCGGAGCAATTCCGCCTCCCCCGGCGTTGTCTTCTTGTAGCCCGCGACGGCGCTTCCCCATTGATCTTCCTGCTCCTGCCGCCATCCGTCGCCTTCCACTGCCACCCTTAATTCCTCCTCAAAGACGTCAGTTCTCGTTGGAAAGCCTCCCCGAAGCCTGTGATCGTATTCTTCGAATCCCTTCTCCTGCCCCTGTGAAGATAGATCCCATTCTATAAATTCCCATGCCTTCTCCTTTTTCCCGGATGCCGAGGAAATGGCATATGCGCTGAAGGTCCCTATGATACAGTCCGGCGTCTTGTCAGGAGAAGGAAAACCGACGCAGGTATAATTCCCCCTGAAAACGGAATCCAGCTTCTGCAGTTCGGTAACCTCGAAAATGTCTCTCACCGAAAGCAGCGCCCTCCCCTCCTTTAGCCAGCTGTCTCCCGACGAATAGCATTCGCTGTCTTCTTTTTCCGTAAAATTATCCGGCAGATCCTTTAGGAAATTCAGAAACGCAATGTATTCCGGAGATTCAAAATCAGCCTTCTTCCTGTCCAGATCCACAAACTCTCCCAACATATTCCGAGCACATACATTAAACATATAGGAACTGTACGCCACGTCAAAAATCAGCGCATCCCGGTGCCCGTCAATCACCTTCTTTACATCCTCCATATCCCAGCCCATACTTGTTCCTACGATGTCGGAATTCCCTACCAATGTACGCAGATAGAAATACTTCGGTATCCCCATCACCTGATCCTGCCAGCTGTAGATACCCAGCGCCTGGGGGATGAAGTCTTCTCTCTTATAAGTTCTCCCCTCACCCAAATATGCCGACAAGTCCGCAAAACAGCCGCTTTCATACAGGGATTCCAGCTCTGTAAGCTCCCCCAGATCACAGAGATCCGGCCCCTTTCCTATAGAAAAATCAAACCGCAGAGCCTCTCTTGCCTCCTGATAGCTTCTTCCGCCAATGCTGTAATTAATCAAACTGACCGCAACCTCATTGTTCTGTCTGTTAAAGGCCGTAATGCTGTCCAACAAATTCTGCGACGGGGAGATAAGCCCCATTGTCACTTCTTCCTTTACAGGACATTCGGCAAGAGGCGTCGCCGTCAGAAGTGCAACCTCTGTTGACTCCCTATCGCTGTCTACGGAAAATACCAAAATCCGTCCGTCCTTCATTTCCCCCATCACATGAATATCGAACGCATCGGGAATCAGACTGTCCTGCAGGTCAAATAAAGGCGTCAGCGTACCCTCGCCGCAGTTGTATTCATAGACTGTAGTGTTATCACAAATAATAAAATCCGCTTTCTCTGTGGCGGCAACGGCTCTCAGAGAAGGGATCGGAACCGTATATCCCGTCCCTAGGCTCTTCGTCTCAAAATCAATAGGAATGAGCTGATTCACCATATATTCATATATATAAACTTTTCCGTCTCCGCCGCAGACGATCTTGTTGATGCCTTTGCCCTTTACATCGATATTTCCTGCTATCTCGCCCTTTTCGTCAAAAAGAATAATCTCATTATAGGTCCGCAGATAGCCTCTGTCCTGATTATCGGTTATGAAATCATATCTTGTTGCTTCTGAAGTAATCGGAATATTCTGAAACTCTTTGGTAAAGATTTCCTTCCCTTCCGAATCTACCTTGTGCAGAACGTATCCGCCGTCAAGAAGATTTAACAATGCCATCGCGGAGCCGCCGTTCAGCGGTGCGGCTGCCATGATCTGTCCCTTCAACTCCTCTTCATCTAACAGCAATGTCTCCTCTCTCGTATCAGGGCGATAGGCGATCAGCTGTCCCCCTGATACATTATAATTCCTGAAATCCCGCTTCACCACATAGAGAATGTCATCCCTGAAACCCAGACCTGTACTGGCAAATCCGTTCCAGCGCTCCGAAGTGTCCGTAAATTCGGGAAGATACCGGATATCCTTGTAGGCCATCAGCTCCTCGGTATCGGATTCGGTTTTGCCGCCTGTCCCCTGTACAGAATCGCTCTGCTTTTCCTTTCCGCAGCCACCCAACGCCAAAATGATACAACTAAAAAGTGCCAGTGTCTTTACGAATATTTGACAGCGTTTCATAATTATACCCCCTGCCCGCTTTAGCGGGCATCAATTCAATAGTTTGAAAGTTTACTTTCAAACTTCCCTCCTGTATCCTGCAGCAATGCCGCCTTTTTACCATACACCATGTAGGCATACTTTATATTAACATTCTGTAGGCTGTTTTGTCAAGACAAAGTGGAAAAAAAGCTTTCTGCCTGTTCAGCATACATTGTAAAAATGACCGGAGTTTGGTATACTCATATAAAAGATTCCGAGAGTATATAAAAGTGTTTAGGAGGAAAGGCTGACGATGGGAACATACTTGAATCCGGGCAACAGTGGATTTGCCAGAATCAGGAATAGTGTCTATGTGGATAAATCAGGGTTGATAGCACTGATCAATCAGACGTTGAATACACCCAGGTGCCTGACCTGCATCAGCAGACCGCGCCGTTTTGGAAAATCGTTTGCAGCCAAAATGTTGTGTGCCTATTACGACAAGACCTGCGATTCGTCGCAGCTTTTCATGGATTTGACCATTGCCGGAGATGATGGGTACCAGGCACATCTGAATCAATATGACGTGATTTATCTGGATATGACAGGAGTCATTGGTGAAGCGGCAGCAGGTGACAGGGTTGCCTATATCAAGAGAAATGTAGTCCGCGAATTGAAAGAACAGTATCCGCAGTTGAATGTGGTGGAAGGATTTGTGGCAACGCTGGCCAGGGCTGTAGAGATAACAGGGAACAAATTCATCATGATCATTGATGAGTGGGATGCTCCGATTAGGGAGGCGGGAAACCGCCCTGCTCTGCAGAGGGAGTATCTGGAATTCTTACGTGCCCTGTTCAAGGACAGCGGAACCACAGACAAAATATTTGCCGGAGCATATATGACAGGAATCCTGCCCATCAAAAAGGACGGCTCCCAGTCTGCCATATCGGATTTTGAGGAATATTCTATGATTAAGCCCAGACAATTTGCGCAGTATGTGGGATTCACGGAAGGAGAAGTGAAGAATCTCTGCCAGGATTCCGAGGTTGACTTTGAGCAGATGAAGCAATGGTATGATGGTTACCGTTTCCGAAAGGCGGAATCGGTCTATAATCCCAATTCAGTAATAAAAGCGATTCAAAATGACGACTTTGACTCCTACTGGACACAGACTTCTGCCGCCGAGAGCCTGATGGGATACATCAATCTTGACTTCGACGGGCTGGGCAGGAATGTTGCGGAATTGATTGGAGGGGTGGAGACAAATGTGGATACCTACGGCTTTTCCAATGACCTGGTGACATTCCGGAACAGGGATGATGTGCTGACACTGCTGATTCATCTGGGATATCTGGCTTATGACGAGGAGACACACAAGGTGCGCATTCCCAATGAGGAGATTCGTCTGGAATTCGCCAAGGCCATCCGGCAGGTGAAACGGGACAATACGCTTCGGAGGGTCAGGGAGAGCGAGCAGCTGATTGCGGATACCGTCCACGGAGAGGAGGAAGCCGTGGCAAGGCAGATTGAAAGAATCCATGAGGAGGAATCGCCGCTGTATTACAACAATGAACAGGCATTGCGCAGCGTGATCAAGCGAGCCTATTTCAGCTATGGAGACGAGTATATGATGTTTGAAGAACTGCCCGCAGGGGCAGGCTACGCGGACATCGTGTATCTGCCGAAAAAAGACTCCATACTGCCTGCTCTGGTGATTGAATTGAAATGGAACAAGTCGGCGGAAGGAGCCATCCGACAGATACATGAAAAACGGTATCCAAAGGCCATTGAAGGTTATGGCGGGGAGATCCTGTTGGTGGGCATCAGCTATTCAAAAGAGGACCCGGCAGGGAAAAGGCAGCATCATTGCAGGATAGAGCGATTCTGGGGGAATGGGTGAGGCATGTTCCGCTTTTGCAAAGAGCAGATTGCCTCCCCTGCTGGAGCGGGCCCTTGTCCTGGAAAAACACACTTATTCATTTAGATACAGCTGCACTCTATTCTGTGTCACCCTGGCCACTTCCTCCGCCGTCTTGCTGCCGTCATACAGGTAAGCAGCTTCTTCCCGCATGATTCCTACAATAATACGTTCCGTATTTCTTTCCGGGCTTGCACTCTCGATCAGGGAATAAAGCAGTTCCACCTCCTCGAGAGTCGCTTTATGGCGTTCCACCCTTGTTCCATCCGGTAAAACCCCGATTGCATCTATATATTCATATATTCCCGTCCCCTCCATTGCTCCCTTCACTTCTTGCTCCAAAACAGCATACCTTGTCGGAAATCCGTCTCTAAGCTCAAAACTCCTTTCTTCTCCCTGTGTGGAATGGCACCACTCTATGAACCGCCACGCCATGTCTTTATTTGGGGAGCTTGCTGAAATGGCAAGCGCGCTGCATCCATTTATAATGCAGTTAGGCTCTCTGTCCGAGGACGGATAGCCAATACAGGTATAACTTTCCCCAAAAATATACTCCTGATCCTGCAAATGTATAATTGTATTGATATCAGTACATGAAAGCAGGGCCCTCTCTTCCTTTAACCACTGATACATATGGACGAAGTACCCATTTTCCAGAGTTTCTTGATAATAATCCGGCAGACTTACCAAAAACTCCAGAAATGCAATATACTCCGGGGAATCCAGGTGAGCTTCCTTGTTTTCGAAGTCCACCAATTCCCCCAGCATATTGTGCATACACACATTAAACAGGTAGGAACTGCCTGTGTCCTCAAAAATCATAGCATCCGGATGCTCCTGAATGACCTCCTTTAATTCCTCCATATCCCATCCCATGTCTGTTCCCACAATATCAGTTTTACCCACGATAGTTCTTAACTTAAAATACTTCGGTATCGCCATCAGCTGTTCCTGCCAGGTATAGATTTCCAGAGCCTGTTCTACAAAATCCTCCCTCCCGTATTGCCCGCTTTCCTCCAGATAAGGTGACAGATCCGTAAAATAGCCGCCTTGAAACAGTTTTTCTGGCTCGTCGAGATAATCCAGCATACAGAGATCCGGCCCTTTTCCGACAGAAATGTCCAGCTTAAGGGCAGCCTGTGCTTCCTTATAATCCCTTCCGCCCACTCTGTAATTCATAATACTGACCGTGAAATCCTCGCTCTGTCGGTTTATGCCTGCCACGTTCTCCAACAAATAGGCATCCGGCTCAATGATTCCTACTGTTATCACTTCTTTCACAGGGCATTCCGCAAGGGGCGTGGGGGAAAGGAGCGCGGTCTCTGCAAACTCTTTTTCAGTATCCCTGGAAAAAATGAATATCCGCCCGTCCTCAGTTTCTCCCATTATATCAATATAAACTGCATTGAAAATCTGGCTGTCCTGCAGATCGAACAGCGAAGTCAGGTTCCCATCTTTACAGCTGTACTGATAAACTGTGGTAGAATCGCAGAGCAGGAAATTCCCGTCTTTTGTTGGTGCCATACACAGATTGTCAATCGGAAGCCTGCACGGAGCTGTCCCCAGGCTGGCAGTTTCAAAATCCACCGGAAGGAGCTGACCGGGATTCTGTTCATACAAATACATCACCCCATCACTGCTGCATGCCATCTTGGTTATCCTTTTGCCGCTTACATCCACTTCCCCGAAATCCTGCCTTCCTCGTCAAACAGCAGAACCTCGCCTTCATGCAACAGATAACTTCTTCCCTGTGTATCTGCCGCAAAACGATAATTTACCAATTCTCCCGTAATCGGAATGTCACTGAAATAAACCATATTCCCTTCGGCATCCATCTTGCACAGCTTATATCCGGTTCAGTCGTATCCTGACAGCAAGATTACAGATCCGTCCGGAAGCGGCGCTGCCGTCTCTATCCCTGTACCCAGATCGGCCTCGTCCAACAGTACCTTTTCCTCCCCGATATCAGGACGGTAAGTTACCAGCTGACTGCTGTTAATGCTATAGCCAAAATCTGTCTCGGTTATGTCTCTTTTCATCAGATGCCATCCTTCATCTCCCCTAGGATCTCAATGCAGGATGCATCGTAAATTTGACTGTCCTGTAAGTCAAAGAGAGGCGTGAGCTCTTTATCTTCACAGTTGTATTGATAAACTGTTGTATTGTCGCATATAAGAAAGTCTGCTGTTTCTCCTGTTGCAATTGCGCTTAATGTACTTACAGGTACAGAATATGACTCTGCCCCCAGACCGGCCGTTTGGAAATTGATCGGTGTGAGTTGATTGGTATACATCTCATATACATATATCGTTCCGCTGTTGCTACATATAATATCAGTTACCGCTTTTCCACTTAAATCTATCTTCCCTGAAACTTTTCCCTGCCCGTCAAAAAGAAAAACCTCCCCACCGGCCAGCAGACAGCATCTTCCCTCTCCGTCCGCAACAAGCCTGGCATCCCGGTCTCCTTCTGAAATTGCCAGATCCGGATAATCATTAGAATAAATTTCATTCCCTTCGAAATCCACCTTATACAGACAATAGCCTGAATCAGAAACTTCTATGCCTGTTTTCAGCAATGCGATAATCGAACCATCCTTCAACGGTACAGCTGTCAGCATTCTTCCGTCCGCATCCGCCTTGTCCGACATGTCCGACATGTCCAACAAGACATTTTCCTCCCCACCATCAGGGGTATAAGTTATTAATTGGCAATCTGTAATATAATACCCATAACCCGAACGCTTTCCTTTTATCAGATAAAAGATACCCTCCATAAAACCGGCACTTTTGGTGGTGTATGCACCATATCTCTCTGATGTATCAACAAATTCCGGAAGATACCGCATCTCCTTATAAGCCATCCTCTGCGCAGTATCTGATTCAGTATTGCTGCCGGATACCTGCCCCGAACCGCTTCCCTGACTGCCTGTCCCGCAGCCGGTAAGGCTTAGAATGATGCAAATGAACAGTAACCCTTGTATACATGTTTTTCCACACCCCATAAATTCTCTCCCGTTTTCCTCTGCCGCCTTGTTTCCCCATTTCCGTTCCGGTGGTATGTAAGTATACTTCATCTTAACATTATGTAGGCAATTATGTCAAGACAATTCTCCTCAGGAATTTTACCATAACTCCACTCTTATCGCTCACTCTGCTCTCGGCAATCACTACACAAAATGTATTGTGAAAAGCCCTATTACAGAAACAGTACTCTTTTTTATTCCCCAATCACCAGACTCGCCCTGTTCTGGATACGCTCCGCAGCCTCTTTGGCGCTGATATCTCCTGCAAAGAACGCCGACGCCTCCTCATTGATCACCTCCATCAGGCTGGGATTCTCATATAAATACAGATGCTCCGTCACCTCCCACAGGAAATCCGAATCCTCCTGCGTGGTAGGCGCAGTCTCCCACCAGCTATGCACATCGTTGGAATAATCCCAAAGCCCGGGAGATCCGGTTCCTTTAAACAGACTTCTTTCATCCTCAAAATATGTCTGCTTCCCAAACTTACTCTTTGTAATGACAAATCGGTCCACTACGTTATCGCAGCGGGAAGTATAGGACAAACAAAATTCAATAAATTCCCATGCGTCTTCCTTATATTGGGAGGCGCTGTTGATTCCCATCCAGTCACAATCTGTCAGATCAATCTGCCACAAGTGATTTTTGTCTGCCAGGTAAAGCCCGTCTCTATAACCGCCATATACCATAAGAATATCATAAGTCTCTGCAACCACAGGTACTTCCGATGACTTAAAATCCGCCAGAAGAGGCATCGTATCTTTTTGCTCCGTCTCGTCCAGTTCCCGCCACTTCCCCAGATCATAAAGCTGAATACTATTGCCAGCTCCCTCTACAATGCCTCCCCAGTATGCATAGATTCCGGAATCTCCCGCATTGGCCAGGCCAAAAGTTCCTCCATTCGACTCCCTAAGCCTCACTGGCAGGGAAAATTGACCCTGGTATACGCCTTCTTCATCCCAGTACAACACACTCCCGTCTATAGTCAATCCGTACAGGTATCCATCCCCTCCGACCTCCATATCGTACATGAAGAACCCGTCTCCCATGCCTGCGGTAGTATCCACAGAGTAGATCACCTGTAATTCCTGGTTCCGCTTCTCCAATTTATAAGCACTGCATTCCTCATCCACCCAGTCCTCGCCATATAGAAGGTACAGACTTCCATCTTCTCCCACTTTTATTCCTTCCAAATGATTTCTGTCCTCTTTCCCAAAGCTAAAAAGCTGCCGGGCCTCTTCCCCCTCTTCCTGAAGATAAATCTCCCGAACAGGACTTTTCCGCTCTACATCATAGTAAAAGGAAACATAGTATAGTGTATGACCAACCAAAGTAGGATCCTCCATCTCCGGTTCTCTCCCAGCATCCTGAAAACGGGCGGACCACACATAGCCCTCCGGAAGTGCCCTAACGCCAGTCCCAGGCTGACTACTCTCAGCTGTCTCCTGGGCTTTCTCTGTCCCTCGGGAATCCGGCTCTTCAACTTGTCCGCAACTGCACATAGAAACAATTAACATTCCGACAAAAGCCATACCGCGCCAAAATCTTTTCATAGTTGCCTCCTACTTCTTTCTACCAAAACAACCCTCACAGTGTATGCCTGTATGTAGGCATACGCATGAAGGTTGTTATCTAAGATATCCTGAGCATTTCATCATTCATCCAGGTATAGTTGCACTCTGTTTTGGGTTACCTTAGCAACCTCTTCCGCTGTCTTGCTTCCGTCATACAGGTAAGCAGCTTCTTCTTTCATTATTTCCAAAATGATACGCTCCTCGCTTCTTTCCGGGCTTGCACTCTCGATTAATGCATAGAGCACATCAACTTCATCAGAGGTCATTTTGCGATAATTTACCTGCATTCCATCCCCAAAAATTCCCCCCATACCTTTGCTTTCTTCCTGTCCGTCGGCCTCATCTGTCGCCACGCTTAATTCCCTCTCAAAAATATCCACTCTCGTGGGAAACCCTCCCCAAGTTATCGGCTCCCCTTCTCCCTGCGTAGAATGGCTCCACTCTATAAATCTCCAGGCCTGATCTTTCAGTTCGGAAGATGCGGAAACCGCATAGGCTCCGATAGTTTTTATGATGCAGTCCGGTGTCCTGTCAGAAGAAGGGTAGCCGATACAGGTATACTCCCCTCCCAAGTTAGCTTCAAGCTGTTGCAGATCTGTAAAAAGTGCAAAATAGCGGCTTGAAAACAATGCCCGCCCCTCCTGCAGCCAATTATTCCAGTCACTTAATTCTCCATTTATACCATCGCTATCCGGCAGTTCCTTTATAAAATTCAGAAATTCGATGTATTTCGGCGATTCGAAATCCGCCTTTTTCCCATCCAAATCCACAAATTCTTCCAGCATGTTGCGGATGCACACATCAAATATGTATGAAGCAGAGCAATTGTCAAAAGGCACCGCATTCGGGTGACTCCGGACAATACTTATCATATCGTCCATATTCCAGCCCATCTCGGTTCCCACCACGTCCGTCCTGCCCACAATCGTCTCCAGCCTGAAGTAATTCGGTATTGCCATAAGCTGCCCCTGCCAGGTACAGGCTTCCAACGCCTGCGCAATAAAATCCTCCCGTCCATATAGCTGGCTGTTCTCAAGATAAGAAGACAAATCCGTAAAACAACCGCCTGCAAACAATGCCTCTGAATCCGTAAAGTTATCCAGAACGCAGAGATCCGGCCCCTTTCCTATGGATAAATCCAATCGAAGTGCTTCCCTTGCTTCGGAATAACCTCTCCCCCCAATACAATAATTCATTACGCTTACAGCGAAATCTTCATTTTGTTTGTTAAAGCTTACCACACTCTCTAACAGGATGCTTCCCGGATCAATTGTTCCAATTGTCAGAACCTCTTTCACAGGGCATTCTATAAGGGGCGTAGGTGTCAAACGCGCAATTTCCGTAATTTCCCTACTCTCATCTCTGGTAAACAAAAAAATCCTTCCATCTCCCATTTCACCTATTACATCAATATCATATGCATGGGCAATCTGGCTATCCTGCAAATCAAATAGCGGGATAAGCTCCCCTTCTTCACATCTATATTGATAAACGGTAGTATCATCACAAATCAGAAAATCTGCCGTACTCCCCGCAGTAATTGCCCTTATTGGATATACCGGTACCGAATATGTATTTGTTCCCATCCCGGCTGCGTCAAAATCAAGAGGAATAAGCTGATTCATGCTACCTTCATATAAGTATACCACTCCATCCTTCCCGCAAACCATGTTTCTGATATCTTTTCCGCTGATATCTACCTTCCCGGCAGCAACGCCCCGGTCATCAAAAAGCAGAATCTCATTCCCCTTCAGCAAATAGCTCCTGCCCTGGGTATCAACGGTAAATATGTGGTTAATCGGATCCTCGTTAAGCGGAATATCCCTGGAAAAAATTTCTTTCCCTTCAGCATTCATTTTGCATAACCCATATCCTGTTTCCCGATCACCGATCAACGCTATGACAGAACCATCCTCCAACGGCGCAGCCGCAATTATCTTTCTGCCCATATCCTCCTGATCCAGTAGCAGGTTTTTCTCCCCGGTATCGGCATTGTAAGTAATCACCTGACCTCCGCCCAAGTTGTAACCAAAACTCGTTTCCGTATATTTCCTTTTCAGCAGATAAAAAGTTCCATCTATACAACCCAGCCCTTCACTTGCCAGGGCATGGTACTCCTTTGATATATCTGTAAATTCCGGAAGATACCGGATCTCTTTGTATGCCATCAGATCCTCGGTATCGGATTCGGCTCCGCTGCCCTTAATGTCCCTCCCGCAACTGGTTAATAGCATAACGCTACAGATCGCAACTAATACCCTTCTAAATTTCTCACAAAATCTCATAAGTTCCTCCAAAAGCCATTTTATACAAATTCGGGGTACAGCCATTCACAGACGCAGGCGCCGCCGCCGCAACAGATGACAATAATGTTGCCGATAAAACTACAGAACATATTAATCTTTTTATTTTCATATCTTTTTTCCTTTCTTAAACTATTCATCATCTTTTTCTATCGGCCAATAACCACATTATACAAATTAATACCCTTCTTCGCAACCGCCTGGCCTTAATCGGTTACTTTTTGGCCTTAATCGGTATGCAATATCACTTAATCACGTAATATACCATCCAAAACTTCAACCCCCAACAATCTCCCACATTCCTCCGCCCCGCACAGACAGGCATACCCAATCCCTGTAATCCCGCCCATCAGGCCGAAACTGCCGCACTCCTGGATCCCAAGACAGCTTCTGATATCTTCCGCCCCTTCCAATCCGGCCACTGCCCTCTCAAGCAACTCCTGCCCCTTCTCATTCCGCACCCCATAATACATCGCCGCATTTCCACAGTTCCCATGGCACAGGCAATACGTCTCCCCCAGCTCAATCGTCCCTTCCTTTTCCCGGATAAAATCCGCCGTCTGGCCCAGCGCCTCCTTCAAATCCCCTTCCGCATACTTCTCCGCCAGCCGCCTGGCCATTGTAATGCCTCCCCAGCCATGGCACCACGCCATCTTATACGCCTGACTTCCCTGATTCTCCGCGCTTCCTGATCCGCGGAGATCGCGGAGATCCTGCCAGTCCCTGACTTCCGCATCGTAAAAATGCTCCTCGAAGAGAAATGCCTGATATGCCGCCTGGTGATATTTCTCTTCTCCCGTATAATATCCCAGCTTCGCCAAAGCAAGCACCATCCCGCTGGCCCCATGAGCAAAGCCGGTAAGCGGAATCTGCAGAACCGGATTCCGCCATCCCAGCCCCCATGGAAATCTCTCTGCCGCATTCAACAGGCAATCCCCGGCCTTCCTGGCCCAGTGAATATACCGGCGGTTTCCGGTCAGCTTATATGCCTCCAGTAAAACCAATATCGCCCCCGCGTTCCCTCCCAGCACATCATACTCTCTGTCTCCGGACAAACCTGCCGCAACCGCCCTGCACTGCCGATACAGATAATCCAGATATTCCGGCTTCCTGTCCGCCTCGTAGAAAAGCATATAAGCGAAAGCAATGGACGCTTCTCCTGAGAAAGCTCCTGTCAGCATGTCTGCGTCCTGTTTTCCGTCGCTGTATGCAAGGGTATGGGCGTACAATTTCCCAATCAGCCCTTCCGCCATTTCCCGGTAACGCAGCTTTCCGGTACGGATACCCAGCCGCTGCAGGAACACAGCCGCCCCGGCCAGGCCGTCATACAGATACAATCCCATGGGCCTGATCAGATAAGCCTGCTCCCGGTATCCCGCCATCAGAATGCTGATCCACCCCACGTCGCTGCCGTCGTCAGACCGGACAGCCTTCTCCAGAAGGAAGTCTCCGATTCTCTCTGCCGCCCACAGCCCGGGCACTTTGCTCCTATCGGCTCCTCCCTTCGGCAACGGAACCGCCATATCCGCTTCCGGAGAGAAAACCGCTCTGCTTCTCTCTCCCATCAAAAGCGCTGTCCTGATCCACTTCTTCTGCCGTTCCAGCTCCTTCCTGCCCATCCTGGACAGCCGGTCTCTGATACTGTCCAAAGCCGTCTCCCGGAAATAACCCTCCAGCCTTTCTCCCTTTCCGGCCTGCAAATCCGGCTCCCCCGACAGATACCAAAAATAAGGAATATCGCCGTTCTTCAGCGCCGCCGCTTCCTGTCCGGCGATCCACTTTTCCCCGCTCCCTTCTTCTTTACCCTCCCATGCCAGCCTTCCCGTTAACAGGCGTTCTCTTTTCTCCTCTTTCGTCATATAATCAGGATGGTACATTGCCGTAAGCAGCATGGCATACTCCTGTGTCTGCCGTATCAGATACCGGATCCTCACCCCCTGAAACAATTCCAACTGCCGAAGCACCGGCATTTGCTTTTCCCACAAAAATGAAAAAATCTCCTCAAATCCGGCCTCCATCCCCTCCAGAAATTCCCATGGCTGAATAAAGACTCCATCCAGCGTAGCCAGGTTTTTCCCCTGTTTCGTGGCCGGATGCCGGTATTCCACGTGCATCCGGACCGTTCCCGGATCTACGTTACCGGTACCAGGAACGGCGCTGTCTGGCCGCCTGCGGCGTTCACAGCCCCCACATGAATGCCGTTTCCCAACCCATCCCAGACATAGGTAGGCAGAATACCGGTCCTCAGAACAGATTCCCGATAAGCACGCTCCACACCGGTACCGGTTCCCTTAGGTCCTGCCCCTTCCTGGACCCCGACTCCCATCTCCAGATCGATGATCACCGGGTACTCTCCATGAGCAATCACATTCTCGTAATGCAAATCCCTCGAGCCCAGGAGATAGCAAATCCCTAAAAGGATTCCGTTCCTCCTATAATAGCGCCTCAGCTCCTCCCTGGAATGGCAGGGAATCTCCTCCACCCATCCGCACCATCCGTATTCCCCTCGGTCCCACACAAGATTCCACCAGTACTCCGTCCCTATCTCTTCACAGCTCCACTGCAGGAACATGCCAAATGCCTCATCTGCTGCCAGGCTCCTTGGTTTATAGACCAGCCTTTCTCCATTATCCAGCTCCAGAATATGGACTGTCCGGCCTCCGTTATGGGCATCGGAATCTCCTCCCCCTATCCTTTTGATGCTATTGGTTGGATTCCCCTGAAAGAATCTCTTGTTTAATTCCTCCCTGTCCTGTGCGAACCGATCCAACAGTTCCCGTAGATTTCGGGCCGCCGCTTCCAGACAGCGAAGCTTATCCTGATACAGCAGGGGATATTCCGCGTAAAGCTCCCTTAGATAAGCCGGGTTCTTTAACAGCGAATCCGCGAAAAACCGGTACTGTTCCTCCGGACTCTCACCCGCCAGCTCACCGCAGTCCCTGCTCAGCTCCATTTCAAACAATAGCGTCCGCATGGTAATCTGCTTCATCCGATTATGAAACGCAGCACGGTACTCAGCCGACAATTCCGGCATCTCCCTATTCCCCTGGCTTCCCTTTACCAAAGTCATAAATATGTCTTCCAGGTGGGCATAATAACCGCCGAAATCTCCCCGGTCTGCAATGGTCTCTTTCTGCGCTGTATTCCAATACAGGCGTTCTATCTCTGTATCTATCCCCATGCCCATGCGCTTCTCCCTGCCTGTTTCAGGCACATTTATTCCGGTATGGCAAATAGGAGGGAAAACGATAGTTCCCCTCCACGTTATTTGCTCTTTATAATGCGGCAATATCAGCTAAATAAAAAAATATTAACAACATATGATCGTAAAAAGCGCTAATACATCACTATCCTCATCTTTTCACTATTCTGTCTTTAATCGGTTCTTTTTTGACCCTAATTGGTATCTGCTTCACCCATTCTCCCCGGTATCTGATCTTAGACTTCAAATGTGTCTTCAAAAGCCGCTAAAGAAACTCTGATTCGAAATATTTCTCCTTTCATACTCGTATCTATATCTCCTCCATAAGCATTCACAACTTTCCGAATACTTCTCATCCCATAACCATGTTCTCTTTTATCCTTTTCCGTTCTTTCCAGAATTCTGACACCCCTTGCTGCTGCTTTTTCTGTTATGCTGTTCTCAATCGTCACAATCAGCATATTTTCCCGCCGCCTGCATTCTACATCAAGCCTGCGCTCTACCCCTTTCGGACATCGCTCGTTGGCTTCAATGGCATTGTCCAGAAGATTTGCAATTAATGCGCAGAGTTCCATGGTAGTTAGCTTCAATCCGCTCATATCATCACATTCACAATGTACAGGAATATCTGCCTTCCGTGCCTCTTGAAATTTTCTGTTTAATATTAAATTCATCATTTTGTGTTTGGTCCAGATCAGATTGCCACTCTCCCTCAATTCCCCTATGATCTCTCCTACATACTCTAATGCTTCAACAGTGGCATCTCTCTCCAAAATATCTCTAAATATATACATGTGGTTTTTCATATCATGGAGCAAGCGTTCCTTCTCGTCATATACCTGCCGAAGAACCAGATAATTACTTTCCAACATTTCGATCTTCAGTTGCTGCATTTTAGCTTCCTCATCCGTCCTGCGCTTTATAATGTATATTCCAAACAGCACACATAGCAAAATACTTCCCTGAATAAACAGCTTCCAATGGCTCAGCAACAATCCGGAATCAAAAAGCAAATATATATTCTGAAAATAAATCATAAAAAGCACCATAGGAAGCAGCAGGATAAGCCCTTGTCTTCGATATTGAAATATCGTCTCCCGCCACTTTGCCAGCCAGCTGTTCGCTTTGACGCCTGTTGGAAGAAGCAGCAACGCAAATATCAGCAGATAACAACCTCTCTCTATGCCAAAGGACAGTAGCATGTCCTTTGGCATACCCTGTTCCTCCAACATTTGGTATATAAAGGTCTGCAGAAAAAAATCAACCAATGTCAGAATAGTAAATCCCCATATATTTAGACAAAAACCATAAAACCAACGATTCTCATAAAGCATCTTACTGCAAACAGCCATCAAAAATGCCATAAGTAACAACATATTATTTGAAAATAACACCTCACACAGAATGTCATTCCCGCATTTCACTAAAGCAACCGCCCCAATCACCGCCGCCTGCCCTATATAAAGCCGCTTCCCCGTCACTTTCGCCTCAAACAGCCCATCCGCCAGCTGCAGCACAAACCATATCTGCACAGCTGTATTCAGGAAATCACATATATAATAGAACCCTTTCATTGCTCTATACCCAATAACCTCCCTAATTTTGCTATTACACCCGGCCATGCCCGTCTACTGACATGCTGTTTTGTTCCATCCCGCATGGTAAGGGTTTTTTCTCTATATTCCGTCACATGTCCCAGATTAACGGCAACACCCTTATCAATCGCAACAAACCTGTCTTCCGGAAGCTGCTGCATAATATTCTCCAGCGTCTCCTTCCCGCGGTATGTCTTTCCTCCCTTACAGTGAAAACACACATGTTTTTTGTCTTTTTCCAGATATAAAATATCGGACAGCAGTATCTTATATCCCTCTTTTTCCGTCATGCTTCTATAATACTCTGTCTCTTTCTCCCGCTCCTCCTCCAGGATGCGCATCAACAATTCCGGCAATTTCTCCCGGTAATCCCCCTTCAATATATATCCGTACGCTCTTACATCGTAACTCGGGACTGCATACCTCTCATGTGCCGTAAGATACACAATCCGGACCCTGTCGCTGCGTTTCCGTATTCCCTGCCCCAATGTAATCCCGTCCATTCCCGGCATCTCCACATCCAGCAGACATACATCACAAAACAGACCCTCATCCAGCTTTTCCAGAAGCTCTGTCCCTTCCATTTGGCAGATCTCCGCATCTTCCTCTTTCTCAGTAAAGAATCTGTTCAATGTATGAATCACCTGTTCGGCAAACCGTACATTATCTTCTACGATTACAATCTGCATTCCGAATCTCCCTGTCTCTTATGTAAATAAGAAGCCGTCCTGACAGATGTAAATTACTTCTCAAACAACTGCTTTCCGTCCTCATCCATCCAGACCACTCTGTTCCTCCCGGAGGACTTCGCTTCATACAGCATATTGTCTGCTATCTTCAGTGCCGCCTGATAGGAATCCCCCGTCTGCGGAATCAGGGTAATCCCCCCGATACTGACGGTGACCCATTCCGCCACCGACGGCGCATGGGGCATATGGCGGTCTTCCACCGCCTGCCGGATTTTTTTCAGATGGGCAAATGATTTTTCCGAATTGCCTCCTAAAAGGAATGCGACAAACTCCTCTCCTCCATACCGGGCCAGGAAATCCGTACTCCGTCCCAGATGAGAATTGATTATCTTTGCTACGGAAACGATAACCTTATCTCCGGCAGGATGCCCAAATGTATCATTGAATGCCTTGAAGCGATCGATGTCAAACATGCAGATGGAAAAAGGCACCTGCAGCCGGGCAGCTTCTTTCCACCGGATAATGCTGTAACGATCGTGCTGCCATCTGTTTGCAATTCCGGTCAGCTGATCCGTTCTGGATTGATACTCCACCTGTTTCCGATAATTATATAACTTGATATGTGTATCCACCCGCGCCTTTACAATCAACGGACGAAAAGGCTTGGTAATATAGTCGACTGCGCCCAACATGAGTCCGCGCTGTTCACTTTCCTCATCGGTAAGGCTTGTGATGAGAATCACCGGAACACTCTGGCCGATAACCTCCTCCTGCAGCTTTTTCAGCAATGTAAAGCCGTCCATCCCCGGCATAACGACATCCAGCAGGATCAGGGAAAATTTACCCATACTGGTGAGATAGAGGCCGTCTTCTGCAGTCTGCGCGATGGTTATGTCGTACTCCCCATCCAAAATGGACTTTAACTGGGCTGCCTGCAGGCGGCTGTCGTCAACAATCAGAATTTTTTCCATTTGAATCCCTCCCTACTAGCTTAATAACTTCTCGGAATCTTCAACCCTTATTTCATGGGGCTTTCAGAACCTATTTTTCAAAAATCACCCACTTTTTTCTCAAAAACACTTGACAAACCAGTCAAAAAATGCGGCGCTTCGCGCCCTTGATCAAAAAGTACATTTTTTGATTGGAGGCGATTTTTGATGTTACCTTGTAACCCTGGCGGTCATGCCGCCTTTCAGGATACTTTCGTATCCCAGTTCCTTAAATTTTACCCGGATCCCTTTGTGCTTCCCAAAAGCACCTGGGACTATATCGTGCAGTTCTGGTACCTCGACCTTTCCCAGACGGATTCCATCATGCGGGACTGCTACTCTGTCTTTGGCCCGGAACCAAGGCTCCCTTCCTGCATGCTGCGCTCCTATCTGCTTGCCTTGAAACTGAAAGTTACTTCCATCACTGTCTGGTGCCGCATGCTTAAGGAAACTCCCCTTTATGCCATCCTCAGCGGTTTCGCTTTCGGGGATACCCCTGGTGTCGGTACTTTTTATGATTTCTTTTCCCGCATCTGGCAGGATGACTCCAACAACCTTTCCCCGAAAGACCGGTTCCCTAAAATGAAGAAAACTCCCAGGGGGAAGAAGAAAGGTGATAAGACTCCCTGCGATTCTTCCAGCACTGCTTCAAAACTTCTTCCCCTGCTGGAACGCTGGCATTTAAAGCCTG
>OFFY01000823.1_pt1 | contig 29810 bp, 22 predicted proteins | sample 1521481 | NCBI WGS metagenome assembly OFFY01 (sample SAMEA3504117, study PRJEB24116) | mouse gut metagenome | biome: mouse gut; feature: mouse-associated habitat; material: faeces | place: Denmark | collected 2011
CAATACGCTGAGCACGAACAAGGCGGATATGTACTTTATCCTGAAGGATTTCAAGTCTTACGCAGAAGCCCAGAAGAAGGTGGAAGCGGCTTACCGGGATAAGGACGGCTGGGCAAAGAGCGCCATTCTGAACGTGGGGTGTTCCGGCAAGTTTACTTCCGATAGAACCATCCAGGAGTATGTGGACGAGATCTGGCATCTGGATAAGGTGACGCTGAACTAAGTCTGTTCTATGGAGAAAGATATGGATTTAAAGAAAGAAGATCTTGTACGAGGGCGTGCATTATGGCACGCCCTTACTTCCATTGGTATATTGCTGGCGTCTTTATCTTTTCTGCCGGGCTGCGGCAGTATGGGGGAAGGCGGTAAAAAGTGGGAGAAGCATATTGCGGAGGAGACGGTTTTCATAGAGGGGTTGGAGCGGGAGTACACATTGCTGTTTCTCACGGATGCACATATGGTGGTGCAGGATGACAAAGCATCCGATCAGGAGAAGGAGAATGCTGCTGCCCGGTTTCAGGAATTTGTAAATCAGGAGGGTGTTCCTTCCGCTGAACAGTTTCCGGAGTGGATCCGCTATGCCAATGAAATCGGGGCGGATGCGGTGCTGCTGGGCGGGGATATTATCGACACGCCCTCGGAGGCTAATCTGAAATGGCTTGAAGAGCAGCTGTCACAACTTGAGATGCCCTATTTGTATGTGAACGGCAATCATGACTGGACCTATCCCTGGGAATATATGACAGAAGCGGGAAGAGAGACATATCTGCCGCTTTTAGAACCGTTTATGAACGGAAATACGGTCATACAGACGCTGCGGCTGGATGGAGTTACCATTGTGGGAATTGACGACAGTACCAATCAGGTGGATGTCGGGGTGCTGCCTGTCTATGAGAAAATACTGCAAGAGGGCAGTCCGGTGATCGTCATGGCACATGTGCCCTTTATGACCCAGTCGGTGTTGGGGAGGGCGGTGGAGGTCTGGGGCAGTCCCACCGTGATCGGCGCCGGCAATTTCGGAGGGATTTATCCCAATGAAGATTCGGAACGTTTTGTAAACCTGACTACGGCCGGGAATAGTCCGGTGGAGCTGGTTCTGGCCGGTCATGTACACTTTTACGATAAGGATGTCATGGAAGGCGGGAAGAATGTACTCCAGCTGGTGGGCGGCGCAGGTTTTCAGGGCAATGCCATTTTGCTCCATGTCACGGGGGCCGAGAAGGCTTCCGGAGAGTAGAAGGGGCCGAAGAAAGCTTTGGGAGAGTAGAAAAGGGCGGCTGGATTTCAGGACTTGGAATACTCCCGGCCGGCTGCCGCTTCAGGGAAAGAACAGACACATTCCGATGAGAGAGCAGCAAAATAAATATTTAGGAGAATATATATGATTGAATTGATGCAAAGCGGTGCATACCTGGTGAACGGCAGGGAAATCATAGCCGACGGCCCGGATGCAGAGCAGGCAATAATAAGCAAAACGGGAAGAAAGGTGACGAAGGAGGACGCTGAAAAGCAGACAATCTGCTACGGTATCCTGGAGAGCCACAATACCTCGGGAAATATGGAGAAGCTGAAAGTCAGATTTGATAAACTGACCAGCCATGACATCACCTTTGTGGGCATCATACAGACCGCAAGAGCTTCGGGACTGCAGAAATTTCCCATGCCCTACGTGCTGACCAACTGCCACAATTCCCTGTGCGCAGTGGGCGGGACCATCAACGAGGATGACCACATGTTCGGACTTTCCTGTGCAAAGAAGTACGGCGGAGTCTATGTACCTCCTCATCAGGCGGTGATCCATCAGTATGCCAGAGAGATGCTTTCCGGGGGAGGGCAGATGATTCTGGGATCCGATTCTCATACCCGCTACGGCGCATTGGGAACCATGGCGGTGGGAGAGGGCGGTCCGGAGCTGGTAAAGCAGCTGTTAAACCAGACCTATGATATCAACAGACCTCAGGTTGTGTGCGTGTACCTTACCGGAGCGCCGGTGAAGGGCGTGGGGCCTCAGGATGTGGCATTGGCGATTATCGGCGCCGTATTCAGGAACGGTTATGTGAAAAATAAGGTGATGGAGTTTACAGGCCCCGGCGTGGCCTCTCTGAGCGCTGATTTCAGAATCGGCATTGATGTCATGACTACGGAGACTACATGCCTGTCTTCTGTCTGGGAGACAGACAAGGAGATTGAAGAATTCTATGAAATCCATGGACGAAAAGAGGATTACAAACAGCTTGTACCGGGAGAGGTGGCTTATTATGACGGTCTGATTCAGGTAGACTTGTCCAAGGTCCGCCCCATGATCGCCATGCCCTTCCATCCCAGCAATACCGTAACCATAGAAGAGCTGAATGCCAATCTGACGGACATTCTGGATGAGGCGGAAAAGCGTGCGGAGGTAAGTCTGGACGGCGCGAAGGGCCCTGATGGCAGGCCGCTGTTCCAGCTGAGAGATAAGGTGAAGAACGGGAAGTTCATGGTGGACCAGGGGATTATCGCTGGCTGCGCAGGCGGCGGTTTTGAGAATATCTGTGCCGCAGCGGATATTCTGAAGGGAGCTTCCATTGGGGCTGACGGTTTTACGCTAAGCGTGTATCCGGCCTCCATGCCCGTGTATATGGAGCTGGTGAGAAACGGTTGTGCGGCAACTATCATGGAGACGGGAGCCGTGATGAAGACGGCATTCTGCGGCCCCTGTTTCGGTGCGGGAGATACGCCGGCCAACAATGCCTTCAGCATCCGGCATTCCACCCGTAATTTCCCCAACAGAGAGGGCAGCAAGCTCCAGAACGGCCAGATTGCTTCTGTGGCATTGATGGATGCCCGTTCCATTGCGGCTACGGCAGCCAACAAGGGTATCCTGACTCCCGCCACGGATTTCGATGGGGAGATTGGGAAATATAAATATCACTTTGACAGCAAAATCTATGCCAACCGTGTGTTTGATTCTCACGGTGTGGCCGATCCGGATGTGGAGATCCAGCTTGGCCCCAATATCAAGGATTGGCCGCAGATGGGAGCTTTGCCGGAGAACCTGGTTCTGCAGGTGGTCAGTGAGATCCATGACCCCGTGACCACCACCGACGAGCTGATTCCTTCCGGGGAGACCTCTTCCTACCGCTCCAATCCTCTGGGACTGGCAGAATTTACCTTAAGCCGCAAGGATCCCGCATATGTGGGCCGGGCGAAGGAGATCCAGAAGGCGGAGAAAACGCGTATGGCCGGGGAACATCCCTGTCAGGCGGTTCCGGTGCTGAAGGAGATGATGGCTATGGTCAAGCAGGAATTTCCGCAGATCAAACATACGAACACCGGATTCGGATCTACCATTTTCGCCGTGAAGCCCGGAGACGGTTCCGCCAGGGAGCAGGCGGCCTCCTGCCAGAAAGTGCTGGGAGGATGGGCGAATATTGCAAACGAATACGCCACAAAACGGTACCGCTCCAATCTGATCAACTGGGGAATGCTGCCCTTCCTCATCGAAGAGGGAAAGCTGCCCTTCAAGAACCTGGATTATATCTTCCTGCCCGGTATCCGGAAGGCTGTGGAGGAGAAGGCGGATATCATTGAGGCCTATGTGGTGGAGCCGGGCGGTTTAAAGGCCTTTGAGCTGCGCCTGGGCGAGCTGACGGACGAAGAGCGGCAGATTATTTTGAAGGGATGCCTGATCAATTATAACCGTGTAGGATAAGGAGAAAGAGGCAGTCTATGCATTTTGATGCGGCAAAAAGGGCGGATAAAGCGGAGATTTTGGCACTTTACCGCTCTTTGGCAGGAACAGAATACTGTGCCTGGACACAGGACTACCCGGGGGAGACGGAGGCGGCTCCTATGAGAAGTTGCATTTTCAGATAGTGGGAGAATGCAGCCTGTTCGGGGAGGAATGGTGGTGCTGCAGGAAAGCGCTGGCGGATGCGGAGGAAGAGCGGGATAATGGCAAAGAGTGCAAAGAGCGGGAATGTGTAATTTCCGGTTGCATGGGCACTCGACACTGGAAGCGTTGCTTTGCTTCTATGTGTATGCCGCTATTACCCGATATTGTAGAAGCGTTCACTTGTTATACATTTAGATGGGCAATTGTTTTTGTAAGGTGAGGTTAAAAGGCAGACAGATTCGGAAAAGGAGAAATTATGGAATTTAATAAATCAGTATCGAATCCCATGTTGATGGGAGCCATCGAATTGATGAAAGCGGAAGATACGCCGGAGCATCGGAATATGTTTATCGGGGAGCTGGCAAAGGCAAGCTTTCTTTCTCCCGCGATTATAGAACCGGCGCCTGCGGAGGGAGCGGACGGCAAGCTGGCCATCGCCCCGGGCAGCAAGGTGCAGTTCCCAATGATCACGGGGGCGGAAGGAATGCGGTTTTTTATGGCATTTACGGATATGACCGAATATGAGAAATGGCAGGAGAAAAATCCGGAACCCAGGCTTCCATATTTTGCGCTGAAGATAGAGGATTACGCAAATATAGTATTGCGCAGGGATGCAAAGGGAAATATCTGCCCGGCGCTGGGAATAGCGATCAACCCATACGGGGCGAACATTATTGTGCCCAGAGAGATGCTTGCCGGGATGATGTCTGCCAAGGCGGCTGCGGTGCGCCAGGCGGGGAAAAATACGAAGAAGTAAGGCGGCTGTTGTCTTTGGGGAACACCTGAAGAATTCAAGGCTTCACTGGACGAAGCTCAAATTATAGTTAATTAATACGGATTTGTGTCGATATAATTAATACAGGAAGGCAGTCCGGCCGGCTGCCGCCAAGTAAAAGAATATGGACACCACGGATGGTACTTGAAAGGGAAAAGGAATTTCTCTGTCGGGTGCCATTTTTTTATGCCGCGGGGAGACAGGAGGGAAACCATAAAAAGTCCGTCGGAGCGGATTCTCTTAAATCAGGGAGGAAAAGGAGAAAGCAATCCGGCAGGACGGGTGTCCATAATGGGGAGAAAGAAGATTGAAGATCGAGTCCAGTACAATGGGGATGGAATCGGCCAGAAGCTATCGGGAGACGTCTATAACCATGCGCCGATTTACAATAGCAGAGTATCAAGGGAGTCTGACAGGAAGCGGGGGCGCCCTGAATACAGAGGAAGAGAATGCCGGGAAGGGGCAAAACGGGGGAAATCCGGAGAATGAGGAAGTTACGGAAGCTATGGAACAGTCAGCGGCAACTCTGCAGGATTGGCAGAACCGCCTGCAGGCGTCCAATTCCGGTGCGGCGGTGCGTACTTCAGCCAGCCAGACCTATGCAGGCATCCGCCACAGCACCATAAGCTATATTTTTGAGCTGCTGTTCTCGGAGAGAAGAAACCGGCTGAGCCAGTGGCTGCAGGAAAACGGGATCCAGACCGGGGACTATACCCAGACAGCCCAGACTGGCAGCGGTGTCTGGCAGAGCGGCTTTGGACTGTACTACGGAAAGGGACTGGCGGCTCAACCTCAGCGGCTTAAGGTGCTGACGTACAATCAGGCGGTGATTCGGACGGAAGCCGAGGATACGGCCTTTTCCACCATGGGGATAGTGCGCACTGCAGACGGCAGGGAGATCCCCTTTCAGGTGAATGTGGGCATGAGCCGCCGGTTTCAGGAATATTACGAGGAGAGTCTGGAGCTTGGGACCGTTTCCATGTGCGATCCGCTGGTGATCAATCTGGATACGGAACTGACAAAGCTGTCAGATCAGACCTTCTATTTTGACATCGACGGGGACGGAGAGATGGATGAGATATCCCAATTGGGGGCAGGCAGCGGTTATCTGGCGCTGGACCACAATGGGGACGGGATCATCAACGACGGAAGCGAGCTGTTCGGCGCTTCCAGCGGGAATGGCTTTGCGGATCTGGCGAAGTATGACGAGGACGGCAACGGGTGGATCGATGAGAATGATGCCGTCTGGAGTAAGCTGAAAATCTGGTGCAGGGATGAGAATGGCAGGGACGTGCTGTACAGGCTGTCCGACAAGGGCGTGGGCGCTATTTGCCTGCAGAATGTATCTACGGATTTTACGGTAAAGGGACAGGAGGGCCGGACCAAAGGCGCAGTCCGCAATACCGGTATCTTTCTGTACGAGAACGGCGCTGCAGGGACCGTGCAGCATGTGGATTTGGCGAAGTATTCGGCGCAGGCGTAGAACGCCGCGGGTTCTTGTCATAGAGAAGAGAAAGAGTGCTGCTTTGGCAATGGCAGCCTCTTTTTTTGTGCTTTTTTACACTTCTGATTTCGATTGGCTGCTTTCCGGGATTCTTTGCATAAATTTTTTCCAACGGGACAAACTGTTAGCAGGTAATACGAAGCAAATTTTGGGAGAGCAGGATTGTTTTGTATTCTTAACCAGAATGAGTTAATCGAATAAAGGAAGGGTAAACAGCTATGAGAAGAAACAGAAGGAATAATGTTAAAAAGGAGCGCATTATCATGATCGCGTCATCGGCTTTTGTGCTTACGGCACTGACCATGACAGGAATTTACATGAAATCCAATAACGCAGAGGAAAAAGACGACGGCTATATGCTTGATTTCACGGCACTGGAGGAGGAAGTTCCGGGCAAGGCCGAGGAGATTGCGCGCAATGAAGAGGAGGCAAAGGACCTGGTGGAGGATGCGGAACAGCAGCTGGCCAGTTTGGAGGACGATCTGGATTATCTGCCTATGGAGGCAGGGTCAGGAATGGTTACAATACCCGGTCTGACGGACGGGCTTTTGGAGGAATCCGCTGTGGGGGACAACGCTTTGGGGGCTGCCGAGGATTTGCCCATAGAAGGGGAAGCGCATCTGCCGGCAGGAGATACTGATATCACGGGAGGGACAGATTTGCCGGAAGGAACGGATCTGCCGGCGAATGCCGGGGCGGAAGCGGCGATTTCGGACGGGGATACAATTGCGGAAGCGCCGGGTGCGGACGCAGGAGACGGAGCAAATGAGGAATCCGCTCGGCCGGAAGGAGAATCCGGGACCGGCCATGAGGAAGAGCCGGGAGCAAGCAGCGGCCCTGTGGCGGAAACCATGCATTTTACGGAGAGCGAGGGATTGCTGCGGCCGGTGAGCGGGGAAGTGCTGATTCCCTTCAGTATGGACGGCAGTGTTTATTTCTCTACGCTGGACCAGTTCAAATACAATCCGGCCATGATGATCGCGGCAGAGGAGGGAAGCGCTGTAGCGGCCTGTGCGGAGGGCGTGGTCATTGATATTTTCCAGGATTCGGAGATCGGCCATGCGATCACCATGGATCTGGGGGACGGTTATCAACTCACTTACGGACAGCTGAACAATATCAATGTGACGGTGGATTCTCATGTGGAACCCGGCGAAATCATAGCTTCCGTGGCGGCTCCCACTAAATATTACAGTATGGAGGGGTGCAATCTGTATCTGAAATTGACTGCCAACGGAACGCCTGTGAACCCGGAAACGTTGTTTCACCAGGATAACTGAGCGGACAGCGCTTGGAATAGACAGCAAAGGGCCGAAGCAGTGCTCATAGGATTCACGGACGAATGCATTATACGGCTGTGAATCCTATGCTGATGTTTGCCGTTTCCGGTACTGCTCTGGCCTTCTGCGGAACTGAAATAGGAGATAACCGTATGTATATTATCGGAGGAATGATCAAAACAATGGCCGGAAGGGATATCCCCGACGGCTGTATTCATATCAAAGACGGAAAGATAGCAGAGATAGGATCCGGAAAAGAAGTACCCCTCCAGCCCGCGCCCAATGAGCGGGTGATCAAGATATCAGACGGACTGATCATGCCCGGTCTCATAGAGGCCCACTGCCATATGGGGATCACGGAAGAGAAAAAGGGGATGGAGGGAGACGACTGTAACGAGACGGTGGATCCCATCACACCTTATCTGCGGGCCATAGACGCCGTCAACACTATGGATGCAGCTTTTGACGATGCGGTCCGGGCAGGAATTACTTCTGCCATGATCGGGCCGGGAAGCTCCAATGTAGTGGGCGGCCAGTTTGCCTTTCTGAAAACCAGGGGAAGGCGCGTGGACGATCTGATTGTCAAGGCTCCGGCGGCCATGAAGGTTGCCTTCGGCGAGAACCCTAAGGTCAATTATTCCGGAGAAGGGAAAAGCCCCTCCACCAGGATGGCCATCGCCGCAATGCTGCGGGAAGAGCTGACGAAAGCGGAAGCTTATGCAAAAAGGAAAAAGCAGGCGGCCGACAACGGGAAATCCTTCGAGGAAGATTTCCGTATGGAATGCTGGCTGCCCGTACTTGATGGGGAGATCCCGCTGAAAGCCCATGTGCATCGGGTGGACGACATTTTTACCGCCATACGCATCGCCGGGGAATTCAGCCTGAAGATGACGCTGGACCACTGCTCGGAGGGACATATGATCGCTGCAGATCTGGCGCAGGAGGGCTTCCCGGCTATCGTGGGCCCGGATCTGGCCAGCAGGAATAAAATCGAAGTGCAGAATATGGCTTTTAAGACTGTGGGCGTCCTGAACCAGGCGGGCGTGATGACAGCAGTCACCACAGACCATCCCGTGTCCCTGATTCAGTCCCTGCCGCTGTGTGCCGGGCTGGCAGTGAAATCCGGTCTGGACATGGAGGAGGGATATAAGGCCATCACCATCCATCCGGCAATTATCTGCGGCGTGTCGGACAGAGTGGGCAGCCTGGAGCCGGGAAAGGACGCGGATATCGCCATATTTACCGGGAATCCCATGGAGGTGTTTACCAGGACGCTCTATACCATTATTGACGGTCAGGTGGTATATGAGGCGGGAAAGCCGGAATAAATTGTATGCAGCGGTCCGATTTATTCGGCGGCCAGTTTTTTCACCCTTGCGAAGGCCTCCCGGACATGAGGAACAGCCAGGATCAGTAAAGTGATGGCCCCTTCCGTGAAAATATAAATCCCGTTATAGGTAAGGGAGTAGGGCAGGGGCGCCCAGCCCTCCCAGGCATATTCCGCGAAAAAGATCCAGCCGGAGAGGGTAGTGAAGATCCAGCGCCCAACAATACCGGCGATGTACCCCTTTATGAGTCCGTTTTTCTTCTTTGAGAACAGACCGGAGAGTCCGAAGGCGCCGAAGCCAAGCATGTAGTCAACTACCAGCTGTGCAGGATGGATCACATAAGGATCTATCAACAGCTGCAGGACACCGTAGGCCACGCTTGTGACCAGACCGGCTTTCAGCCCGAACCAGTATCCGGGAAGACAGATGAACAGCATGGAGAGCAGGGTAATGGAGCCTCCGAAGGGAAACTCGAAGAGCTTGATGTTGGAGAGTACGGTACCCAGCGCAATGGAGACGGCACAGAAGGCAAGCTGTTTTGCGGAAAGCTTCAGCGAACGGCCCTTGGGAGAGCCGGATTTTTTCCCTGCGAAGAAGAGGGCTGCGGCCAGCAGGATCAGGATGAGAAGAACCAGTACGAACTTGCCCGGAGCGGTGGGGACATAACTGACGCTTTCCCCGTCTTTGATGACATTGTACAACATAAAAAATCCTCCTTATATTCTGGCTAAGGAGGAACGACATCGGCAATATGAAAATACAGCGTAAACCTGTATCGTCATTGCGCGCTTCCTTACGCCGGTATTATCCGGGTCAAGTAGTGAGGGTTAGAAGCTCTGCGGCGCAGAAGCTTCAATCTCAGCGATGTGCTCCCCTAGCGGTGATTTATGGCGGCAGAATACTTTCGAAAAAGTTTCCGCCACATTTGCGTTTACTATAAGGGATTTTTCTGAGGATGTCAAGCGGTTTGTCAAAATTTTTTCACAGAGGGTTTTCACCGGTTTTTCACCAGGAAAAGTTGATTCCTTTTTCCAGTGCCTCCTATTATTTGTTAAAGGGACAGGCGGTGAGACTATTTAAGCCCGGCCTGTTTTCTGATAGAATTTTCGGTTTTTCTATTTAAGTCCCTGCCTTGGTGAAAAGGGATTGTGACTTTTCCCGGTTTAGTCGGATGTATGTAATTTCTGTGAGAGCCTTCTTGATTCTTATACATCCGTCCGTCTGCAAGGATTAGTTTTTCCATTTCCCTTGGTTTGATCCGAGCGACATCTCGACTAAGCCCTCCTCTTGTGATATACTAAATAAAGTATACTTTCACGAGGAGGATTTTTATGGGCGGACAGGCAGAGGAAAATAAGCCTCAAAAGCCAGCAAAACATATATGTGTCGGCCTGTTGGCCCATGTGGATGCCGGAAAGACCACCCTTGCGGAGGGACTTTTATTTACAGGCGGCAGGATCCGCCGGCTCGGCCGCGTGGATCATCAGGATGCCTTTTTAGATAATAACTCCATGGAGCGGGCCCGCGGCATCACCATTTTTTCCAAGCAGGCACAGCTTTCCTGGGAGGGGCTTGATATTACGCTCTTAGATACGCCGGGGCATGTGGATTTCAGCGCGGAGATGGAACGTACGCTGCAGGTGCTTGACTACGCAATCCTGGTCATCAGCGGCTCGGACGGCGTACAGGGACATGTACAGACGCTGTGGCGGCTTTTAAAACAGTACGGGATCCCGGTCTTTCTCTTTATCAACAAGATGGATCAGCCAGATACGGAAAAAGAAAAGCTGCTGGGGGAGCTGCAGGCGAGGCTGGACGGCGGCTGCCTGGAATTCGGGCCGGAGGCGGAGAACGAAGGAGAGCTATATCTGGAAGCGCTCTCCATGTGCGATGAGGCGTTGCTGGAGGAGTACCTGGAGACAGGAGGACTAAAGGAAGATTCGGTAGCAAAATCTATCGCGGAACGGCATATTTTTCCCTGCTACTTCGGTTCCGCCCTGCGCGTGGAGGGGCTTAAGGAGCTGCTTACGGGCATCAGGCGCTTTGCCCGGTGTCAGGAATACGGGGCGGATTTCGCCGCCAGGGTGTACAAGATATCCAGGGATGCTTCCGGTGTCAGGCTGACTCATTTGAAAGTTACGGGAGGCGTACTGCGGGTGAAGATGCCTGTGAGCAACGCGGGCAGCGCGGAAGCAGGTACCGAGGTTTGGGAGGAGAAAGTGAATCAGCTGCGGATCTACGGCGGCGCTCAGTATGAGGCCGTGGAGGATGTGAGGGCGGGGGGAATCTGCGCTGTCACAGGGTTGGAGCATACCTTTGCGGGGCAGGGACTGGGAATGGAGAGCGGCAACACGCTGCCTCTCTTGGCGCCTGTGCTGACATACGGCGTGGCGCTGCCTGAGGGAAGCGACCCGGTGAAGGCGCTGGGGCAGCTGCGCAGGCTGGAGGAGGAAGAACCGCAGCTTCATGTGGTATGGCAGAAAGCAGCGGGAGAAAACCGTCAGCCCCAGATCCACGTACAGGTCATGGGAGAGGTACAGATCGAGATCCTGAAGCGGCTGATCGCCGATCGTTTTGGCCTGGAGGTGGAATTTACGGACGGTCAGATCGTATACAAGGAAACCATTGCCGATGCGGTGGAGGGCATCGGACATTTCGAACCCCTGCGGCATTATGCGGAGGTGCATCTGCTGCTGGAGCCGGGGGAGACGGGTAGCGGACTGCAGTTTTCCAGCGTCTGCAGCGAGGATGTGCTGGACAGGAACTGGCAGCGGCTGATTTTGACCCATCTGGAGGAGCGGGCCTATCCCGGTGTTTTGACGGGCTCCTCCATAACGGATATGCGGATCACGCTGCTCACCGGGCGGGCGCATCTGAAGCATACAGAGGGCGGGGATTTCAGACAGGCTACCTACCGTGCGGTGCGGCAGGGCCTGATGCAGGCGGAGAGTGTGCTTTTGGAACCTTTTTTTGCATTTACCCTGGAGGTTCCGGCAGGACAGCTGGGCAGGGCGATGTCCGATATTCAGAGAATGCAGGGACGGTTTGACACACCCAGGACAGAGGGGGAATACGCCGTACTCACCGGCTTTGCTCCGGTGGCAACCATGCGTGGCTATCAGAGCGAGGTGAATGCCTATACCCGGGGATTGGGCAGACTGCACTGTGTCATGAAGGGGTATGAGCCCTGCCATAATGCGGAGGATATCCTACGGGAATTTGATTATGATCCGGAGGCGGATACGGAGAATCCGTCCTCATCCGTTTTCTGCGCCCATGGGGCCGGGTTCGTGGTGCCTTGGGATAGGGTGCCGGACTACGCCCATGTGGAGAGCGGATGGCAGCCACGCGGAGGGGAGACGGATGAGGCCCGTTTCGGTGAGGACGGTCGGACAGGACAGGGAGAAGAGGGCCGTATGTCCGGTATCACAGCAAAAAGCCGGGGCAGGAAGGGAGAAGAGCGGACGCAGTCATCTTCCGATTATATTACGCAGGAAGAGATCGAGGAAATTTTTCAGCGTACCTACAAAAAGAGCAGCCAGCAGGACTATACGCCCTATCGATATCATCTGCAGAATACAGGGGGGACGGCAGACAGAAACGGTACAGGGGCGGAAAATCATTCCTCTGCGGATCCGGATGCGCAGGATGGCGGAGACCGCGGGAACAAAAAAGCGGGCGGTGCGGGGGCTGCGTCCGGAATGGCCACGCCCAAAAAGGAAGAATACCTCCTGGTGGATGGCTACAATGTTATTTTTGCCTGGGAGGATCTTCGGGAGCTGGCAGAGAGGAATATTGACAGCGCAAGAGACAGGCTGACGGATATCTGCAGCAATTATCAGGGAGCCGCCGGCTGTGTGCTGATTCTGGTCTTCGATGCCTACAAGGTGAAGGGGAATCCCGGTTCCGTGCGGAAATATCACAATATTTACGTGGTTTACACGGCAGAAGCGGAAACGGCGGATCAATACATCGAAAAGACAGTGCATGAAATGGGCAGAAAGTATCATGTGACAGTGGCTACTTCGGACCGTCTGGAGCAGATGATTATCTGGGGGGAAGGAGCGGTGCGCCTGTCTGCGGAGGGGTTCCGGGAGACAGTGGAAGCCATGTCCCGGCAGATGAGAGAGCAGTATTTTGACAGGCAGAGTCAGTATAAAAACAGGCCCTTTGAAGAATTGCTCAGGAAGACCTGACCTGGGAATATTTCAGGAAATCCGCATATCTTGCTACGGCGTCAAGTGAGGCCATATCCAGAGCGAGCAGGGTGTTGAGGATACTGCAAAAGGATGGATCGGCAGAGAAGTATTTTTCAAGAACTTCGGGAGAGTAGCGAAGGTCTGTACGGCAAAGCAGATAATCTGTGGTGACATGAAACAAATCGGCTATTTTACATAAAGTACCGAGATCAGGCCAGTATACCTCATGCTCATAATTGGATACATTGCTGGGCGACATGCTCAGAATAGTTGACAGTTTATTTTGCTTCAGGCCCGTTTCCATACGCAGTCTTGCGATAGTCGATCCGATGCTTCTCTTATCCTGCATGCTTCACCTCATATACTGGGGATGTTTTTACGGTTATGATTCTATGATATAGGACAAAAATGAGTAATGCTAAAGTGACGGCAAATTATTTTGTGCAGCAATGAATTTTGGCGAAAGCTTTACAAATCTGTCAGATTTCAGTATGATAGAAAACAGGGACAAAGTGAATCAGGATTTTCAGAAGAAAGAGGAGTTTTAAAATGGCATTTGTACACCTTCATGTTCATACGGAATATTCCCTTCTGGACGGTTCGAATAAAATCAAAGAGTATGTATCCCGGGTGAAAGAACTGGGGATGAACAGTGCGGCCATCACAGATCATGGAGCCATGTACGGCGTCATTGATTTTTACCGGGCTGCAAAGGCTGCAGGCATCAAGCCGATTCTGGGATGCGAGATTTATGTGGCGCCGGGATCCCGGTTTGACAAGGAGCTCACCGGGGGAGAAGACCGGTATTACCACCTGGTTTTGCTGGCGGAAAATAATACCGGATATTCGAATCTGATGAAAATTGTCAGCAAAGGGTACACGGAGGGCTATTATTATAAGCCCCGGGTGGATATGGAGGTATTAAACCGCTACCATGAGGGAATTATTGCATTATCTGCCTGTCTGGCCGGGGAGGTGCAGCGCTGCATTGTAAAGGGAGATTTGGAAGGGGCAAGGAAGACGGCCGGGAAATATGAGGCATGCTTCGGAAAAGGGAACTTCTATCTGGAGCTGCAGGATCATGGTTATCCTCAGCAGAGGCAGGTAAACACGGAGCTTCTGAAGATGAGCCGCGAACTTGACATCCCGCTGGTGGCAACAAATGACGTTCATTATACCTATGAATCAGATGCGGACTCCCACGATATTCTGCTGTGTCTCCAGACCAACAAGAAGCTGGCGGACGAGGACAGGCTGCGCTATGAGGGCGGGCAGTTTTTTGTGAAGAGCGAGGAGGAGATGAAGGGGCTCTTTCCCTATGCGTGGGAAGCGTTGGAGAACACGCAGGAGATTGCAGACCGCTGTAATGTGGAGATTGAATTCGGCGTGACAAAGCTGCCCAGGTATGAGGTGCCCGATGGGTATGATTCCTGGGGATATCTGAACAAATTATGCGACGATGGACTGAAGGAACGCTATGGGGACGGGGAGCAGAGCGCGGGGGATACAGGCCAGACCCTGCGGGAACGTCTGGATTACGAACTTTCGGTGATCCGGAAAATGGGATATGTGGACTACTTTCTCATCGTGTGGGATTTTATCAATTATGCCAGAAGCAACGGGATTCCGGTGGGGCCCGGACGGGGGTCTGCGGCGGGAAGCATTGTGGCGTATTGTCTGAAGATTACCAATATCGAACCCATTCGATACAATCTGCTGTTTGAGCGGTTTCTGAATCCCGAACGTGTATCCATGCCGGATATCGACGTGGACTTTTGCTTTAACCGCAGACAGGAAGTCATCGACTATGTGGGCAGGAAATACGGCGCCGACAAGGTGGTGCAGATTGTCACCTTTGGTACGCTGGCGGCCAAGGGTGTGATCCGGGATGTGGGGCGTGTGATGGATCTGCCGTATGCTTTCGTGGATTCCATTGCCAGAATGATTCCCGGCGAGCTGAATATTACCATCGACAAGGCGCTGGAGAAAAATGCGGAATTCCATAAGATGTACCAGGAGGATGAGCAGGTACGCCGTCTGATCAATATGTGCAAACGCTTGGAGGGGCTGCCCAGACACAGCTCCATGCATGCGGCGGGGGTGGTGATCTGTCCGGAGGCTGCGGATGAATTCGTTCCGCTGTCCAGAGGAAGCGACGGTTCCATCACCACGCAGTTTACCATGACCACACTGGAGGAGCTGGGGCTTCTGAAAATGGATTTTCTGGGACTGAGAACGCTTACGGTGATTCATGATACCGTGAAATTTGTGGAACAGACCCGGGGAAAGAAGATTGATATCGATCATCTGGACTTTGACGACGAACAGGTATACGCATATATCGGCACGGGGAAGACGGAAGGGATCTTCCAGCTGGAAAGTGCGGGGATGAAGAACCTGATGAAGGAGCTGCGTCCCAGGACTCTGGAAGATATTATAGACGGTATTTCGTTATATCGTCCGGGTCCCATGGACTCTATTCCAAAGTACATCAAGGGCAGGGCAAATCTGGCCGAGGTGGAATATGCATGTCCGCAGCTGGAGCCGATTTTAGCTCCCACCTACGGCTGTATCATCTATCAGGAGCAGGTGATGCAGATCGTCCGGGATCTGGGCGGATACACCATGGGCCGAAGCGATCTGGTGCGCCGTGCCATGAGTAAAAAGAAGCATTCCGTCATGGAGAAGGAGCGGGTGAATTTCATCTACGGAAACGAGGAAGAGGGCGTGCCGGGCTGCCTTTCCAAAGGGATCAGCGAGCAGGTGGCCAACGGAATCTTTGACGATATGATCGACTTCGCCGAATATGCATTCAATAAATCCCATGGAGCGGGATATGCGGTGGTGGCATACCAGACGGCTTATTTGAAATATTACTATCCGGTGGAATTTATGGCGGCCCTTATGACCTCTGTTACGGACAATGCCCCGAAGGTTTCCGAATATATATTGTGCTGCCGGTCTATGGGCATCAGTCTGCTTGCGCCGGATATCAATCAGGGTCAGAGCGGTTTTTCCGTCAGCGGCGACTGTATTCGGTATGCGCTGACTGCTATCAAGGGTGTGGGATATCCCGCCATCGAAAGCCTTGTGAAAGAGCGCAGGGAACGGGGGCTTTTCACCAATCTGAAGGATTTTATTACCCGTGTGGCGGACAAGGGTGTGAATAAACGGGCCGTGGAGAATTTCATCAAGGCCGGGGCGCTGGACGGGCTGGGCGGCACCAGAAAACAGTTTATGAGCGTCTATGTGCAGATTATGGATCAGATTTCCAAGGATAAAAAGAGCAATCTGGCGGGACAGATTTCTCTCTTTGACATTGCGGAGGAATCCCAGAAGGAAGAATTTGATATCCGGATGCCCAATGTGGGAGAATATCCCAAGGAGATGCTTCTGGCCTTCGAGAAGGATGTGCTGGGGATCTATTTGAGCGGCCATCCGCTGGAATCCGATCAGGCGCTTTTGGAGAGATACACCACGAATACCACCAATGACTTTATCCTCCTGGAAGAAGAGAACGGAAAGGCCCGTCTGCAGGATCAGACCCGCGTGGTAGTGGGAGGAATGATCGCGGACAAGACCATCAAATACACCAGGAAGGACCAGGTGATGGCGTTTCTGAATCTGGAGGATTTGGTGGGAAATGTGGAGGTGGTGGTTTTTCCCAGAGATTATGAAAAATACGGTTCCATGCTTGCGGAGGAGACCAGAGTCTTCATCAGGGGGCGGGCCAACATGGAGGAAGACAGGGACGGAAAGCTGATCCTGGAGCAGGCGGTCACGTTTGATGAGGCCAGGCAGGCGAAAGGCGGGCCGCTGTTTCGAAATCGCTACGAAGGCGCAGCCGGGGGCAATTACGGCAGAAACACAAGATATTCCGCAGGCTCCGGGGGGATAGGCGCGGACGGGGCGCCGGGGAAGGCGCAATACAATGCAAGTCCTTCGGCCGGGAATAACGGACAGCGAAGGACGGTTCCAAAGGGTATCTGGATTCAGTTTCCCGACGGGGGCAGCTATGCGGCCAGAGAGGGAGAACTCCTTGCCGCCATTGCGGATTCCGACGGAACGGACAATGTGGTGATCTTCCTGAGAGACACGAAGGCGTATAAACTGCTGCCGCCCAATTTAAAGGTATGTGCGGATGCGGGGCTGGTGAAGCGGCTGGGAGAACTTTTCGGACAGGAAAATGTAAAAATACGTTAAAATATGGACAGGTCTACTTGAAAACAGACGGAAAAAGGTATAAAATGATAGACTGACACAGGTCACAGGAGGACACAGTTATGGCAAACGAAATTAAGACGATTGCAGTTTTGACAAGCGGGGGAGACGCACCGGGCATGAACGCAGCCATCCGGTCCGTAGTCCGCACCGCTATTTATAGGGGACTGAAGGTAAAGGGCATCAAGAAAGGGTATAATGGTCTGCTGAATGAGGATATCATTGATATGGAACCCCGGAACGTGTCCGACATTATTCAAAAGGGCGGTACTGTATTGGGCACGGCCAGATGTCTGGAATTCAAGAAACAGGAATATCAGAAGCAGGCTGCGGATATCTGCAGAAAGCACGGAATCGACGGCGTGGTGGTCATCGGCGGAGACGGTTCCTACAGAGGGGCCCAGGCGCTTTCCAGACAGGGCATTAATGCGGTGGGAATTCCCGGAACCATCGATCTTGATATTGCGTGCACGGAATATACCATCGGATTTGATACGGCAGTCAATACGGCGATGCAGGCCATCGACAAGGTAAAGGACACTTCTTCTTCCCATGAGCGATGCAGTATCATCGAGGTAATGGGGCGCCATGCCGGTTATATCGCGCTGTGGTGCGGTGTGGCCAACGGTGCGGAGGATATTCTGCTGCCGGAGAATTATGACTACAATGAACAGGAGATTATCAATCATATCATCGGAAGCCGGAAGAAGGGCAAGATTCATCATCTGATCATCAATGCGGAGGGAATCGGGCATTCCACCTCCATGGCAAAGAGAATTGAGGCGGCTACCGGTATCGAGACCAGGGCCACGATTTTAGGCTACATGCAGCGGGGCGGCAGTCCCACGGCTACGGACCGCTATTACGCTTCCATCATGGGCGCATATGCGGTGGACGTGATGCTGGAAGGCAAGACCAACCGGGTAGTGGCTTACCGTTACGGCGAGTTTACGGATTTCGGCATCGAGGAAGCGCTGTCCATGCAGAAGGATATCGACAGATATCAGTATGAGGTGGCAAGGATGCTGACCATTTAGCGATGGGCGGTTCGGCGCTTGATTTGGGCAGGCGAAGCCCCGGGCGTCCGGAAAGAAGCTGTGCGGTGGGCACAGCAGGAGTGATTATATAGGAAAAATGGCGGGCGGCTGTTCCTGGGAGGAATGACCGCCTGATGTTGTATCCGGGGCAATGGCACGGATAGTCCGCTGCCGGGAACTTTTTCTCCGAACGAAAGAGTCTGGATATGACAGAGGGTATGACAGTGAAAGGATAGAGGGGCAGAGCGTATGATAACCAGCAATTCCAATCCGAGAGTAAAGCAGATCGTGCAATGGAGGAACAAGGCGAAGGAGAGAGCCGGTGCGGGGATCTTTCTGACGGAAGGATTCAAAATGTTCGGGGAGGCTCCCCAGGAGCTGATCCGTGAGGTTTATATTTCTGTGGACATTCTTCGGCGGGAGGAGCCGGGGTGGGATATCCGGGAGAAGCTGGACAGATCGGGATATGAGACGGTGAGCGAGGAAGTCTTTCGAAAAATGTCCGATACCCTAAATCCCCAGGGGATTCTGTGTGTGATGGAGCGTCCGAAATATACCCTGGAGGACATGCTGGCTGAGAAGACGCCATTGCTTATGATGCTGGAGAATCTGCAGGATCCGGGCAATCTGGGAACCATTGTCAGAACGGCGGAAGGGGCAGGGGCGACAGGGATTATTATGGGCAGTTCTACGGTTGATATCTATAATCCAAAGACCATCCGCGCTACCATGGGGTCTGTCTTCAGGGTTCCATTTGTCTATGTGCAGGATTTGGGCAGGGCAGCAGCGCTGCTGCAGGAGAAGCAGATTCGGGTCTATGCGGCCCATCTGGACGGAACGAAATACTATGATGATTTTTCCTATGAGCAGGGGTGTGCATTTCTCATAGGAAACGAAGGGAACGGATTGAGCCGGGAGCTGGCTGACAGGGCGGATCTTTACTTGAAGATTCCCATGGAAGGAAGCGTGGAGTCGCTGAATGCCGCTGTCACCGCGTCTATATTAATGTATGAAGCCCACAGACAGAGACGGCGGGCTTCGCATTTTCAGGATTCTTCAAGTTGACTCCTGATTTTTAGGGGTGGTAAATACCCTAAATTGCCGTCCTTTTTTTATCCAAAGAAACTGTCTTAAGAAAACTTGACATTTGTCTTAACATCTGCTATGATGTGTCTGTAACAAATTTAATAACTTTGTAATAACTTTATTAAGAAGTAGCATACTTTTTGCAAAGTAATATGATTTGTTAATGGAGGAAAAGAAAATGACAAAGTGCACAAAACGGTTTACCGCAGTTACAGGCATTCTTTTATCACTGGCTCTGATACTGCAGGCGGGAATGACCGTAACGGCAGATGAGATTGATTCTCTGGATCAATTGCGCGGCGGAGTCGCTTCTGTACTCAACCCCGGTACTTCCAATTCCGTCGACATCGTGAATGCCACGGCAAAGGAGCTGAACCTGGATCTCCATGTGGAAGAGCTGGACGAGGTAGAGGAAAGCAAGCTGGTCATGGCTAACGTGAGAGATGCCCTGAACGTGAGAAGCGAAGCGGATGAAACAGCGGAAAAGGTAGGAATGTTATATAAGGACTGCGGAGGTACGATTCTGGAGAGAAAGGACGGATGGACGAAATTACAGTCGGGAAATATCATCGGGTGGGCATCCGACGAGTATCTGCTGTTCGGAGAGGAAGCCCTGGCTCTGGCCAATGACGTAGGGAAAATGGTTGCCACGATCACCACGGAGACGCTTCGGGTGAGAACGGAGCCGAATCTGGAGGCAGGCGTTCACGGACTGCTTCCCCAGGGAGAGATTATGGATGTGCTCAGCCAGGATGAAGACGGCTGGATATGTGTGGATTATGAGGGAAGCGACGGTTATGTCTCTGCCGAATATGTGATGCTGGACTTCATCATTGACGCAGGAGAGACCATGGACGAGATCAAGGCCCGCCAGGAAGCGGAGGCAGCGGCCAAGAAGGAGGCAATGCGCCACAAGAATTACGGAGAATACACAACGGATGCGGATACGACTCTGTTGTTGGCGGCACTGATTCAGTGTGAGGCGGGATCCGAGAGCTACGAAGGCCAGGTTGCGGTAGGAGCGGTGGTCATGAACCGTGTCAGAAGCAGCGCATATCCGAATTCCATCCACGGCGTTATCTATGCGTCAGGCCAGTTTACACCGGCAATGAACGGCAAGGTGAACAGCCTGTACGAGTCGGGGCGGATATCATCCAGCTGCATTCAGGCAGCACAGGAGGCCTTGTCAGGCGTATCTAATGTGGGCGATCTGACACATTTCCGCCGGAACAACGGACGTGAAGGTCTGGTAATCGGCAACCATGTATTCTATTAAATAAAACGCACATAAGAAGAAAAGGTTCTTTCTGATGTTTGGGTAAATTCGTTATTCTTGTTTTGCTTTACTAAGCCAATTTGATGGCTTAAAGCAAATCCTGAGAATATGCGGATACCCAAAGTACAGAAAGAACCGAAGAAAAGAGACGTCTGGGCGGGAGTGCTCAGGCGTCTTTTTGCAGGGCTGCGGAAACTGTTACTTTTGAACGTTAAACTTGGGAATTGTGCAAAGAAATCTATTGCCCTGTGACCGTTTTTGTAGTAAAATGTTACTAACAGTTCGGACAGATAAAAATTGTTTTGTTCGGACTATTGCAGCTGTTGATGGTACAATGACCTTATAATTATGGTATATGGCAGAGAAAAAGCAAAGGAGGGATTATATGAATGAAATGCTGATTTTCTGGTTGGTCCTGCTGATTTTATGTATCGTGATCGAGGTGTTGACGCTGGGACTTACTACCATATGGTTTGCGGGGGGCGCGCTGGTGGCAATATTTGCATCTTTGCTGTATGCGCCGATTTTCGTCCAGATTATATTGTTTTTTGTGGTATCCCTTGCGATGCTGTTTTTTACCAGACCCATAGCGATGAAGTATTTCAACAAAGACAGGGTCAAAACAAATGTGGAGGGCATGGTGGGACGTCAGGCCATCGTCACAGGCGAGATCGACAATGTGAAAGCCGCGGGACAGGTGACGGTGAACGGCCAGGAATGGACTGCTAGAAGCTGTGACGACAGGGTGAAGATCCCGGAGGGTGCAATCGTGACGGTGCGGGCGATCAACGGGGTGAAACTGATTGTGGATCCCGGCGAATATGCCACAAAACATGCTGCCGACGGGCAGAAACCGGCTGAGAGAACAGAGGCCGGCGTGAACCAGACGAAACAGCAGGAGCCTGAAACCCGGAATCCGGAGACAAGTGACAGCGATATTCGGGAAGGGCAGGAGATGAACGCAAACCGGGAAGCGCAGGATAAGAGAGCGAAAATCCAGACAGATGCGCAGGAAGGGAGCATGGACTGGGAGGCGCAGGATAAGGGAGTGGAATTACAGGCGGAAACGGTTTGGGAGGCGGAAGCACAGGAGGGGAACGCCGATCGGGAAACAGAAGCACATCAGCAGATGACAGACCAGGGCGGAAGTACGGAAAAAGAGCAGACCTGAGACGGAAGTACAGCTAAAGAAGAGAAAGTTCAGGCGGAGACACAGGAGGGAAGCGGGGATACGGTTCCGCAGACCGACAGTCCGAAGGCGCTGCCATAACAAAGGGAAACGGAAGTTGAGGCCCGGATCCCGAAAACCGTAGAGAGAACGGAAGCCCTGCGCAGGAACCGCGGGGCTTGCAGATAAAATAAAAAGCGCACTGTTTATATAGTGCAGAAAGAGGTAAGATATGGAAATGTTTTGGGTGTTGCTTGCGTTGATTGTGCTGGTGCTGGTAATTCTGGCATCCTGCCTGAAGATCGTTCCTCAGGCACAGGCATATGTAATCGAGCGTCTGGGCGCTTATCAGGGAACCTGGTCGGTGGGATTTCACATCAAGGTACCTTTCGTAGATAAGATTGCCAGGAAGGTGAATCTGAAAGAGCAGGTGGCAGATTTCCCGCCCCAGCCCGTTATCACCAAGGATAACGTTACCATGCGGATTGACACAGTCGTATTCTATCAGATTACGGATCCCAAGCTGTTCACTTACGGTGTGGAGAATCCTATGATGGCTATCGAGAATCTGACAGCCACCACTCTCCGTAATATCATCGGTGATCTGGAGTTGGATCAGACGCTGACCAGCCGCGAGACCATCAATACGAAGATGCGTGCAAACCTGGATATCGCTACCGATCCCTGGGGTATCAAGGTGAACAGAGTCGAGCTGAAGAATATCATCCCTCCCGCAGAGATCCAGAATGCCATGGAGAAGCAGATGAAGGCAGAGCGTGAGAGACGTGAGGCCGTTACCCGTGCAGAAGGCGAAAAGAAGGCAAAGATCCTGGAGGCGGAAGGCGCCAAGGAATCCGCTATCTTACGTGCGGAAGCGGATAAGCAGTCTGCAATCCTCCGTGCCGAGGCGCAGAAGGAGAAGATGATCCGCGAGGCAGAAGGTGAGGCGGAAGCCATCTTGAAGGTACAGCAGGCGAATGCTGACGGTATCCGAATGCTGAAGGAGGCCGGCGCGGATGAGGCTGTACTGAAGATTAAGAGTCTGGAGGCTTTCGAGAAGGTGGCGGACGGGCAGGCTACCACGATCCTGCTTCCCGCGGAGCTGCAGGGCATCGCAAGCCTGGCGGCTACCTGGAAAGAGAGTGTAAGGAAATAGGAAAACAGATTATGGCGAGGGCGGTGCAATGCCCTCGCCATTTTAAATTAACAGGAAAACGATGAAGGCGGCGCCGCGACACCGCAATGGTTTCTTTATATAGTGATTGCAAATTTGTTTAAGAGGATACCGGTGATTGGCAGGCTGATTTGAAATATTGCAATCGAAGAATTTACCCGGCCCCGATAACAAGTTTTTGATAAAGAAGGTTTCATTTTTTTTGATTTTGCGATATAATATTGGCTCAGAAGAGCACCTGGTTAACTTCTGATTTTATATGCGCCGGAGCGTATGAAATTACGAAATAATGCCCTTACTCTCAGCAGGAAACGGCCGGATGTCCATCTTGCCATGTGCGTTGCTGTGCACATGGTACATTGCTATAAAAGCAGGAACAAAGAAAGGCAGCGCCTGTAGATGATTACTCGGACCGAAATTATGGATATCATTACAGCGGACAGGATTGCGGTATCCGTTTGTTAACGGAAAATATTGAGACAGTTATAAAACTATAAGTAAGATAAGAGGAAAGGCGGAAAAGGCAATGGATTTAAAAGGACGGGATTTTCTGAAATTATTGGATTTCACTCAGGAGGAAATATTATATTTGCTGGATCTGGCGGCGGAATTGAAGGATAAGAAGAAAAAGGGGATACCAGTGGATACGCTGCGTGGGAAAAATGTGGCGTTAATATTTGAGAAGACCAGCACCCGGACCAGATGTGCCTTCGAAGTGGCGGCGCATGACCTGGGGATGGGGACGACATATCTGGATCCTTCCGGATCCCAGATCGGCAAGAAGGAGAGCATTGCGGATACGGCCAGGGTTCTGTCGGGGATGTTTGAGGGAATCGAGTACCGGGGATTCGGGCAGGATATCGTGGAGGAGCTGGCCAGGTATGCGAAAGTGCCGGTGTGGAACGGCCTGACCAATGAGTTTCATCCCACCCAGATGCTGGCGGACTTGCTGACCATTCGGGAGCATTTTGGATATTTGAAGGGAATCCGGCTGGCCTATATGGGGGATGCACGTTATAATATGGGCAATTCTTTGATGGTGGCCTGTGCAAAGATGGGGATGCATTTTATTGCCTGCACGACGAAGGAGTATTTCCCGGAGGAAGCGCTGGTGGAGCAGTGTATCGGGATCGCGGAGCAGACGGGCGGCAGTATCCTGCTCACAGAGGATACCCAGGCAGGCACGAAAGGGGTAGATGTGATTTACACCGATGTGTGGGTGTCCATGGGAGAGCCGGATGAAGTGTGGGAGGAGCGGATCAGGACGCTTTCTCCTTATCAGGTGAATCGGGCCGTGATGGAAAATGCGGGAGAGAAAGCTGTCTTTATGCATTGTCTGCCGGCATTTCATGATCTGAATACGAAAATCGGCGCACAGATGGCGGCGCGCTTCGGGATTCGGGAGATGGAGGTTACGGATGAAGTATTTGAGTCCGGGCAGTCGCTGGTATTTCAGGAAGCCGAGAACCGGATGCATACCATTAAGGCGGTGATGGCGGCTACGCTGTGAAGTATGAGGAATATTTTCGAATGCGGCAGTATGTCATCTAATTTAAGATAATGCGTTGAGAATAACCGCATCAGGGAGTTCGCTTTTTATAAGTTTATTGGGATATCATAGCCTGTGAAGCTGCGGTATCCCTTTTTAAATTAATTGTTTCCGCGGTACAGCACATTAGATTCTGCAACTGTAATCCGCATGTTCTGTTCAATGGCAAAAAATAATAAATGAAAATAAATATGCGGAAGTGGCAGCTGTATCCTCCAGTAGGGAAAAACGCCACGAACTCTATAGAAAGTACGGAATCTAGGGGGCTGCCGGATAAACGATAAAATGATAAATGATAGCACAGATACCGGCACTTGCGGATTTTCCGGTTTCAATGTATAATGTACCGTAACAGATATTGGCGTGGCATGACGGGAAGACAAATAACGGAAAACAGGAAAGTAGCGTATGAAATCTAAGATATTAGCACTTCTGCGGGAACGCGGGGATTATGTATCAGGGCAGGAACTGTGCGAACGGTTTCAAGTATCCCGAACAGCGGTCTGGAAGGCAGTGGGGCAGCTGAAAAAGGAAGGGTATCATATCGAAGCGGTGCAGAACCGGGGATATCTGCTGGCGGAGGAGAAGGAGCTGTACGGGCAGTATGAGCTGGAGAGCCGGATGAACACGAAATGGGCAGGACATCCGGTGATTTACTATGACTCTCTGACTTCTACCAATCTCCAGGCCAAGCTGGATGCGGAGAAAGGGGCAGCGGAGGGAACGCTGATCGTGGCGGACATGCAGACAGCCGGAAGAGGCCGCAAGGGCAGGGCATGGAGCAGTCCGGCAGGAGCGAATATCTATTTTACATTGATCTTAAAGCCGCGTTTCGCAGTGGAACTGGCCTCCATGGTGACGCTGGTGATGGGGCTGGCCGTGGCGGAGGGAATCCGGGAGAGCTGCAGTGCACAGACCTGGATCAAATGGCCCAACGATATCGTGGTCAACGGGAAAAAAATTTGCGGGATGCTGGCGGAGATGAGTGTGGAGAAGGAATACATTCATTATATTGTCATGGGTGTGGGTATCAATGTGGAGAAGCAGGCGTTTCCGCCGGAGGTTGCGGCTGTAGCAGGGACGCTGCAGGAGGAATGCGGAGAGAAACTGTCCAGAGCGAGTTTGCTTGCCGGTGTAATACGTGCTTTTGAGTCTTGTTATGAGGCTTTTTTGCAGGCGGACAGTTTTGCCCCCCTGGTAGAGCGGTACAATGCATTGCTGGTCAATAAGGACAGAGAGGTACGGGTTCTGGATCCCAAGGGGGAATATCAGGGAATCGCCAGGGGCATTAATGAAACGGGAGAGCTATTGGTGGAGCTTTGTGACGGCACGGTGACACCTGTTTACGCGGGAGAAGTCTCTGTCCGTGGGCTTTACGGGTATGTGTGAGAAGTGACAGTCCGGAAAGGAGCAGGGAGCACATTTCGGAGAGCACGGCTTACAAAGCACGGCTTACAAAGCACAGCTTACAAAGCTGGGAAATTCGCCGGCTTTTCAAGATTTCGGGAGAAGGGGCCGGCAGCCGGAAAAGCAATGAATCTTTCGGAAACACAGAAGGAGGGCAGAATGGATAACGAAAAAGTAGTACTCTGCGGGGCCAATGCCTATGAGAAGAAATATTATTTTAACGAACGGTTTCGTGGGATTCCTGATTCGATCAAGGATGAGCTGCATATCATATGTGTATTATTTACGGAAGAAGTGGGCGGAATCTTTACCATGGCTTTTGAGGCGGACGGAAATATTGTGCTGGAGACTAATGCAGCAGATGACGATTATTTATATGACGAGGTCAGTAGCGGGCTGATGGTATCTGAGGTGCGCAGGAACAGGCAGGAGATGTTTGAGGCGCTGAGTCTATATTACAAGGTGTTTATTTTGAATGAAGATATCACTGAACAAATTGCTGCAGGCGACGCTTGAATAAAAACCGGCAGAAGGCCGGAAATACTCTGCCATTACAGGAACTGGAAGCGATTGATGCGGAACTGGAATAGGAGGCACAGGATGATCCTGGCAGTAGATGTGGGAAATACTAATATAACCATGGGAGTATATGACGACAAGGTGCTGAAGGCCACCTTCCATATCATGACGAAGACCCCCAGGACATCCGACGAATACGGGGTCCTGATCGTACAGCTGTTGAACAACAGGGGCGTGCGGATCCCCGATCTGGAAGGGTCTATTGTGGCCAGCGTGGTGCCGGATGTAATGCATTCTTTTTTGGGGGCACTGGTGCGTTATACAAAGACCAGGCCGTTGAACGTGGGACCTGGGATGAAGACGGGGATTCGGATTGTCACCGAGGATACCAGGGCCATCGGGGCGGATCGGATCGTGGATGCGGTGGCCGCCTACGAGAAATATGGCGGACCGGTTCTGGTATTGGATTTCGGCACGGCTACCACATATGATCTGATCACGGAGAAGGGAGAGTTTGCGGCAGGCATTACGGCTCCGGGGATTCGCATCAGTTCGGAAGCCCTGTGGACCCAGGCTGCAAAGCTGCCCAATATTGCCATCAGAAAACCGAAATCAATTCTGGCCCAGGAAACCATCAGCAGTATGCAGGCAGGGCTGGTGTACGGCCAGATCGGTCAGACAGAATATATTATCAAAAAGGTAAAGGAAGAGAGCGGGATCCATGATCTGAAGGTGGTTGCTACCGGCGGGCTGGGAAGGCTGATTGCAGATGAGACAGATACCATCGATATATATGACAGCTTTTTGACGCTGGAGGGCCTGCGGATTGTCTATGAGAAAAACCGAAAGAACGGCTGAGCGTTTTCAGACATCAAACGGCTATAGCGGTTATTGATGGCAATTTTTGCATGGATGGGGCGGAATGTACAGGACTCGGTAGTCCGGAGTTAAGCGGAGAAAAATTGGACTGTGCGAATAGGAGATTTTATACGACGGAGGGCAGTATGGGAAAGCTGAAGATCGGCAGTGTGACTTTGGACAATCAGGTGATATTGGCGCCCATGGCAGGGGACCTGCCATTTCGTTTGCTGTGTAAAAAGGCGGGAGCCGGTCTGGTTTGCATGGAAATGATCAGCGCCAAGGCCATCTATTACAACAATAAAAATACAGAGGAGCTTTTGACCATTCATCCGCAGGAGACGCCGGTATCGCTGCAGCTATTCGGCTCCGATCCGAAGATTCTATCGGAGATGGCGAAGCGGATTCAGGAGAGGCCCTTTTCCATTCTGGATTTCAACATGGGCTGTCCTGTTCCGAAGGTGGTGAATAACGGGGAGGGCTCGGCGCTGATGCGCAGTCCAAAACTGGCGGAGGAGATATTGTCTGCCTTGGTGAAGGCGGTGGATAAGCCGGTGACGGTCAAAATTCGGAAGGGTTTTGACGAGGCACACTGCAATGCCGTGGAGTTGGCCAGAATTGCTGAGGGCTGCGGCGCGGCGGGCATTGCGGTCCATGGACGCACCAGAGAACAATATTACAGCGGACGAGCGGACTGGGATATCATCAGGCAGGTCAAACAGGCGGTGAAGATTCCGGTCATCGGCAACGGGGATGTGGACAGTCCCCGTAAGGCCAGGGAGATGCTTGAGCAGACCGGCTGCGACGGAGTCATGATCGGCAGGGCTGCCCAGGGGAATCCGTGGATTTTCCGAGATACGGTCTGTTATCTGGAGACGGGGGAAGTGCCGAAACCGCCGGAACCGGAGGAGAAAAAGCAGACGGTATTGGAGCATGCACGATTACAGCTGCAGTACAAGGGGGAGTATACGGCGGTGAGAGAGATGAGAAAGCATCTGGCCTGGTATACTGCGGGGATGCCGCATTCCGCCCGGTTCCGGCAGGCCATCAATTCGATGGAGACTTTTGAAGAATTGATGGCGGGTGTGGAGACTATTTTTCGGTGAACCGGCATATATTGATGCATGGACACTATTGTATATATTTATAGAAAAAGAGGTTTGGAGGCGCCGGGCGTAGAGCCGGTTGGGCTGAAAAAGTATCTGCTGATACGGATAGAGCTGGATGCGGACGCGGATACCTGGTTCGGGGAAAGACTTGGGATGCCGGAAGTGCCTCAAATGCAGGACTATCTTGAAGCGATGCCGACTGACAGCGGGGAAGGGAGCTTTGCCGGAGAGCAGTTCGGTTTCCTTGAGAAAATAAGGCGGATTCTGGGGCTGTCAGTAGATAAGGGACAGGAAGGACAGCCGGAGAAAGCGGCGGGAGCCGCAGGACGGAGGCGGAGAAAAGGGAGACTGAACCAGACGGAAGAAGACAACCAGGTAGTATGGATCGAGGGAGAGGCCCCCGAATTCACAGGACAAAAGCGGAGAAAAGGAGGAGAAGGCCGCAGCATAAAGCGCTTGGAAAGAAATTGTCAGAGGAAAGCACAGACGGAGCGGGAAGCGCTTCTTCAGGAAAGGGAGGAACGGCTCCGCAGGACAGAGGCAGCAATCAGAAAGCTGGCCCGGGAAGTGCAGGAGCTGGCGCAGCTGGACAGCGCATCCGGAATCAGCCGGACTTTCATGGGGGAGGATGCCCCCGGACAAAACGAGCCGAAGCGTGAGGATATTTTCTGTGTATATGAAGACGGAATCGGAAAAGCCTTAAGTGGTCAGAAGGTTTTGGCCGGTTTGTGGCAGAAATGGTTTGCGTGGAGGACATTTGAAGGATTCACTGACTTCTTCTGGGCAGAGCAGTTGATGGACGCGGCACGTTGGCCGCAGTTTGTGATTCTGGGAACGTCGGATTGTATTCCGAAGCTGATAGAGGCATATGCGCCGCGGATGAAGAGCCTGCGCTGGATTCTTCCGGAAGCCGGTTTTACGGAGGAAGTACAGGTTTTCGCGGAGGATTTTTATGTGGAGTCGGGTCTGGCGATAGCACTGCAAACGATTCCGGAGACGGGGGCCTTTCGAAGGATGCAGCTGATATCTGCTTTGCCGGCGAATATTCTGGATTTCACCGGGGAGACGCATGTACTGACGGCCGGTCTGGCACAGGGAAGCGTCTGGATGGATATGCGGTCTTTGGAGGAGAAAAAGCGGCGTATTCTGGGGCGGGGCGACGGAATTACCTATGTTTCTCTGAAAGAAAAATGGAAATATGCACAAAGACGCTGCAAGAATCCCGTATTGTCTTGACACTTGCAGAAAAAGTGGTATAATTTGACCATATTCAGGGCAGGAGACGGCCGAATGGCCATCCTACCATGAGCGTTGCTGTGCTTATGGTATAATGTTGACTTGAAAGAGCATCAAGTCAACTTCTGATTCCATATGCGCTGGTGCGCATGAAATTATGGTATAATGTTGACTTGAAAGAGCATCAAGTCAACTTCTGATTCCATATGC
>OFFY01000825.1_pt1 | contig 29797 bp, 24 predicted proteins | sample 1521481 | NCBI WGS metagenome assembly OFFY01 (sample SAMEA3504117, study PRJEB24116) | mouse gut metagenome | biome: mouse gut; feature: mouse-associated habitat; material: faeces | place: Denmark | collected 2011
CATCGAGAAACAGGATCTGGAATACCGGTTCTGGGAGCTGTCAAACGGCGGTAAGATCCAGTATGTCCGGTATCCCATTGACTATAATACCGACGCCATCAAAACGCTGGTAAGACGGGCCATGAAGATGGGCTTTTACGAAGGGGTAAACCTGTCGCTGTCCTATTGCGACGACTGTGGTTATCAGCAGTTGGAGATGGATGTGTGTCCCAAATGCGGCAGCACAAATCTGACAAAAATTGACAGGATGAACGGCTATCTTTCTTACTCCCGTGTCAAGGGGGATACGCGGCTGAATGCGGCGAAGATGGCCGAGATCGAAGAGAGGGTATCCATGTAGGCAAAATACGGCAAAAGGATGGGGTTGCTGCAACAGGTACTGCCGTCTGTTTTCCGGCATCTGAGGCTGCCGGAAGAAACAGATGGGATCGTTTTTTGCAGTAACCCCTTTTGTTATGTCAGTCGTCAATTCCAAAGGTGTATTCCAGTTTGTCTTCGGCGGCATCCAGGCGGTCTTCCAGACGGTCCAGTTCCCTTTCCAGAGTCTTATATTCATCCCGGGACAGCTGGTTGTTCCGATACAGATATTCCAGTTCATCCTCATGAAGATCCAGCGTGTCGTCGATGGATTTCTCTTCCTGCTTGAGGGCAAAAAACTGTTCCATATCTTCCGAGGCGGAGCCGGAAGGAACGGCACTGTCTGCTTTTTCTTCATAAGCAGATACCAGGGCATTCAGTTCTTCCATGGTATAGGTGGTAGAGAGGGAAGATGTATCTTCTGGCGGCGCTTCAGCTTCGGGATCCGGATTTGCGGCAGGTGCGGTCTCCTGGGGACTTTGATCAGCGGGCGTATTCTGTGCAGCGGAACTGTCCTTGGAGGCCGCTTCATTGACAGAGGTGATCTGCTCTTCAAGGTCCTGAATCTGCTGCTCTAGCTGACTGATCTGCTGACGCAGCTCTTCGTTTTGTGCATCGGCGCTGCCGGACTGGCACCCGGTCAGAGAAAGCGCTGCTGTGACCGTAGCGGTGAGTAAAAATGTCTGCTTTTTTTTCAATTTCATTTCCTCGCTTTCTGAGTATACCCTTGTTTACTTACTGTACTCACAGTGGATAAGGGTACAGTAAGTATATACCAAAAAGAGAAAAATTAAAAGGGATAAAAGGAGTTAAGAACGATGATTTGTTATACCGAACAGGATCTGGTATCCGTTGCAGGGCGGGAGAATAATAAAAAAAGAACGTATCTGGTTGTCAACCGGCTGCAGGGGAAGCATGTTCCGGTCAGCCCTCATAAGGCACTTCAGATGTTTGATGCGCTGGGAGCTCTTCTTGAGAAGGAATATAAGGAAGAAAAACTTTTGCTGATCGGCTTTGCGGAGACGGCCACAGCTGTCGGAGCGGTGGCAGCGGGAAGGCTCCATGCCTGGTATCTGCAGACCACAAGGGAGCAGATCGAAGGGGTGGAGTATTTTTATTTTTCCGAGCAGCACAGCCATGCCGCAGAGCAGAAGCTGGTAAAGGATGATCTGGATCAGGTGCTGCCTTTCGTGGATCGGATCATATTTGTGGAAGATGAGATCACCACCGGGAACACCATATGGAATATAATCCAGCTGCTGAAAAAGACTTATCCGGATTGTCCTCCTTTTTCAGCAGTTTCCATTCTGAATGGTATGGACGCTGACTGTCAGAATATATATAAAGAGCGAAAGATTGGGCTTCACTGGCTGGTAAAGACCCAGCATGAGACGTATCCGGACCAGGTGTCTGGCCTGGAAGGGGACGGGGTCTGTCATGTATGCAGTACAGAAAAGCCATCCAGGATGCCGGAGGAATATGGGATTGGGGGGCTTGAGAATGCCCGGAGGCTGACCAAGGGGGCAGAATATAGGATGGCCTGCCAACAGATGGCAGAGAAAGCCCTTCAGGCACTGCCGGCTGGCCGGGGAAGCCGGATCCTGGTGGTCGGCACGGAGGAGTTCATGTACCCGGCGTTGATTCTGGGGGAGCTTTTGGAGCAGGCAGGGACAGAGGTCAGGTGCCATTCCACAACCAGAAGTCCCATCGTGGTCAGTAAAAGGGCAGGCTATCCCCTGCGGGAACGATACCAGCTGTCCAGTCTCTATGATGCACAGAGAAGGACTTTTATATATGATCTGGCAGCTTATGAGGAAGTTCTGATTGTGACCGATGCATCAGGGGAGAAAGAGGGACTGTATTCTCTGGTAAATGCGCTCCATGAACAGGGAAATGACAAAATCTATGTGATCAGGTGGTGTGAAGCATGAGAAGTTCTTACAGGCAGGAGGATGTCCTCTTTTTATTGAAAGATATCACAGGGCTTGTCCAGCCCATGGCGTCTGGTGCGCGGGAGCGGTTCATCCAGTCCGGAAGGCATTACAGTGAGATGCTGCCGCTGGAGTATGTGCCAAGCGCGGCTTATCTGGAGGCGTATCAGGAGGCGCTTCGCCATTATGCGGGACCTGTGGCGGCGGCAGTAGGGCGCCTGTCTGAGAAAATTTTGTCTGAAAGAGGCGAAACTGCAGTGCTGGTTTCTTTGGCCAGGGCGGGCACGCCGGTAGGCATCCTGATCAAACATTATATAAAGAAAAAATACAGCATATCGTTTCCTCATTATTCGATTTCGATCATCAGGGGAAAGGGGATTGACCATAATGCCATGGGTTATCTGCTGGAACGCTATGAGCCAGAGCAGCTGCTTTTTGTAGACGGATGGATCGGAAAAGGAGCGATTTTGAGAGAGCTGGAAAAAGAGATCAGCGGTTATCCAAACGTGTCGCCTGAACTGGCGGTAGTATCGGATCCTGCCAATATGACCAGCCTTTGCGGGACCCATGAGGATCTTCTGATTCCAAGCTCCTGTCTGAACAGTACCGTGTCCGGACTGGTCAGCCGTACTTTTTTGAGAAGCGATCTCATTGGAGAAGATGATTTTCACGGGGCGGTATTTTATGGGGAACTGAAAGAATTTGACCAATCCTATGAGTTTCTCCATGCCATTGAGGCGGAATTTAAAGAAGAGGCAGAACCAGAGGAAGTAGCAGTCAGCGGACGGGGCATGGATGAGGTGCTGGAGATTTCCAGAGTGTTTGGGATTGAGGATATCAATCTGATCAAGCCGGGCATCGGGGAAGCGACCCGGGTTTTGTTAAGGAGAGTTCCCTGGAAGGTTCTGCTTCGGCAGGACTGCAAAGAAGATGCAGCCCTGGCCCATCTGCTTCGTCTGGCCGAGGAAAAGCAAGTGCCGGTGGAACTGTATCCTCTGCACCGCTACAAAGCCTGCGGTCTGATCAGGAAGCTGGCGGATACCTAGTGTATGGACCGCATGATATGCAGGCAAACCTCCTTGCCTGAATTTCCATCAGACCGCGTAGCCGGCGGTCAGCGATGCCACCGTATCGCCTTCCTCCGCCGCCTTGCAGACTGAAAATTCATTCCTGCCATCTGCACGCCTGCGAAGCCAGACGCAGGCACCACTGCGCCGTCGCTTTGCAGATGCACAGCGAACACGAATCAAATGGTCTGATGGATCAGTCCTTTTGGACTCCGAAAGCCTCCGAGAGCAGAAGCACCCGCCTCGCCCAGTTGGAGTGCACTTTGTATTCGTTCATGCGTTCTTTGGAGGTGCATCCGGACACCAGATTTTTGGAATCCGGATCCCAGCCAAGGATCGCTTTTGCATCGGCCAGATCTTTTTTGGATACTTTGTAGGCGTCGTTGACCAGTTCAATCTGTCTTGGATGGATGACGGTCTTGCCGGTAAATCCGCACAGACGGTCTTCCAGCAGTTCTTTTTTCAGTCCCAGATCCCATCCTTTTCCGTCATAATATTCCCATACAGGGCCGGAGAGCACATAATCCATCCCAAAGACCGTGACGATATCGGAGAAAATATCGGAGATGGCCCGGATGCTGTGGATGGATTCTTCCATGCTTCTGCGAAAGCCGAAGACATGGCACAGATCATTGCCGCCCACCCGGACATTGAGAACCAGTTCTTCGGCCGCATCCAGTTTTTCTTTCAGGCAGTACAGACGTTCATACCGGGTCCGAAGATCGATCAGCTCAGGGTCTTCCAGGATGGGCATCATATACACCGGACGCCCGGCTGTCTGTTGGGCCAGCAGAATTGCTTCTATATAAGCGTCTGCGTTTCGGGAGGAAAATTTTGGAAGGTTGAATCCGGTGATCAGCGCGTTTGCTTCTCCCAAAAGTGCCATAAGTCTTGGTATCTGTCTTGGACTCCTGACTCTGATAAAGATTTTGGGAAGGAAAAAATTTTTTTTCCCGGAGGCGGTCCAAAGGTCTGTGAGCGTTTGGGTCAGCCGGGCTTCGGCTTCTTCCACATGGTCGTCTGCAATGGTATCCTCCAGGCAGAGAGCCAAAGAGAACTGCTTTCCGAAGCGCTCCTGGATCAAAGAGCCGGCGATGCCGGTATGGTTGGCCGGACAGTAGAGCAGAGGCCCAACGCTGTAATATAATACAGAATGTTTCATAGAATTCATATACTCCTCATAAAATGGTTCCATACACCCATGTTGGTGCCCGAATCAAAGGGGCGGGTGTGTGGACAGCAGACACAATGTAACGATTATATCATTATTAAGAATAAAATCATAGTAATTATTTTTTAAATATGGTATAATCAAGAAAATTTGTTTAGAACAAATGATGCAGGAAGAGAATATGTGTGAAGGAATCTTGAAGGTAAGACATAATGTGACAGAAGTCTCCTCCATCCGTGAATTTTGGGGTGTCAGGGGCGGATTTGACGGGAATTGCAAGGATGTGTGTTTTGTCCGGATGACCGGACAAAACGACGGCTATCTGGGAGAGGTGGAGCAGATGGACCGCCAGCTGTCACAGCAGGCAGCAGGCGGAGCACTTCGATATCAAAGGATCCTGGAACTCCCAAGACTGGCTGTTTCCCAAGATGTGAATGATTATTCCGGCTGTTTTGACAATTGGACAGGCAGCGGAAAAAAAGTGCTGAAACTGAAAGTTTCGGAGCAAAGTGAGCAGCTTCAGGCGATTCTGGGCAAAGCCTGCAATGAAGCATTGTCTTTGTTCGGGCGCGTGACGCCCCATGCAAGCAGCTCCATGGAGAAAAATTTTGCAGTCAAACTGATGTTCTGGACAGATCAGGTGTGCGGCGATCTTCTGTCGGGGTTTCGGCCGGGGATGGATATGAAGTTTGTGATGCCGGGGGCCACCAGGAAACAGGAATATCTGTTTGCCTGCTTTCTGACGTTTTTGGGAGTTGACGTGCTGCTTTTGCAGCATCAGTCCGATCTGGAGGATCCGGCCCTTGCGGGACTGCATCTGTCAAACAAAGTGACGCTTGGGGATTTTGGTCCCTGCAGTCTTCCGGCGTATCAGCCCTATGTGCCGGCGCCGTCTGTTCCGGCTCATACAGAGCGGCGGGACAACCGGGCCAGGGAAAGAAGGCCTTTGGAGGTCCGAAAGGCAAGAGAGCCGGGGCAGTCGGCTGGCAGCAGCCTGCCAGGAACCACTGCCGGAAGCAGGGCAGATGCGGTCCCTGCAAGGAGTACCCAAAGGCCGGCTCAGGGAGTTGCAAGACCGGGAAGTGCAGGCAGGAGAGAGCTGGATTTTGAAGAACTGGCCCGTCTGGCCTCTTCTGTGGTGATGATCTCGGTTCATGACCGAAAAGGAGAAGTGCTTGGGAACGGTTCCGGTATCATGATCGGAGAAGAAGGTTATATTCTGACGAATCATCATGTGGCCACCGGCGGAAGGTTTTATTCGGTGCGGATCGAGGATGACAACACGATCTACAAGACGGACGAGATCATTAAATACAATTCCGTTCTTGATCTGGCGGTGATCCGGATTGACCGAAGGCTTCGTCCGCTGCCCATCTACAGAGGGGCAAAGCCGCTGGTCAGAGGACAGAAGGTGGTTGCGATCGGCAGCCCTCTTGGGCTGTTTAATTCGGTCTCTGACGGTATCATCTCCGGTTTCCGGGTGATCAACGATGTGGATATGATCCAGTTCACGGCGCCGATTTCTCACGGGAGTTCCGGCGGGGCGGTGCTTAACATGTGCGGTGAAGTCATCGGGATCAGTACGGCCGGATTTGACAACGGACAGAACATCAACCTGGCCGTGGGGTATGAATTCATCAGCCAGTTTGTCAGCGGATTTACAGGACAACATGGAAAGTGAAGTTATGGACATATGTTTGAGCATAGAAAGCTTCAGAATCTGGAAGATTATTTTAAGGAGCTGAATCAGAGGCCCGAGAAGGGGATCTACTTTTACCGGATCAATGGTTATCAGGAAGAGATCAGACTTTTTCTCGAGCGGTACTGTGAGGCGGCAAGGAAGACCGGGGTGGTCATCGAGGGGAAGATTCCCAATCCTGAGGAGCGAAATCTAAACTACTATGAGGAGATCATGGGCAAGGAGTTTAGGATGGATGCAGGCTTCATGGAGCAGAGCCTGAGAAAGTGGCTTCCGAGGATGAATGACTACCAGAGAAAACAGGTGGCGTCTTCGATCTATGATACTCTGGCCGCCATGGGGCGGGAGGGGAAGAATGACAATATTTTAAAAAATGCATATATTAAATTCCTCTGCTGGCTGTATTATAAATTTGAGAGGATTGTCAGCCGTCTTGGGGAAAATGAGGTGCCAAAGATCCTGTATGACGGGACAGTCAGCAACTATGAGCTGAAGATTCTTAACATCCTGGCGAAAGCCGGAAGCGACCTGGTGCTTTTGCAGAGAAACGGGGACCAGGACTACTGCAGGCTGGACCCGGCAGGCAGTCTGTCCGAAGTGCTAGAGCTGCCCGGGATGACGGCATTTCCGGAAGGGTTCGGTGTGCGGTGGCTTTTTTCTGAGATGGAGAAGCGCTGGAACAGAGAGAAGCTCTATGGAGGCGGGCCGCAGATTACAGCCTGCACCAACGCGTGGATCGAAGGAACCGGGCTTTTGGACGTTCTGAAAAACAGTTCTGAACGAGGGAGTGACGCACGGTTTTTCTATAACTGTTTTCTTCGGATAGACGGAGTGGAAGACAAGGTTACCTACCTGAATGATCTGTATCAGTTTCATCTGAAGATTCTGAACGAGGGGCGAAAGCTTCTGATTCTGGAAGGAGAGATTCCGCCGCCCACGCCGGAAGAGATTCAGAAGACACAGAGAAAAAATTATGGAAATGCCGATCAGATGCTGGCGGATCTGTCCGGCAAAATCCGCTGCAGTGGAAGTGGAGATCTGGAAAAGCTGATGCGCAGGGCTTTTGTGGAAGTGCTGTCAGAGGAGGAACAGACGCCCGGGGTGAATCTGAACCGGCTGACGAACCATGCGGTATATCTGCTCTGTTGGCTGGAACGGTACCGCCAGGAGCTGTTTGGCGGCTGGAAATTTCCGATGGTTGGCTGTTTCGTGCATCTTGGAGGGCTCAGGAGCGGGAAAGAAGCCATGTTTGTCAAACTTTTATCAAGGCTTCCTCTGGATGTGGTGCTTTTAAAGCCGGACCGGGATGCCCCGTGCAGCCTGTCGGATGCTCATCTGTATGAGATTCATTACGGACAGTCCATGAAGGTCAGCCGCTTTCCAAAAGAAGGGCGGGATATCCGTATGGGCACAGCCGCCTATCATGCGGAGCGGGAACTGGATGAGGTGATGTACCAGGATTCCGGGATGTATCGGAATCAGCAGTATGACCGGGCGCTGTCTTTGTCTCTTCAGACCATGTATGAGGAGATTTCCATTCTCTGGAATCAGGAAGTCAAATACCGGCCGAATTTTGCCGTCACAGACGCGGTGGTCAGCATTCCGGTGCTTTTTGCGAAAGTGTCCGGTGTAAAGGACGGACAGGTCAATCGTTACTGGTCGGAGATTCATACGCTGGTGACGCCGGATACCATGGTCATCCGGAAAGCGCCCCATATCAATCCCACGGACGCCAATCCGGTGAAGGCCCATGTGACAGAATTTTTTAAAAACGGAAAACTTCAGAAGGCAAAGATCAAAGCCCATGCCTGCTATACCTACGGGTTTCTGCGGGAAGAGATGCAGGATCATATTTTAGAAAAACTGCAGCTTTTGATTGATCAGAGGCTCATCCGGGGAACTTTTGAAAATGGGACAGAATACACGATCATTTCCGTGGTTCTGAATCTGGAAAAAGAGATTGTACGGCTTTTGCAGCGTTTTGATTTTACAAAGAAGAATCCCAAGTTGATTTATATTCACACAACGGAGACTTTGATTTCTCTGGAAGACAGTATTCTGACGGCTTTTTTGAATCTGGCAGGATTCGATGTGGTGTTTTTCGTGCCCACCGGGTATCAGAGTATTGAAAAGCATTTTAACAGGATCATTATGGAGGAGCATCAGATCGGCGAGTACTTATATGATCTGCAGGTGCCGTCTTTTAAGGCTGCTCCATCAAACACACGGCGTTCATGGCGTGAAATAATATTTAAGAGAGGTAGTTAATATGGGGCTTGATTTTAGCAGACCGCAGGCTGAGGTACCAACCGCGGTGATGGAAGCGGAAAATGGCGTGGAAGTGGTGGAAAAGTATGACATCATGGCGGACCGCCAGCAGATGAATATCGCACTGACCGGCTCCAAAGAAGTGGATGAGCTGGCCAGCCGGATTGAAGTATATGACCTGGAGACCATTGTCTCCTTTGGTTCTGAAGTCGCGGAGGAGATTTCCAAGGCGTCAGATGTGGTGCTGAACAGCATGAACATGTCGCAGCTGGACGATTCCAGTGCCATGTTAAACCAGCTGGCAAAGATTATGTCGAAATTCGATATTGAGGAAATCAAGGAGAATCCCACTCTTTTCGGGAAGCTTTTTGGAAATCTTCGCAAGCAGCTGGACAAGATTCTGGACAAATACCACACCATGGGGGGAGAAGTCGACAAGATCTATGTGCAGTTGAAACAGTATGAATCCGAGATCAAACAGTCGAACCGGAAGTTAAATCAGATGTTCGATGCCAATGTGAATTATTATCATGATCTTGTAAAATACATTCTTGCCGGAGAGCAGGGCTGCAGGGAGATTTCAGATTATATCGAGAAGCGTCAGCGGGATATGGAACAGACCGGTGACAATTCCATTCAGTTTGAGATTCAGAGCCTGAATCAGGCGCTGATGATGTTAGAGCAGCGGACCCAGGATCTAAGGATTGCCGAGAATGTGGCCATGCAGTCCATTCCCATGATCAAGACCATGGAATTCAGCAATATGAATCTGGTCAGGAAGATCAACTCCGCGTTTATCATCACCCTTCCGGTCTTCAAACAGGCACTGGCCCAGGCGATCATGCTGAAGCGTCAGCGGATCCAGGCGGAAGCCATGTCTGCGCTGGATGAGAAGACCAATGAGATGCTGGTGAGAAATGCCCGCAACACGGTGGAGCAGTCCAAGATGACCGCACAGCTTGCATCGGGAAGCTCTATCAAAATTGAGACACTGGAGACAACCTGGAGGACAATTGTTACCGGGATTGACGAGACCAAGCAGATTCAGGAGAACGCCAGAAAGCAGCGTTCGGAGGACCAGCTTCGCCTGGAACAGATAAAGGAAGAGTTCAACAGGATGTATCATATGCCAGATAAAAAGTAGGTGACAGGAGGTAACGTATTATGGCAATCAATCTGACAAAAGGACAAAAGGTAGATTTGACAAAGGGCAATCCGGGGCTAAAAAAACTGATGGTCGGCCTGGGCTGGGACGTGAATGCGTATGATTCCGGAGCGGACTTTGACCTGGATGCGGCGGCGTTTATGCTGGGCGACAACGGCAAATGCCCCACAGAGAAGGAATTTATCTTCTACGGAAACCTGACTCATCCAAGTGAATCTTTAAAGCACATGGGTGACAACCTGACCGGCGAGGGTGAGGGCGATGACGAGCAGATTTTTGTGGATCTGGACAAGATTCCGGCCAATGTATCAAAAGTCGCTTTTACGGTAACCATTTATGAAGCGGAGAGCAGAGGCCAGAATTTTGGACAGGTATCCAACTCTTTCATCCGCATTGTGGATGAAAGTACCGGGCAGGAGCTGATCCACTATGATCTGGGAGAGGATTTCTCCATTGAGACAGCAGTGGTTGTAGGGGAATTGTATAAACATAACGGAGAGTGGAAATTTAACGCCATCGGAAGCGGATTCCAGGGAGGCCTGGCAGCGCTTTGCGGACATTATGGAATCGAAGTGGCGTAGACTTGATTTTTGAAATCAGAACAGGAGGTAGTGTAAAATGCCGGTAAATTTGCAGAAGGGACAGAAAGTTAGCCTGACAAAGGGCAATCCTGGATTAAAGAAAGTGGTAGTTGGTCTTGGATGGGATGTGAATGCGTTTGATACGGGCGGAGATTTTGATTTGGATGCAGCGGCATTTCTGCTGGGAGACAGCGGGAAGGTAGCAGGATCCGGAGACTTTGTGTTTTATGGCAACTTAAAACATGCGTCAGGAAGTGTACAGCATATGGGAGATAATCTGACCGGAGCCGGAGACGGGGACGATGAGCAGATCAAGATAGATCTTTCCATGGTGCCGGCCAGTATCACAAAGATTGCGTTCACGGCCACAATCTATGAGGCGGAGGCAAGAAGACAGAATTTTGGTCAGGTAAACAATGCATTTATCCGTATTTATAATGAGGAGAACGGCGAAGAGATGCTCCGGTATGATCTGGGAGAAGACTTTTCCATTGAGACGGCTGTTGTATTTGGTGAACTTTATAAAAATGGAGATGAGTGGAAGTTCAATGCCATCGGCAGCGGCTACCAGGGCGGCCTGGCAGCGCTTTGCAGTAATTACGGCGTGGACGTAGAGTAAACAGCGAAAGCCCTGAAAGAACCCGGATGGATTCCAAAGCGCGGAAGCGATCAGGAATGCATCCAGGCAGGGGGCTGAAGCGGTACGAAAAACAGCGAAAGTCCTGAGAAAGCCCAGATGGATTCCGGAGCGCGGAAGCGATCAGGAATGCATCTAGACAAAGGGGCTGTGGAAGGGCTGAAGCGGTACTATAATAGGAGGCTGTTAAAAAAATGTCAATTAGTTTGAAAAAGGGACAGAAGGTCAGTCTGTCCAAGGAAAATCCAGGGCTTTCCAGAGTTGTGGTGGGTCTTGGCTGGGATGAAGTAAAAAAGTCAAAAGGATTTAATTTTCTGGCTCCAAAGCCGGCGCCGATCGATTGCGACGCGTCGGCGATTCTGCTTCATGAAGGAAAACTGATCTATAAAGAAGATGTGGTATACTTCGGAAATCTGCGCCATCCCACGGGAACGGTACAGCATATGGGAGACAACTTAACCGGAGCCGGGGAAGGGGACGATGAGCAGATCATCGTGGATCTTGCCAGTATCCCGGCGGAGTATGACAAAATCGTGGTGGTGGTGAACATCTATCAGGCCGTTCAGAGAAAGCAGCACTTCGGCATGATTCAGAACGCGTTCATCCGCCTGGTAGACGGAAGAAACAACAATGAGATGTGCAGATACAACCTGACTGAAGATTATGGCAACATGACCGCCATGATCTTTGGAGAGATCTACCGGCATAACGGTGAGTGGAAATTCAACCCCATTGGACAGGGAACCACCGATCCGGGGCTGGGAGAACTGATTCGCCGGTATATGTAAGGGAAATTCGGCGCATTATAATAGGGAATATATACAAGACCTTTGAGGAGATATGTGATGAAATTTAATGGACTGACAGAACAGGAAGCAGAAGCTTCCAGACAAAAATATGGAAGCAATGAAATTCCTGATTCGGAACCGACCACCTTCTGGGACGAATTCAAAGAGACATTCGGAGATCCCATGATCAAGATTCTGCTGGCGATTGCAGTGCTCATGATTGTGATGTTTTTCTTTGGCTATGCAGAGATCTATGAGCCTCTGGGAACGATTGTGGCGGTGCTGATTGTTGCGTTTGTGTCGGCAAAGACCGGCGTAGCCAGCGACACCAAGTATCGTGAGTTAAAGGACCGCACCGAGAAGGAACAGTGCAAAGTGTACCGGAACGGCAAAGTGACCATCTTAAATGTGGATGACGTGGTGGTGGGTGACAAGGTACTTCTGCAGTCAGGAGACAAGATACCCGCAGACGGTGTTTTAGTATCCGGAAATCTTCGGGTAGATAACTCGGCCTTGAACGGCGAGGCGGAAGAGTGTAAAAAAACTGCTGCAGCTGAGGATTTTGAACTGGCAGAAGAGATCACCGGCGACACATTTGTGGATGCGCATTCTCTGTTCAGGGGAGCAGTGGTCTTTGACGGTGAGGGAATCCTGGATGTGCGGAAAGTCGGACTGAAGACCATGATGGGCCGGATGGCAGACGAGATGCAGGAGGATGATGTGGATTCGCCTCTGAAGGTGAAACTGTCCAAACTGGCAGGTCAGATTTCTGTCTTCGGCTATGTGGGTGCCACTGTCATTGCGGTTCTGTATTTTGCATATTTTATTATGTCGGCAGGCGGATTTTCTGCATATTTCTCCATGGGTGCGGAGCAGGTCATCAAAGACATTGTGGAGGCAGTGTCCCTGGCAATCGTGATTATCGTCTGTGCGGTTCCGGAGGGACTGCCGCTGATGATTTCTCTGGTGCTGATGCAAAATACCAGCAAGATGCTGGACCACAACGTGCTGGTGCGTAAGGCGGAGGGAATCGAGACGGCAGGTTCCCTGAACATTCTGTTCAGTGACAAGACCGGAACGATCACCAAAGGCAGCCTGGAAGTGGTAGAATTTTTCACGGCGGACGGAAAGGTCATTCCGATTCCGGAACTTTCCGGGCATGGGAAAGTCAAGGATCTTTTGGATCTTGCCATCGGGAAAAATACACAGTCCATGTTTGACGCAGAGCACCGGGTGATTGGCGGCAATGCCACGGATCAGGCGCTGATGAAATTCATAGGAGAAGAGACATTCCGGTCATTGGAAGGGAAAAAAGAGTATCAGATTACGGCTTCCCAGGGTTTCAATTCCATGAATAAATTCAGCCAGGCCAGAATCGGAAGCACCGGAAAGACTTTTTATAAAGGAGCTCCGGAGCGACTTCTGGCAAAGGCGAAGAAATATCTGGATTCAGACGGGAATATAAAGCCTGTGGACAAAGCGCTTCTGGATCAGAAGATCGATGCGCTGGCGGAGAAAGCCATGCGTGTGCTTGCTTTTGGTTACTCTGAGCAGGAACTTTCGGAGAATACCATACACGAAGACCTGGTGCTCATCGGTCTTGTAGCCATTCGGGATGATGTAAGGCCCGAGGCAAGAGATGCCATTGCAGAGGTGAGAAATGCGGGAATCCAGGTGGTTATGATCACCGGAGACCGTCTGGAGACAGCGGTAGCCATCGCCAAGGATGCGGGGCTTCTGAAAGAAGAGGTAGATCAGGCCCTGACCAGTGCGCAGCTTAACGAGATGACAGATGAAGAAGTGAAAAAGATCATTCCGAAAATCAGAGTGATTGCGCGGGCCCTTCCCACGGATAAATCCAGAATGGTGCGCCTGTGCCAGGAGATGAATCTGGTGGTCGGCATGACCGGAGATGGCGTCAACGATACACCGGCCCTGAAGAGGGCGGATGTGGGCTTTGCCATGGGCAGCGGTACGGAAGCGGCGAAGGAGGCCGGCGAGATCGTTATTCTGGATGACAACTTTAAATCCATCAAGGATGCCATCTGGTACGGCAGGACTATCTATCACAATATCCTGAAGTTCTGTAAATTCCAGCTGGTCATCAATGTGGCTGCTGTGGTGGTAAGTGCCATCGCTCCCTTCTTCGGCGTGGAAGAGCCTCTGAAGGTGACACATCTTCTGTTTGTCAACCTGGTTATGGATGGCCTTGGGGCCATCATGCTGGGCAATGAGCCGGCGTTGGAAGAATATATGCTGGAGAAGCCCAGGAGAAGGGATGAGAGCATCATCAGCCGGAAGATGGCCATACAGATCGGGGTGATGGGTGCATGGCTTACGGTGATCAGTTTTGTCTATTTGAAGGCACCGTTTTTCAAAGGATTTTTCGCCAATGAGGAACAACATCTGACTGGATATTTTGTCCTGTTTATCGTCAGTGCACTGTTCAATGGCTTCAATGTCAGAGATGATGGTTTTGCCATCTTCAAGGGACTGGATCAGAACACTGGATTTATGAAGGTGTTCTGCATCATTATTCTTGTTCAGGCGCTGATCGTCAATGCTGCATTGGTGCCGGTTGCTGTCTTTACCTGGATCGGCAACATGTTCAGCTGTGTACCCTTTGGGGCGGTTGGCTGGCCCGTGGTGATTGTGCTGGCAGCGACTATGATTCCGGTGGACTTGATTCGAAAATGTCTGACAGGAAAGAGCCAGTGACGGTCTTTTGTGCGGATCTGGACAATACACTGATCTATTCCCGCAGGCATGATATCGGAGAGAAAAAGACGGGTGTGGAAGTCTATGAGGGAAGAGTGGTTTCTTTTATGACAGAGCGCACTTTTTCCCTGCTGAAAAAAGTGCGGGAATCCGCGGAGCTGGTACCGACGACCACAAGAACAAAGGAGCAGTACAGCCGGATTGATTTAAAAACCGGACCTCTTAACTATGCGCTGGTGTGCAACGGCGGCGTACTGCTTCAGAAGGATCAGGAGATTCCCGGATGGTATGAAGAGTCCCTTCGGCTTATCGAAAAAAGCCGGGGGGAACTCGCCCTTGCAAATATCTGTATGCAAAAGGACAGAGAACGGATCTTTGAAGTGCGCAATATCAGGGATCTTTTTCTTTTTACCAAAAGCAGGGCGCCTCTTCAGAGTGTCAGGTGGATGAGAGAACAGCTGGATCAGAAACTGGTACAAGTGTATTGCAACGGCAGTAAAGTGTATGTGCTTCCCGTAGGACTGGATAAAGGGACAGCAGTGAAGCGGTTCCAAAATTACATAAAAGCGGACCGGGTGCTGGCAGCAGGGGACAGTGAGTTTGATATTCCCATGCTGAAAGCGGCAGACCGCTCCTATGCGCCAGAGGAATTGATGGGGAACTGTTCTTTTGGTGCGCATGTGGAGGTGATTCCCCGGGGGCAGGTGTTTTCAGATGGACTGCTTGAGAAGGTTTTGCATGAGCTTTCCGGCAAAAAACATGCAGGACAGTTCAAAAACGAAATAATGTAAGGGGAGAGAAGGATGGAGGAGAAAAAATTTATCAGTCCTATGAGAAGCATTCATATGGTTCCCATGGATGTGATCGCTGGGTTTGAAGTGCGTCCCGGCCTGTATGAGCTCAACGGTACCATGGCAATCCCGGTGGGGGTAAACTTTACGGTGCATTCTTTTGGCGCCACGTCCTGTGAGCTTTTGCTTTTTCACCGGATGGAGGAGGAACCCTACGCGGTGCTGCCTTTTCCGGAGCACTATCGGGTGGGGAATGTATACTCTATGATTGTATTCGGGCTGAATATCGAGGACTTTGAATATGCATACCGGCTGGATGGCCCCTATGACGTGTCCAAGGGGCTTCTGTTTGATAAAAACCGTGTACTGCTGGATATTTATGCCAAAGCGGTGACCGGACAGAGCCAGTGGGGGCGGCCTCAGAAAAAAGGTTCCTTTTATAAAGCAAGGGTGGTGAAAGATGACTTTGAATGGGGCAGGGACCGAAACCCTCTGATTCCCATGGAAGATCTGATCATCTATGAGATGCACGTGAGGGGATTTACCAGACATGATTCTTCTGGGGTAGCGTATCCAGGTACTTTTTCCGGCCTGATGGAGAAGATTCCGTATCTGAAAGAACTGGGAGTCAATGCAGTAGAGCTGATGCCTATCTTTGAGTTTGATGAGATGAAAGACAGCCGGATGGTGGATGGCCGTCAGGTGGTGGATTATTGGGGATATAATACGGTCAGCTTTTTTGCACCCAACACCAGCTATACAGGGACGACCGAATATAACCGGGAGGGGACCGAGCTGAAAAAGCTGATAAAAGCGCTCAATGAAAACGGTATTGAATGTTTTCTGGATGTGGTGTTTAACCACACGGCGGAGGGAAATGAACTTGGACCCTGCTTCTCTTTTAAGGGATTTGACAACAACATCTACTATATGCTGACGCCGGACGGACATTATTATAATTTCAGCGGCTGCGGAAATACCATGAACTGCAATCATCCCATTGTGCAGCAGATGATCCTGGAGTGTCTGAGGTACTGGACGACGGTATACCATGTGGACGGTTTTCGTTTTGACCTTGCCAGTATTCTGGGACGCAACGAGGACGGGTCTCCCATGGCAGCACCGCCGCTTCTAAAGAGTCTGGCGTTTGATCCGATTCTTGGGGATGTCAAGCTGATTGCGGAGGCATGGGATGCAGGCGGTCTCTATCAGGTGGGCAGTTTTCCATCCTGGAACCGCTGGGCGGAATGGAATGGAAGATACCGGGATGATCTGCGCAGTTATCTGAAAGGGGACTGTGGTCTGGCTCATACGGCAGCCCAGCGAATCACCGGTTCTTTGGATATGTATGGGCAGGAAGGACTTGGGTTTAATGCTTCTGTGAATTTTCTGAACTGTCATGACGGGTTCACGCTCTGGGATCTGTACAGTTACAATGAAAAACACAACGAAGCCAACGGCTGGGGGAATACGGACGGAAGCAACGATAACCGGAGCTGGAACTGCGGAGCAGAGGGAGAGACGGACAATGAGGAAGTTCTTGCCCTCCGAAGAAGGCTGGCCAAAAATGCTCTGACCGTACTGATGCTGAGCAGAGGAACGCCCATGTTCCTTGCAGGAGACGAGTTTTTGAATACCCAGTTTGGAAACAACAATGCTTACTGTCAGGACAATGAGATTTCCTGGCTGGACTGGGAACTTCTTAAGAAAAACGAGGCCCATTTTGCGTATACGAAACATGTGATAAAGATCCGGAAAGAACATGATGTGGTGCGAAAGAGAACCGGTAATTGTTCTTTGGGATTTCCGGAAGTTCAGGTGGCGGAACCGGATGAGCAGACAAAAGTGCTCCGGGTGATCTATGCCGGAAGAAATCATGAGGATACGGATGACGATGTGGTCTTATTGGCAGTCAATGTCTTCTGGGAACCTCAGGAATTCCTTCTGCCCCAAATTCCTTCTTATATGAGGTGGCAGGTGATCGCCGACTCTTTCGGCAGCTACCTTCCGGAAGGGATACCAGGGCAGATTCCCGTAGAGCCGGGAGGGGGAAAAGTCTATATCGGCCCCCGCTCCGTACTGGTTTTGACGATCTCCAATCGTAATAGGTAATATTGCATAAAATAGCACTTTGATTTTTGTGTAAATCGTGTAATATCACAAAAATGAACCGAAAAAAATTGCAATTTCTGCTATATAATTGTATAATTATACTATATAAATGAAAGAGAGGACCTTTCTATGAAGCAAAATAGTATGTTGGCAATGATTCTGGCAGGCGGACGTGGTTCCAGACTGCATGATCTTACCAATAAAGTTGCGAAGCCGGCTGTTTCATACGGCGGTAAGTATAAGATCATTGATTTCCCGTTGAGTAACTGTGCAAACAGCGGGATTGATGTGGTAGGCGTACTGACACAGTATGAATCTGTTCTTCTGAACAGTTATGTGGCAGGCGGTGGAAGCTGGGGCCTGGATGCCCGTGACAGCGGCGTGTTTGTTCTTCCGCCCCGTGAGAAAGCAGATGCGAACCTGGATGTGTACCGGGGAACGGCAGATGCGATTTCTCAGAATATTGATTTTGTGGACAATTATGATCCGGAGTATATGCTGATTCTCTCCGGTGACCATATTTATAAGATGAACTATGCCAAGATGCTTCAGGCGCACAAGGAAAAAGGAGCGGATGCGACCATCGCCGTTATTGAAGTGCCCATGAAGGAGGCAAGCCGTTTTGGTATTATGAATACCGATGAGGAGACCGGGAGAATCGTAGAGTTTGAGGAGAAACCGGCGGAGCCTAAGAGCAATCTGGCGTCTATGGGCATTTACATATTCAACTGGAAGCTTCTGCGCAAGATGCTGGTGGCAGATATGAAGAACGAAGAGTCCAGTCATGACTTTGGAAAAGATATCATTCCGGCGCTTTTGAATGATGACAAGAAGCTTTTTGCCTACAAATTTAAAGGTTATTGGAAAGATGTAGGAACCATTGACTCTCTGTGGGAAGCTAATATGGATCTTCTGGACAAGAAGAATGGCCTGGATCTGGACGACCGTACCTGGACGATCTATACAGAGGATGTGCCTACGCTTCCTCAGTATATTTCTGCAGAGGCCAGCATCAAGCGGGCATTTGTCACCCAGGGCTGTACCGTAGAGGGTGAGGTGCGCAATTCTGTGCTGTTTACCGGGGCGAAAGTGGGTCCGGGTGCGAAGGTGATCGACAGTGTCCTGATGCCGGGAGCAGTCGTGGAAGAAGGCGCAGTGGTAACAAGAGCGTTAGTGGCAGATCAGGTTAAGATTGGAAGCCAGGCGGTTGTCGGAAGTGCCGACAGCGAGCATATTGAACTGGTTGCGAAAAATGTAAAGGGGTAGAATCATATGGCAAGAGCATTAGGAATTATAAGTTTTTCAGAAAACCATATCTGGGTGGAAGGGTTGGAAACTTATCGTTCAATCCCGGCCTTCTCCTTCCTGGGCAGATATCGTGTGGTTGACTTCCCGATTTCCAATATGTCCAACAGCGGTATTGACAGAATTCAGGTGTATGTCAGAAGAAAACCATGTTCTTTGGTAGAGCATATCGGAACCGGAAGACATTACAACATTAATTCCAAGAGCGGATATCTGCAGATGGTATTTGCAGATTCGCAGGAGGATAAGGATTACTATAACACAGATATCAAAGCTTATGCGGAAAATCTGGACCGCATGGTGAAGGCGAGCAACAGCCACGTGGTCATTGCCCCTGGATATATGGTATATACGCAGGATTTCGATGAACTTCTTAGAGCTCATGAGGAGTCCGGAGCAGATGTCACGCTTCTCTATCATAAGGTGGACAATGCAAAAGATGCATTTTTAAGCTGTGATTATCTGAATCTGAACAAGCAGAAGGGTGTGGAGTCCATTGAGCGCAACAACGGCACCACCAAGACCCGGAGCATCTTCATGGATACGTACGTGATGAAGAAGGAAATATTTATGGATCTGATCCAGGCGGCGCAGAAGGCATCCTCCATGTATACGATGAAGCATATCATCAATGACATGTGTGGCGAACTGGATATCCGCGGTGTGGCGCATAAGGGCTTTTTTGCTCCCATTGATGATCTGAAAGGATACTTTGATGCGAATCTGTCCCTGTTAGATCCCAAAAATGTAAAGAGTCTGTTCAATGATGAATGGCCTATTTACACCCGTACCAGTGATTCCTGTCCGACACAGTATTATGAGGCAGCGGATGTAAAAACTTCCTTTATCTCCAATGGCTGTCAGATCGAGGGGAAAGTGGAAAATTCAGTTATCGGCAGAGGCTGTGTGATCAAGCCGGGCGCAGTGGTGAAGAACTGCGTAGTTCTGGCGGATACGGTCATCGGTAATGATGTACATATCGAGAATCAGGTGGTGGATCGTCTCGCGAAGGTTACCCGTATGAAGGAGATTATCGCCGATCCGACAAAACCAGGTTATGTGAAGAGAAACGATATCGTATAAGACAATCAGAAAAAGGGTTTCCGTCCGGAAGCCCTTTTTCTGTGTCTGTCTGAGTACCGCAGTATTACACTGTAATGATCTTGTGTATTTTTAATAATTGTATAATCGTATCCATTTCATCTCTTAATGTATGAATGTCTTGTCGGATGTTTCTCTCAGTCAGCTTTACATCCAGCTGTAAGTCATCCAGCTTTTTGGATGTACGGTCTTCTTTGTATTCAATCACATCCAGCCGTCGATCCACGTGAATCAGATGCTGATCCACGTCAACTAGATGCTGGTCAACGTTGTCGAGTCGTTGATCCATGTGATCGAAGCGCTGATCCACGGTGATCAGATGCTGGTCAACGTTGTCGAAGCGCTGATCCATGTTGTCAAGTCGCTGATCGACGTGATCGAGTCGTTGATCCACGGTGATCAGATGCTGGTCGACGTTGTCAAAGCGCTGATCCATGTTATCGAGTCGCTGGTCGACATGATCGAGTCGTTGATCGACGTTGTCAAAGCGTTGATCCATGCTATCAAGTCGTTGACCGACGTTATCAAAGCGTTGATCCATGCTATCGAGTTGCTGGTCGACATGGTCGAGTCGTTGATCCACGTTAAGCAGGTGCTGGTCCACGTTGTCTATACGCTGATTGACGTTATCCATACTTACAATCAGGAGGTCAAGTTTTTCGCTGTCTGTCATAATCTTACACTCCTTTGCGGTCTGTTCTTAAGGCAGCTGCAGGTGCCTTCAGTATAGCACATGTTTAGCAGAAAATCCACTATCATTTGAACTTGAAAATCGAAAATTTGTTCTGTTTTTTCTCTTGTTATTTTTCTGGAAATTATGTATACTATATCCTGTATTTTTAAAAAGGAGCAGGATATTATGGAAAACAACACTTATGATGCGGACAGTATCGCTGTCCTGGAAGGCCTGGAAGCGGTGCGCAAAAGGCCTGGCATGTACATCGGCAGTGTATCGACAAAAGGCTTGAACCATCTGATCTATGAGATCGTAGATAATTCGGTAGATGAGCATCTGGCAGGCTACTGCAGCCAGATTGAAGTATATCTGGAAAAGGACGGTTCCTGTACCGTCAGTGACAATGGCAGAGGAATCCCGGTTGGGATGCATGCAAAAGGGATGTCTGCAGAGCGCCTGGTTTTCACGACGCTTCATGCGGGCGGTAAATTTGACGATTCAGTCTACAAGACCAGCGGAGGTCTCCACGGGGTGGGTTCTTCGGTAGTCAATGCGCTGTCCACCTATCTGGACATTGAAGTATCCCGGGATGGATATATCCACCATGACCACTATGAGAGGGGCAATCCGACGGTAGATCTGATCGACGGACTTCTGCCCACCATTGGAAAGACAAAAAAGACCGGCACCAGGATCAATTTTCTGCCGGATCCGGAGATCTTTGAGAAGACCCGTTTTAAGGCGGAGGAAGTCAAAAGCAGGATGCATGAGACGGCCTATCTGAATCCGGAGCTGACGATACTCTTCGAAGACCGCAGGGGCGCGGAAGTGGAGCGGATGGAGTTTCATGAGCCGGACGGACTGGTGGGATTTGTAAAAGATTTGAACGGTTCCCAGGAGACTATCCACGATGTGGTGTATTATAAAGGCGAGAGCGAAGGCATTACCGTAGAATGTGCTTTTCAGTATATCAATGAATTTCATGAAAATGTACTGGGTTTTTGCAACAACATTTATAATGCAGAAGGAGGTACACACATCACCGGTTTCAAAACTGTGTTTACGACAGTGATCAACAGTTACGCCAGAGAGCTTGGGATCTTAAAGGAAAAAGATACGAACTTTACCGGGGCCGATGTACGAAACGGTATGACGGCAGTCATCTCCATCAAGCACCCGGATCCCAGATTTGAAGGGCAGACCAAGACCAAGCTGGACAATCAGGATGCCTCCAAGGCGACCTCCAAAGTGACCGGCGATGAGATTCAGCGTTATTTTGACCGAAACTTAGAGACCTTAAAAGCGGTCATCGGCTGTGCGGAAAAGGCTGCAAAGATCCGGAAAAGCGAGGAAAAAGCCAAAACCAATCTGCTGACCAAACAAAAGTTCTCCTTTGATTCCAACGGAAAGCTGGCCAACTGCGAGAGCCGGGATGCTTCCAAATGTGAGATCTTTATCGTGGAGGGGGATTCTGCGGGCGGTTCGGCCAAGACAGCCAGAAACCGGGCCTATCAGGCAATCCTTCCGATCCGGGGCAAGATTCTGAATGTGGAGAAAGCCAGCATTGACAAGGTGCTGGGAAATGCAGAAATCAAGACCATGATCAATGCCTTCGGCTGCGGGTTTTCCGAGGGATACGGCAATGATTTTGACATCACAAAACTCCGGTATGACAAAATCATCATTATGGCGGACGCGGATGTGGACGGTGCCCATATCAGTACGCTGCTTCTGACGCTTTTTTACCGGTTTATGCCGGAACTGATTTATGAAGGTCATGTGTATATTGCCATGCCGCCTTTGTATAAGGCCATGCCGGCGAGAGGAAAAGAAGAGTATCTGTACGACGACAAGGCCCTGGAGCGTTACCGGAAGAGGCACACGGGGGCTTTTACGCTGCAGCGGTACAAAGGTCTGGGAGAGATGGACTCGGATCAGCTCTGGGAGACCACCATGGATCCAATGAAGCGGAGATTAAAACAGGTAGAGATTGAGGACGCAAGGCTGGCTTCCTCCGTGACAGAGATGCTGATGGGCACAGAAGTGCCTCCCAGGCGCAGATTTATCTATGAAAACGCCGTGGATGCAGAGCTGGATGTCTGAGGCAGACTGTGACAGGTCCCAAAGGTGCCAAAAAAGCAGAACCTTTTTATGACGAACATCCGTCTTTAGGAGGAAGATATGAGTGATGAAATGATTATAAAAACAGAATATTCGGACGTCATGCAGAAGTCCTATATCGACTATGCCATGAGCGTCATTGTGGCCCGCGCCCTGCCGGATGTACGGGACGGGTTAAAGCCGGTTCAGCGGCGGACCCTGTACGACATGCATGAGCTGGGGATCCGAAGTGACAGACCCTACCGGAAGTGTGCCCGTATTGTGGGAGCTACCATGGGTAAATATCACCCTCACGGAGACAGCTCCATCTATGAAGCCCTGGTGGTCATGAGCCAGGCTTTCAAAAAAGGGCTGCCCCTGGTGGACGGCCACGGAAATTTTGGTTCCATTGAAGGCGATGGTGCGGCTGCCATGCGTTATACGGAGGCCCGGCTGCAGAAGGTGAGCGAGCAGGCTCTTTTGGCGGATCTGGACAAGGATATCGTGGATTTTGTACCGAATTTTGACGAGACCGAAAAGGAACCGGGAGTTCTGCCCGCCAGGATTCCCCATCTGCTGATCAACGGTGCGGAAGGAATCGCCGTTGGGATGTCCACCAGCATCCCGCCCCACAATCTGGGAGAGACCATCGAAGCCATGAAAGCTTACATGAAGAATCCGAAGCTGACCTTAGAAGAGCTGATGAAGATTATGCCGGGGCCGGATTTTCCCACGGGAGGCATTGTGGTCAATAAGGACGAGCTGACGGAGATCTACCGGACCGGCAGCGGCAAGATCAAGATCCGCGGTAAGGTGGAAGTGGAGAAAGTAAAAGGCGGAAAAGAGCAGCTGGTCATTACAGAGATTCCCTATACCATGATCGGTGCCAATATCGGTAAATTTCTAAATGATATCGGGACTTTGGTGGAGACGAAAAAGACCACCGATATTGTGGACATTACCAATCAGTCCTCCAAGGAAGGGATCCGGATCGTCCTGGAGCTTCGCAAAGGGGCAGATACAGAGCAGCTCACCAACATGCTCTACAAAAAAACCCGGCTGGAAGATACGTTCGGCGTCAATATGCTGGCGGTGGCTGACGGAAGGCCTGAGACTTTGGGGCTGATCCCTATTTTCGATCATGTGATTGATTTTCAGTTTGAGCTGAATACAAGAAAATACAAGACGCTTCTGAACAAAGAGCTGGATAAAAAGGAAATTCAGGAAGGACTGATCAAGGCCTGTGACGTGATTGACCTGATCATTGAGATCTTAAGGGGCAGCCGTGATCTGAAGATGGCAAAAGCATGTCTTATGAGCGGACGGACCGAGGGGATTCATTTTAAATCCGAAAAATCCAAAAAGCAGGCAGCAAAGCTGAACTTTACAGAACGTCAGGCCACAGCTATTTTGGAGATGCGGCTCTACCGGCTGATCGGACTGGAGATCGAAGCGCTGATGAAAGAGCATGATACCACCATGAAAAACATCGCCAGATACTCCGGGATTCTCAGCAATTATGATGAGATGGCGAAAGTAATCATCAAAGAGCTGGAGCAGTTTCAAAAAAACTATGGGGTTCCCAGAAAGACTGTCATCGAGAATGGCAGAGAAGCCGTTTTTGTGGAGAAAAAAGTGGAAGAGATGCCGGTGGTCTTTTTGATGGACCGGTTTGGGTACTGCCGGACAGTGGATGTGCCGACATATGAGCGGAACAAAGAGGCAGCGGACAGTGAAAGCCGCCATGTGATTTTCTGTAAAAACACAGACCGAATTTGTGTTTTTTCCAATAACGGAAAGCTGCATACAGTGAAGGTTCTGGATCTGCCATTTGGAAAATTCCGGGACAAGGCATTTCCCATTGACAACTACAGCAATTTTGACAGTGGTCAGGAACAGATGCTCTGTGTGGTCAGCATGGAAGAACTGCTGGCTTCAAGACTGCTTTTTGTAACCAGACAGGGGATGACCAAAGTGGTGAGCGGCCAGGAGTATGACGTGCGTACCAGAACCAGTGTGGCGACCAAATTGGGAGAAGGAGACCAGGTGCTTTTCGCGGCTCTTCTCGGTGCAAGTATGCAGCTTGTGCTGCGGTCTGGGGACGGGTATTTCCTTCGGTTTGCTGCGGAAGAGATTCCGGAGAAGAAAAAAGCCGCCGTCGGCGTGCGCGCCATGAAACTTTCGGATACAGACAGCCTGGAAGAAGCCTATCTCTTTGAAAAAGGAACGGAGCTATGTATTACCTATAAGGAAAAAGAAGTGGCCCTACAAAAACTGAAGCTGGCCGGACGGGATCAGAAGGGGACGAAGATCCGGGTGTAGTGTGGCCTGGCTGATACAAAAGAGGAGGAAAAGATGGATTTTCAATATGCGATATTTGACATGGATGGGACACTTTTGGATTCCATTCCTTACTGGGATCGTCTGGTGCCCCGGTATCTTCAGGAATACGGCGTACAGGCGGAAGGAAATGTGAATCAGGAGATGGCGGCTTTGTCCCTGCCGGAGTGCGGCGTCTGGCTCAAAGAGCGTTTTTTGCTGCCCCGGTCGGCAGAGGAGATCGTGCAGGAGTTAAGCGAGCGGATCGGAAAAAATTATGCAGAAGATATTCTGCCGAAAAAAGGGGTAAAAGAGTGGCTTTTGTCTCTTCAGAAAAAAGGAGTCCATATGTGTGTGGCGACAGCTTCCTCCGCGGCTCTTGGAAGGCCTGCATTGGAGCGGGGCGGCCTGCTTTCCTGCCTGGATTTTCTGGTGGACTGTCAGATGGCAGGGGCCGGGAAAAACAGTCCGGCTGTGTATCAGCTCGCGGCAGAGCGGCTTGGAGCCCGGATTTTTGAATGTGTGGTGGTGGAAGATTCCTCTTTTGCGCTGAAGACGGCGAAGGAGGCGGGGTTTCTGACCATCGGTGTGTACGAAGCTTCAGAGCCGGACCAGGAGGCGGTAAAAAAGTACAGCGACTGGTATGTACAGGGATTTGAAGAACTTTTTACTTTATAGCAGGAAATCTGCTTGTTTTGGCCCGATGGGCCGCTGCAAAAGGCACTTTTTGTCCGTTTGCACAGCATGGCTGTGCGGCCAGAAAGAAGCATATGTTGCAGCGGTCCATTTTTTTTAAGAAATTGAAACTTTTTCATGGTTCCAAAGGTCTAACAGTCAGAAAGGGAAAGGAGGAAAGGCAAGATGAGAAGTGCAGACAAAGAGGCTCTGGTACATAAATGTCTGACAGAACATTATGAGAAATATTATCGGATTGCATACAGTTATACGTTTCAGGAGCAGGACGCCATGGACATTGTACAGGAAGGCGCATACCGGGCGATTCTAAAAAGTGATTCTCTGAAAAAACCGGAATATGCGGATACCTGGATCTGCAGGATCATGATGAATGAAGCGGTTCGTTTTCTGGAAAAATACAGAGGACGCACAACTCCCATGGAGGAGCTGCCGGAGGAGGGAAGAGAGGACCAGATGGAAGATCTGGATCTGAGGCGGGCTTTGAAAAAACTCAGTGAAATGGAGCAAAGGATTGTGGTGCTGCGGTACTTTGAGGAAGAGAAACTTACAGCGATCGCAAAGATTATGGATCTTAAAGAGAGTACCGTGAAAAGCAGCCTGTACCGGGCGGTGGAAAAACTGAAAAAATATATGAAGGCAGGAGGGGCAGAATATGGAAAAGTGGAAAAGAGAGTATGACCAGATTGCAGTGCCGGAAAATGTAAAAGAGAGGATGGAGGAAGCCGTAATGAGAGCAAAAGAAAGCAAGAAAAGAATCAGAAAGGTCCGGATGATCCGTATGGCCGGGAGTGCGGCGGCTGTGTTCGCCGTCCTTTTGATTCTGCCCAACACCAGCAGGACCGCCGCTGCGGCCATGCAGCAGATCCCTGTGCTGGGAGAGTTCTTTAAGGTCGTGACGATTCGGGAGTACCAGGTGGATGAAGACCGCTACCAGGCGGATGTGAAAGTGCCGGAAGTGGTTCCGGAGGAGAATAAGGAGATATCGGATGAGACGGCACAGCAGGCCAAAGAGACTGCAGACGCCATCAATTTTGATATCCAGCAGGTGACGGATGAGCTGATCGAAGAGTTTAAAAGTACCATGGAAGAGTTTGAAGACGGCTACGGGGATATCCTGGTGGACAGCCAGGTTCTGACGGATGATGAAAAATGGTTTTCTCTGGATCTGGTACTCTATCAGGGAGCCGGCAGCGGCTATGAGCGCCACCGCCATTACACCATCGATAAGACGACCGGAAAAAAAGCGATGCTGTCAGACTTTTTCGGGGAAGCGTATGTGGATACCATCAGCGATGAAATAAAAAAGCAGATGCGTCAGAGAATGGCAGAGGATGAAAATGTAACCTACTGGATTGACAATCAGGATATACCAGAGTGGAATTTTCAGTCCATCGCCGAGGATCAGGATTTTTACGTCAACAAAGACGGAGATGTAGTGGTCTGCTTTAATGAGTATGAAGTGGCGCCCGGCTATATGGGATGTGTGGAGTTTGTGATCGGGCAGTAAAGATCCTATATGCTATTGAACGGCCGCTGTTTCATAAGATCTGCCTGTGCCGGACGGATTATTTCCGGACGTGTGAAAAACAATACGAAGGAAGGTTCAGAAACTTTTAAGAAGAATTAAGAAGATTTTCTTTCCAGGTTGTAGTAAAATAGAAAAAAACTGCGTTTATATAGATGTAAATGCATTTACCAGGAGGATAAAATATGTTTCTGTTTCTGGCGCTTCTGGACAATCCGGAGGAACAGGAGAAATTCACGGAAGTCTATAATCAGTACCGGCATTTTATGTGGTATGTGGCCAATCAGAAGCTGCAGGATGAGCACCTTGCGGAGGATGCGGTGCAGGAAGCGTTTTTTGCGCTGACCAGACATTTGGATCAGGTGGAGGATGTACATAGCCAAAGGACCAGAAAGTTCCTGGCGACCATTGTCCGAAGCAAGGCGGTGGACATCTTAAGAAAGAGGAAACCAACGGAGGAGCTTAAGGAGTATCTGGCAGAGGAAAAAAGGGATGAGGATATTCTGGAACAGTATCTGACGAAGGAGAATTATCATTACCTGATTTCTTGTATTCTGGAGCTGGAGGATCATTACCGGGTGGTATTTGAGTATAAATACCTGTATCAGATGGGAGATGCCCAGATTGGGGATATTCTCGGGATTTCTGCCAAAAATGTGAATGTGCGTTACTTCCGGGCAAGGAAGAAACTGCAGGAGATGATTCAGAAGGAGGGCAGCCGGTTTGAAAGAGCATGAAACACGTTCCAAAGGCGAAGAACTTTTGACGCGGGTACTGGAAGAATGTCTGGAGGAAGATTTAAGCTTTGTGCCTCCGGAAGGAGAGATTGCCAGAACCCATCGTTTCTCCCGGGAGTTTGAGCAGCGGATGCAGGAGATTTTGGAGGGGATGTCCGCAGCGTGCCGGAAAAAAGAGATTCGGAGACATTTTTCTCCCAGGCTTGGCCAGTGGGCTGCCTGTATCCTGATCTTCTGTGTGTGCGGATGGCTGTTTGTCCAGGTGGGAGGCCAGATCGGCGGTTTTGATACGAAAGAAACTGCGGAAGAAGCGCCGGCCAGTGAGACGGCTGAGGAAGAAGCAGTGGCTGCCGAGGATGCTCCGGCAGAAGATATGGGAACAGGCAGCGCCGACACGGTAACACAGGAGGATCCAGACAATTTTGAATCCGGCCCGGATGAAGGACAGGCGGTGAAGGAATACTGCGGGCAGGAAGTCAGCCTGGCTTCCCAGCAGAAGGTGCAGGAACAGTCAGACAGCGTGACGACCCGGTTAAACTGTCCGGTGCTGGATGAGGATAATCCTGTCCTGATGCTGACCATCGGTAATACCGGTGAGGAAAATATCCGCTATTATAACCGGTATGACCTGGAAGTATGGCTGGAAGATGCGTGGTATCGGATTCCGCCAAAATCCGAGGAAGCCGGAGAATGGCTGATATTGGAAGCCGGTATGGCCGTGGATGAAGAGGTAGATCTGTCCTTGTATCAGATTGATCACGATGCAAGACAATACCGCCTGGTAACCCGCACGGAGCAGGGCCGCGTCGGCATCGAATTCACCTTCGAAGAAGTATTCAAAGAAACAATGGAGACAGATGCGGAACTTAAACGCAGCGCCTGTCTGAGCGAAGCACCGGAAGGATTTCAGAATGCGAAAGCATTGTGAAATCCTTCCAGAACCAGGTGCGCAGAGTAGGACAGGTGCGGAACTTAAATAGGAGGCAAGATGAAGAAGAGATATTTTGGTGCAATTTTTGGTCTGGCAGCGGTTTTTCTGCTGACTATGACCGGCTGTGGAGGCGGGGTGAAAAATATGTCTGCCGGAATGGACAGCGAAAGTTACGCAGCGTCAGAGGAGGCCATGCCGGCGGAAGCGCAGGAGTATGCTGAAGATACAGCGGCGGATGGCGGTGCCGTCACCTCGGAAAGCGGTCTTGAGTCGGTGGATTTAAACAACCGGAAACTGATCCGGACCGTGCGGCTGGAAATGCAGACGAAAGAATTTGATGCCCTGATTGACGGAATCAGAAAGAAAGTTCAGGAGATGGGCGGTTATATCGAGAGTTCTTCCATGTGGGGCAACAGCTATTACAACAGCGGCACAAGGAACTGCGAGTATACAGTGCGGATTCCCTCAGAGCACCTGGATGAGTTTGTTCAGGTGGTCGGGGAGCTTGGAAACGTCACCTATAAAAATGAAAGCGTGGAAGACGTAACACTTCAGTATGTGGACGTGGAGAGCCACAAAAAAGCGCTGGAGACAGAGCAGGAGCGGCTTTTGGAACTTATGGAACAGGCGGAGAACCTGGAGGATCTTTTGGCCATCGAGAGCCGTCTCTCGGAAGTGCGTTACGGACTTGAAAATTATGGAAGCCAGAAGCGCCTTTTGGACAATCAGATTGATTACAGTACCATCAATCTGTCTATTGCCGAGGTGGAGCGGATTACGGAGACCGGTGAGAAGAGCTTTTTCCAGGAAATTGCAGAGCGCTTCGGCAACAGCCTTTATATGGTAGGAAAAGGACTGCGGGGATTCGTCATCGGTCTGATCGGTTCGCTGCCGGTGCTTGCGGTATGGGCGGCCGTCATTGCAGGACTTGTATTCCTGATCCAAAAATTGTTCTATAGGAAAAAGAAAAAGGACAAAGCCTAAGACAACTAAGTAACTATTGGTACCTTTGTTTCATATCTAGTATTTTAAGCAAGCTGAGAGCGGTTGAGGAGGGAGAGAGAGTGTAATCACTTCATTTTCATAGCTATAGATAAAGACTCCTTGGGGATGTTGTTTGGG
>OFFY01000828.1_pt1 | contig 29740 bp, 26 predicted proteins | sample 1521481 | NCBI WGS metagenome assembly OFFY01 (sample SAMEA3504117, study PRJEB24116) | mouse gut metagenome | biome: mouse gut; feature: mouse-associated habitat; material: faeces | place: Denmark | collected 2011
AAGACAGAAGAGACAGGAGAAAATTTTTACATTATTTGTTTCTATGAAGGAAATTGTAGATTTTATGTTCGGGGACAGGATAATCTAGATGAATTGAAGGGCTTTGCCAAAAAGTATTTGGAATGTGTAAAAAATACAAATTAATATAAAATTTTTTGTAATAAATTGCCGCTTCAAATCATATGTATATAGAAGGGCAAATATAAGATAGGGATGGAGTGAAAGGAGAGGAGAAAAGTCCTTCAAAAAACTAAGGAGAAAAGGTAATGAAACAAGTAAAAAAGGTAAAGAAAGCTACACAAGTTATTTTAAGTTTGGCAATGGTGGTACTGATTACAGGAATGGCAGGTTTTTCCAGTATGGCAGCTGAAGCTGATATCATGACAGATGGTACAGGGGAAGAAGACGAAGTAGAGGTGTTGTATGCTACATTGATAGAAGATATTGAGTCTTCTTCTGGAATCAGTCCATATACAATGCTGGCAGATTGTATTATCGGTGTAAGTTGTGCTAGTGACGGAATGCACATTGATATCTCAACAGGTGTGGTGGGAACTGGTTCGGTGTTGGGTGTTAAGGATGTGAAAATTCAGAAAAAGACATGGTATGGCGGCTGGAAGACAGTGGCTGTTTGCAGTGGAAGTGAATCATATGACCGCGGAACTATGGGGATAAGTATTTTATACGAGAACGCTGAAAAAGGTGCCACCTACCGTATCTCCTGCATTCACTACGGCGACGTAAACGGTTATACAGAGTTTGAAAACGTTACCGGCGAAATTGTTTTTACATACTAATACCACACACTAATAACACGCGGATCATTACAAAGAGAAAAATTCATCAACAAAACCCAAAAGAAAAACAGGAATTATAGGAACAATGAATTATGGAAAACAGAAGAATCAAACATATTAGCTTTTACAGTACACTCATTGAAACTATGGGCTATGACCCACAATGTGCCATTTTGGAAATCAAGCTGTTGAGTGATGGGAAAATACGACAATACAAAAATGTTCCGGAATATGTTTGGTATCATTTGAGGGAAGATTATCATCCGGATACTTATTATCGAAGGCATATTTGTGGACGTTACACGGAAGTGATTATCTCAGATGATAAAGAGGAGTCATAGGACACTGTAAATTTATACGAATGTCGACTGCCTTTGTTTTAAGGAGGATGAACGCAATTTTGTGTCTTTGAGATTTCCTTCGTTAAGGATTTATGCTCGCGAATACCAGGAAATTCGGAATTTATGAGGCTTCGTGGTCTCTGCGCACATCCTGCATCCGGATATGAAAAAACATAGGCACAAAATTAAAAACATTATCGTTTTAAGGCAATGAGTGGACCCTGGGAGCTGCCGCATCGATGGTGAAATATCAAAGCTGCGGCAGTTTTTCAGAAGTTGAATCAATACCTTTCGAGTCAGCATTATACGTTAATTTATGAACTATAAGCCGAATCTCGCTTTCCGGCAAACCGATATTTTCCAGATATTGCCGTGCGTCGCCGTAGGTAGCCCGGAACATGTGCAGGAATTTTCCCATGTATTCTTCATGCGGAATGATGATATTGATGTCAATGTTTGGAAAGTTTTGGCGCGCCCGGAGAAACCGTTTCTGGTTATATTCCTTTGTCAGCATATAATTTTCTATAATATCTTCTTCACAGACACCAACAAGCAGAAGCAAAACCGCGGATACCACTCCGGTGCGGTCCTTTCCCGCCGCGCAGTGGAACAGTACGCCCTCCGGCGCATGAGCGATGCACTGATAGACCTGCCTGCTGTTTGCCGCCCCTGCGATAGCAAGGTAACTGCCCGGCACGGCTGCAGTGGATTCCGGGATAGCGCAGCCCTCCTCTATGGGGATATTGCGGTAAAAAAATCCGGGCATATCCGCAAATGGATTGGGCCTTTTTTCCATCTCCTGCTTCCCGCGCAGATCGATGATGGTGGTAATGCGCTCCTTTAGAAGATATGCAATATCCCGACTGTCGGGGCACAGGGGTTCATCGCTGCGAAGGAGCCTGCTGCAGAGGGTGACATTTCCGAAGGCAGTCAGGTATCCGCCAAGTTCTCTGGTGTTCATGGTGGTTTCCAAAAGGCTTTTTGCGTTCATATATGTATCCTTTTCTTTTGCTTTCCGTGACAGCCCCGTTTCAGCAGGCTCGTCCGCGCTTCATTTTTCACATTTCCGGATATGCCGCCTTCGGCACAGACGATGGGTGCAAATCCGGAAAAAGGTTCTCATTTATACCAGTTTCTCGATTTCGTCCAGAACTTCGCCGAATACATCCAGGGCTTCCTGGATGGGATGGGGAGACTCCAGGTTCACACCGGCGATCTTTAACAGTTCTACGGGAGATTTCGAGCATCCGCCGGATAAAAATTCCTTATACCTTGCCACCGCAGGAGCGCCCTCCTTTAAAATATTCCGGGCGATTGCCACTGCGGCCGAGAAGCCGGTAGCATACTGGTACACATAAAAATTATAATAAAAATGAGGAATTCGAGCCCATTCTCCGGCAATATACGCATCAGAAACCATATCCGGACCGAAATAACGCTGGTTCAGCTCATAATAAACATCATTCAGAACCTGTGCTGTAAGGCTTTCTCCTGCCTCCGCCATGGCGTTTGTTTTCTTCTCAAATTCCGCAAACATGGTCTGGCGGTATACCGTACCCTTGAAGCTGTCGAGATAATGGTTCAGCAAATACGCCCGCTCTTTGGTATCTGCGGTATTTTTCAGCAGATATTCCATCAGCAGTATTTCGTTGCAGGTGGAAGCGACTTCCGCCACAAATATCTTATAATTTGAGTAGAGATAGGGCTGCACGGTACTGGAGTAGTGGGAGTGAAGAGCGTGTCCCATCTCATGGGCCAGGGTAAACATGTCGTCCAGTGTGTCAGTGTAATTCATAAGCACGTAAGGATGTACGCCATATGTTCCGGCGGAATAAGCGCCGCTGCGTTTTCCTTCATTTTCATATACATCGATCCAGCGGTGGTCAAAGCCTTCCCGCAGCAGTTCAAGATAGTCTTCCCCAAGGGGAGCCAGGGCCTTCAGGACGGTTTCTTTGGCCTCCTCAAAGCTGATTTTTCTGCTTGCGTCAGGGATAATGGGCGTATATACATCATACATATGCAGCTCGTCCACACCCAGCAGACGTTTGCGCAGGCTGACATAGCGATACATCTTGTCCAGATTGGCATTTACAGTAGCCAGCAGGTTTTCATATACGCTGGGAGAGACATCATTGCGATCTACTGCTGCTTCCAGAGTGGAATCGTATTTGCGGGCTTTGGCATAAAACATCAGTTTCTTAATCTGGCCGCTGTAGAGACTGGCCAGCGTATTCTCAAATTGCTTATAAGTCTGATACATTTTCTCAAAAGCTTCCCTGCGTACCCTGCGGTCAGCGGATTCTATCAAAGTACCGTACCGGCCATGGGTGATGCGGACGGTCTCTCCGTTTTCATCCGTCATCTCAGGAAGCTTCAGGTCGGCATTGTTAAATACGGAGAAGGTCTGGTTGGGAACACTGGACATTTCCTTTGTCATAGCCAGCAGCCGTTCCATCTCGGAGGAGAGACAGTGAGGCTTCAGCCGCTGGATTTCCTGAATGTACTTGCGGTATGCTTCCAGCCGGGGCTCCTCGGCATAAAAACGCTCCAGAGTTTCTTCATCAATGGCCAGGATTTCGGGATCCGCGAAAGCCAGCCTGCTGTACATGCCGGCGTAAATACTCTGCATTTTCTGCACCATAGCCTGGTTGGCGGTGTTGCCTGTATCCTGGTCGTTGAGCCGATGGGCATAGCTGGCTGCCGGCTCCGTCTTTTTCTCCATTTCCTCCCACAGAGTGAGGTAAGATAATAGTGTCTGCGGGCTGTCGGCGATATGCCCCTCCATTTTCGCAAGATCAGATGCCATTTCCTGGATTTCGGCCATGGCGGCCTCCCAGGCGGTGTTATCCGGATACAGTGCAGTCAGATCCCAGGTGAATTCCTCGTTTACTTCGCTTCTTTTTAATAATTCTTTTGCCATACTCTTCCTTTCTGCCGTATTGTCCGTCGCCCGGAGAAATTTCTGCGGTATTACGGGTGCGCGGCATTTGAAATTCTGTAGATTTTTAGGAAACAAGTGAATTTTCCTATTATCTTAAACTTTATTATAATCTATTTGGCATTTTTTGTTAAGGGGCTATGTGATGATATTTTTCAGGAAATGCTTTATGCTCCGCAGAGAAAGGAGGGCAGGATGGAGGCGTTTCGTTTCCGCTGTAGAATGAGAACCGCATCAGTGAAAGTCAATATTTACAGAGTGATGTGAATTGTTATATAATGTTGACAGGGAATAAAATGGAGCCGGAAAGCGGACAGGAAAAGGAGAGAAGGATATGTGGGTACTGATATTGGGAGGACTGATTTTGGGATCGGTTATTGGTATTGTGTACCTGGCCGGACGGTTTGCAAAATTCCGGTTGGTGCGGGAGGCTGTGAGAGGAAAGAAAATCCCAGGTTTTATTCTGGGACTGTTTTTGGTGGCACTGTCTGCATTTGGCATCGGGGCGGGTCTGGGCACAATCAATGCGGAGATTGTCATACTGCATCTGGTGGTAATCTGGCTGCTGTGTGACGCAGTCAATTGGATTGCGGAGAAAAAGCGGGGGGAGAAATTTTCAAGGTATTATGCGGGAGGAGCTGCAATCGCCGTCACCGCGGTGTATCTGGCCTGCGGATGGTTTCTGGCCAATCATGTATGGAGAAAGCCCTATACGGTGGAGACGGACAAAAACGTGGGAACCCTGCGCATCGTGCAGTTTGCGGATTCTCATGTAGGTAATACCTTCAGCGGTGAAGGCTTTGCCCGATGGGTGGAGGATATGCAGGCGGAAAATCCGGATATTGTGGTAATCACAGGGGACTATGTGGACGACGATACCTCGAAGGAGGACATGGTTGCCGCCTGCCGGGCACTGGGCACACTTGAGACCACATATGGCGTCTATTATGTCTTCGGGAACCATGACAAGGGATATTACACATACCGTGGTTACAGCGGCGGGGATTTGATTGCGGAGCTTCAAAAAAACAATGTGGTTGTGCTGCAGGATGAGACTGTGCTGCTGGATAATCGTTTCTATCTGATCGGAAGGCAGGATCGCTCGGAGGATCAGATGGGGAGGCCCAGGGCGACTATGGAAGAGCTGACGGCAGGGCTGGATCCGGATAAATTCAGTATTGTCCTGGACCACCAGCCCCATGACTACGAGGCCCAGGAGGCGTCGGGGGTGGATCTGGTGCTGTCCGGGCATACCCATGGAGGACAGTTGATCCCTCTTAACCGGATGGGGGAATGGCTGGGATTGGATGATAACTCTTATGGGTTGGAGAAAAGGGGGAATACCAGCTTTATCGTGACTTCCGGTATCTCGGACTGGGCGATTCAGTTTAAGACCGGGTGCAGGTCCGAGTATGTGGTGATTGATGTGCAGGGGGCACAGGCAGGAGGAAGCTCCGGGGCGGAAGCCGATTTCGGAGCTTCTTCCGATGCCGGTTCGGAAGCGGAAACCGGGAGTGTGGGGGAGCTGACAACAGCGGAGATAAAGCAGTTTACCGATTTTGTGAATCAGCCGGAAAACAACGGATTTCTGCTGTCACAATATGACAATGCAGCAGGAGCGGATCTGAATCAGGTCTTCTACAATGGGGCGGGAATGGACACACGGCCCCTTTCGGAGGAGGAACAGGCTGCTTATGAGGCGAAGGGCTATTCGGTGGAAACGGATATCACGAGACTGTCGGCGGAGCAGATTGAGACATTTCTGCGGCAGAAGACGGGAATCGGCATGGCGGATATGACAGGAGGACTGGACTGGGTTTACCTGGAGGATTCTGACAGCTATGTATTTCAGCATGGCGATACCAACTTTTGTACCTTTGTCTGTACCGGCGGGACACGGATGGGAGAGCTTTATGAGCTTCGGCTCAAGGCGGCCGGAGACTATGTGTCCGATTGTGTTACCACTCTTGCAAAAAACGGGGAGGATTACCGTTTTGTTTCCAACCGTTTCTCGGAGAATACAGATGATCTGAAGCGAATCCGGAAGATAGAGGAGCAAAGCTTTTCCCTGGAGATGGAGGGATGGGGAGAGGTGGAATTTGTATCCTATGAACCGGATATCCTGGAACATTTTCAGCAGGATGTTACCTTTAGCCTGGAGCAGGACGGCGCAGAAATCTTTGCCTTTCCGGAGGTGAGAGACGGGAATCAGAGGGTGAATGACCGTTTTGACAGGATTGAGGCCGTGGCGTTTGAGGATTATGACCAGGACGGATATACGGATGTCATCATCATCTGTACCTATGAGCAGACAGACGGGGAGGATTCGGGAACCCGGCAGCAGGAGGTGCGGATATACAAGGGCGGGGAGCGGGTTTTCCGTTACATGGATCAGCTGTGCTTTTCCCTCAATATGGAAGGAAACAATCAAAGTATCTCCCAGGTGCTGGAAGAGATTGGGAAGGAGGCGCCTGATTTCAGCGGCATTGACGGGGAGGTCCGGAAGCAGCTGGAAGCCTTTGCGGAGGCAAAGGGAGTGTGGGTGCCAAAGGATTATGAGCCTTTTGCATTCGGATACACGGTAGAAGATTTGGACGGCGACGGCAGGCTGGAGCTGTTGGTGCAGGTGATGGCAGGAACGGGTCTGTATTCCGAAAATCATTTCTACCAGGCGAATGAAGCCGGCGGGATAGAGGAGCTGCCCCAGGAGCTTTACGACGGAGTCTCTGAACTGGACATCGGGGTAAGCGGCGCGCAGGGAGAGGCATTCCGCGGCGAAGACGGCATGGTTTACTATATGGCATCCGATATTACGCGGAACGGGTATGCGGAGAGCTTTCACAGTGAAGGGGCTTATTACCTGAAGGACGGCTGTGTATACAGTACGGTGTACAGAGGACTTCATATGCAGGCCCAGGGGGAGGACTCCTGGACGGAAACCTGTTATGACGCCGGGGGGAACGAAATCAGCAGAGCGGATTGGGAACGGCTCAGGGAAGAGTTCCTGGCGGGGAAAGAGGAAATTCCGTATACGATTTTCTGGATATCCGCTTACCCTGAGGATGTGGAGATGGCCTCCACAGAGGAAATTTTCAGGAATCTGGCGGAGTGTTGGCAGAACTGAGGGCAGTTGCCTTGAAGAGGGCGGCCCTATTTGTCAATATGATAAAGCCTGTCCTCCTCGGTTGCCGGTTCCATGTGAGTTAAGTCTGCTACGGAGAGGCGCAGTAAGTCCGGCAGGCCGATCTGGATGACAGATTTCATCTTATGATAAAGAATAGGATTCAGAAGGAAGTTTCCGTACGTAAAAACGGGAACAGCAAGCAGGGAGGATTTTAAAATGAATTACCGACAAGACAGATACGGCAACAATCTTTCCATCCTGGGCTACGGCTGCATGCGGTTTTCCCGGACAGGGGGCAAAATCGACATAGACAAGGCGGAGCAGGAGATCATGGCCGCCTTCCGGGGCGGAGTGAACTACTACGACACTGCCTATGTGTATTCGGGCAGCGAAGCGGCGCTTGGGGAAATCCTGGAGCGAAACAGGATCCGCGGGCAGGTAGCCATTGCCACCAAGCTGCCTCATTACCTGATCAAGACAGCGGACAGCATGGAAAAATATTTCAGAGAACAGCTAAGACGTCTGCGGACGGATTATGTGGACTACTATCTCATGCACATGCTAACGGATGTGAAAACCTGGGAACGGCTGAAAGGATTAGGGATCGTGGAGTGGCTGGAGCAGAAAAAGAAGAGCGGCGAGATCCGCCAGGCGGGATTTTCATATCATGGAAATGCCGATATGTTCTGCCGGCTGGTGGACGCCTACGACTGGGATTTCTGCCAGATACAGTATAATTATATGGATGAAAATACCCAGGCAGGGCGCAGGGGGCTTCAGTATGCCGCCGCAAAAGGGCTGCCCGTTATCATCATGGAGCCTTTGCGGGGCGGGAAACTGGTGAACAACCTTCCAAAAGAAGCCCGGGCACTGTTTGAGAACTATCCCGTAAAGCGCTCTCCGGCGGAGTGGGCATTCCGCTGGCTGTGGAATCAGGCGGAGGTAACCTGTGTATTGTCCGGCATGAACTCCACGGAGATGGTGGAACAGAATGTGGAAACCGCTTCCGCGGGTGACCTGGGTGAGTTGGGGCCCGATGAGGAAGAGATGCTTCGGAAGGTGGTACAGGCAATCAATGCCGGGATGAAGGTGGGCTGTACCGGCTGCGGCTACTGCATGCCATGCCCACGGAATGTGGACATCCCGGGAACCTTTGCGTCCTACAACCGCCGCTATTCCGAGGGGAAGGGCGCGGCGTTTATGGAGCATTTTATGTGTACCGCCCTGCGGGGGACTTCGGCCGCAGCCGCTAACTGTATCGAGTGCGGGAAATGTGAGCAGCACTGTCCGCAGCACATAGAGATTCGAAAGGAACTGAAGAATGCGCGCAGGCAGTTGGAAGGGCCGGCTTACAAAATCGGACGGAAGATTGTATCGCTCTTCAGGCTGTACTGACAAATTTTTTTATCTTCGGAAAATTTTATTTGCTTTTCCGGGGAGTTGATGGTACAATGGCAACAGTACTTAAAAAATTCAGTTAAAGGAGGAAACCTGATATGGCAGAGAATAAGAAAATGGAGGCTTCGGTTAACTGAACAGAGGGCATGGAAATGTCCATTTTTAGGTACCTGTATGAATACTGTCGATGAAAGGCACATCATATTGGTGTGTCTTTTTTGTGTGCAGAATTACGGCCAGGATCCGGGAAAAGAATCCTCAGGCACTTTAGGGCGAGGTCCTGCGCATTCCGGCAAGATTTCAGTTCGTTCCAGTTTGTCCGGGTGAGGAAGGGAAAAGGCTGGGAGCCTGCACCGTCCTGTTTGGCGGGTAAGGCCCGTCCGGGTTAGGAAAGGAAAAGGTGATGTGTTATGGCAGAAAAAGAAATTATGGGAATGGAAATACGGATGTTGGAAAACAGAATGCCAAAAGGCAGAATGGTTAAAGCCGCAGTAATCGAAAACAGAATAATAAAATACAGAATGACAGAAGGCAGAATGATTAAAGCCACAGTAACTGAAAACAGAATATTCAAAAAAAGACTGACTGAAGCACGAGTGCTCAAAGCTCAAATGATCGAAACGAGACAAAAACACAAAACAAAGAATCAAAGGAGATTGCAATTTGAAGAGATTAAAGTATTATATCCTGAATATGAAACCGGCCAGTGAAACTTATGAGGAGATGTACGAAGGCAAAATGCTTGAAAGCTTCCTGGACAAAGACCCCATCGTGCATAACCATGCCGTATACTGGGACGGGGAGATCGGCTACGAAATGACGAAAAGCAACCGCCTGGAGCTGTCGAAGCCTACGGTTACCATCCATATTCCGGCAAAGCAGTTCCCTGTGGAGGACACCGGGACGGCGGCCCTGGATTCCGTTTTCCGGGCGTTCATTCCCTACATCAGGGAACTGAATGAAGGCAACGGCAACAGGAAGCGGACCGCCAGGGAGAACGGTTACTACTATATTTATGAACCCAACAATAAAGTCCTGGCCAGAAACGTGGTGTCAGCGAAGATGGTGCCCCAGAAATATTACCGGATTCTGGGCAAAAATACCATCGAGCCCATCGACGGCCTGCGGGACAGAGGGCTTACCTCTTATTCGCCGGGGAAAAACTGCATGATCCAACCCATGGACGGGCAGAGGGGGATACCGTCCTATCTGTGCGTCAGCATCATGATCCAGGTGCAGCTGCCGGAGGGAAAACACAAGAAGGCAGTCCAGATGCTGACCCATGACCTGCCGGAGGCGGTGAACCGCTTTGTGGAGGAGTTCGATCAGGGAAGGCTTAAGGAGGCGGTTGCCCTTTATGAAAAACAGGAGGCCATCCGGGCATGGCTGCGGGAGACGGGGGACTGCGCCTTTGTGGCGGAGGGAAGCATCCTGCCCAGGAGTAAGGGCGGCGACAGTCCGCTGCCGGGAGCGGTTCCCTTTGCGGCGCCGCAGGGAGAGGCTGTGGAAGTGGAAGGCGTGAAGGGAATGGTTTTCCGGAAAGGCGTAACGGTAATAACGGGAGGAGGGTATTCCGGAAAGAGCACCCTGTTGGATGCCCTGAGCGCGGGTATCTATAACCATATCGGCGGTGACGGCAGGGAACTGGTGATCACGGACGCTTCCGCTATGAAAATATCCGCGGAGGACGGCAGAAGCATCCGCCATGTGAACCTTTCCCCCTTTATCAAATGGATTCCGGGTGGGGATCCGAAGGATTTTTCCACGGAGCATGCCTCCGGATCCACCTCCCAGGCAGCCAATATTATGGAGGCCGTGGGCTGGGGGAGCCGGCTGCTGATGATCGACGAGGACAAATCCGCCACCAATTTTATGATACAGGACCGGGCTATGAAGGCTTTGATTGAAAAGGAGCCCATCACGCCCTTTGTGGAGCGGGTGCAGGAGCTGTCCGTGAGAAAGGGCGTTTCCACTATTCTGGTAATCGGCGGCAGCAGCGAATATTTACAGGCGGCAGACCGGATTTATATGATGAAGGATTACCGGATACAGCAGGTGACGGATATGGCGAAGGCGCTGCAGGCGGAATATGTTGGCCGGGGCGGGGAGAAGCTGTGGCAGGAGAAAAATGCGTGTGAGGGCAGGGAACTGCAGCCGGAACCGGCGGATTTTACAAATAGAGACCAGGTGGACGCCAATTTCCTGAATACCCGTCCGGAAGGCTCCGCCACGGAGGTGCTGAAGGTGTCGGATTTAGGCTTCCTGATCCTGGGGGAGGAGCGGGTCGATATCCGTTTGCTGCATGATATCGCCAGTATTCCGCAGCTGAACGCCATTGCCTTTCTGCTGCGGCGGCTGATGGGGCAGGTGAATCCCCTGGAGCGGTTTCAGAAATTTAATCTGTCCCGGGAGGCAGCCCCTGACCCCAGATGGGTTTGCCGGGAGAAGGAGGTGGAGCGCCTGTTGGAGGAAATCGGGCGGGAAGGCCTGGAAGCGGCATATTCCCCCTTCTTTACAGAATGCAGCAGATGGATGGACATGCCCAGGAAGTATGAGCTGCTGGCGGTTTTGAGCAGGATGCGCCTGGAGGCTGCGCCATAGGGACTGTGCCATAGGGACTGCGTCATAGGGACTGCGCCATAGGGACTGCGTCATAGGGACTGCGCCGAAGGGACTGCGCCATAGGGACTGCGCCGAAGGGGTTGCGCCGAAGGGGTTGCGCCGCAGGATATAAATAGATTGACACGTATCATCCGCATTCCGATTGGCCGGAAGTTGCCTGGCTTGTGGAAAGACAGCACTTTCGGTCAAGAAAAAGATGCTCCCATGCGATATCCTTAAGGAATGGCAGATCAGATAAGCCGGCATAAGGAGGTTAGGATGGAGACGCAGAAAAAGAAGGATGTCCCCCGGAATTTTTGGAAAAACATTTGTTCGCTGATTAGTTTTATACGGTTAAACGACAAAAGAATATTTCTATGGATAGGAAGTTCCATTGTCCTGTCGGCGTTGGTGCCGTTTCCCTACATCCTGCTTTCCAGGAAGGTGATAGACGCCTTCACCGGAAATGTGGATTATACGGCCACAGTAAAGATCATAGCGCTCATGGTGGCCCTGGACTGGCTGCTTCGGACCGTGAACCAGTTCATTGACACGGAGCTGGATAAAAAGGTCAAACGCCTGGAATACGGGGCCATTCAGAGGCTTTTTTACAAAATGTCCGTCCTGGATTATGAGCTGTTGGACGATGCGGATACAAAAGATAAATTCGGGAAGGCAACCAAGTGTGTGATGTCGCTGAATTTTTATGAACTGGTGTTGTCCGTGAGGACATTTTTCTCCGGCGGGCTGATCCTGCTGGGGGTCATGGGCATCATCGGGTCAGTGGACCCGGTGCTGCTCGTGGTGATTTCACTGGTGATCCTGGCGAACGCGTATGCCAATTCGAGACTGAAGAAATACAGGTACAGGATGGACAGCGAGCTCTGGCCCATTGACCGGAAGATGGAATGGTTTATGCAGTTTTCCGCCAATATCGAGTATGCAAAGGAAATCAGGGTCAATCAGCTGCAGGAGTTTATTTTTCAAAAGTACCGAAAGCTGTCGGACCATTATTACGGCCTGCTGGACCGTATCACGGATTCGGAGGGGATCGTGAGGTACATAGGGATTCTTTTGTCCGCCCTGCAGGAGGGTATGGCCTACCTTGTGCTGGGCTTTAAGATCCTGGTGGAAAAGACATTGACGGTGGGCGAGTTTACCATGGTCTTCGGCGCCATTACTTCCTTTAAGAATGCCTGCAGCGGGATGATAGGAGGCATCATTGAAGTCCTGAACAGAGGGCGGTATTTTTCCAATTATCTGGAATTCATGGAGTTGGAAGGCAATAACCGCAAAGGGGATGCGCCTGCGGAGGTCAGGCCGGGGCAGGGGGTGGAGATCGAGTTTAAGCATGTCTCTTTCCGATATCCCAACCAGAACAAATACGCGCTGAAGGACATCAATGTGAAGCTTGCGCCGTTTACAAGGGTTGCGGTCATCGGGGACAACGGGGCGGGAAAAACCAGCTTTATCAAGCTATTGTGCAGGCTGTACGAGCCGGAGGAAGGGCAGATTATGATAAACGGCAGGGATATCCGCGAGCTGGATTACAGGTCCTATCAGAAGATCCTGTCCGTGGTTTTCCAGGATTATAAGCTTTTTTCCTTTTCCGTCCGGGAGAATATCCTGTTTTCCCAGGACCGGGAGAGAGAAGAGGAGATTTACCAAAAGGCAGCGTATATGGGCGCGGATGCCATGCTGAAGGCGCTGCCCCAGGGGTTGGATACATTGCTGTTTAAGGATTATGACGCGGCGGGGGTGAACCTTTCCGGAGGCGAGGGGCAGAAGGTGGCTATCCTGAGGGCCCTGTTCAAGGAGTCGGAGATTATGATACTGGACGAGCCCACGGCAGCCCTGGACCCGGATGCGGAAAAGAAGATATATGAGAGCTTCCAGGCCTTTTCAAAGGGCAAAACTGCCGTCTATATATCCCACAGGCTTGCCAGTGCGCGCTACTGCGACAAGATCCTGGTGTTTAAGGACGGAGAGCTGTGTGAACAGGGAGACCACGAGAGCCTGATGGCCCTGGGCGGAGAGTATAAAAGGCTTTATCAGATCCAGGCAGGGTATTATGCGGAGAAGGCGGCAGGATAATTGCTGCATCCCGGCTGCCCTGCCTTGTATGAAAGGTTGGGGATTACCATGGCTGCCCGCGTCACATCCTGGCCTCCATCAGGTTACTGGAGGAATACCGCCGCAGCCCCCTGTAGAACACGAACACCGCTGCAGCCGAGAGCAGAACCGTATACCCCAGAACCGCGAGAAAAGTCCTTCCGTCAAAGCGCATCATCACATGCACCGGGCGGTAAATTGCCATGCCCACGGGCAGGAGGTTGTAGATCAGGAACCTGGCCGTACCCTTAAAGATCCCGTCCGGATAGGTGGAGAAGCTGATGGTACTGTTTACCATATGGCTTCCGAAGGCGTCCGCCCGCACAAACCAAAAGGACAGGCTGCCCAGCAGCAGGGAAAACGCAGTGAGAATGACGGCCCCTGTCACCGTGAACAGCAAAAACAGCAGCAGCCGTCCCGGGCTGAAGCAGAAGATGCACAGCACCAGCAGGCCATAGAGCAGATCCCCTATGGCAGAGGTATTGGTGGAGGAGGTGAGCACGGCAAGCAGCACATTTTTTGGTTGTACCAGGTAGGCGTCCAGCTTACCGTTTATGATCAGCTCCGGAAGGGAGAAAGCCCTTGCGAAGAAAATCCGGGACAGCCCGAAGGTGCTGGCCGCCAATCCCCACAGAAGCATTACGTCCGCCATGGAGTAGCCGCCGATATCTTCTTTTAACCGGAATAAAATTATCCACTGAATGATAAAACTGGCGTTGTTCAGCACCATAAACCCCACATTGGTCAAAAAGGTAACCTTATTCAGCATTTCCCGCATAATATTGAATTTCACGGCCAGCAGGCATACCCGCAGCTGATTCCGAATCCGATGTTTAACCGCCGTTGACATGTAATTTCCGAACCCCCTTTCCATAGAGGAAGAGCATCAGGGCAGCGGCAGCTCCCAGGTAAAGGGCCTGCGCCAGGATGATCTCAATGTATTTGTCGGCAGAGAAGTCCACGATCAGCTTGGCCGGGCCGTAACAGACCGTGTAGATAGGTGTCAGCTTGAAAACAGGCTGCAGCGCCGCCGGGAAAATCTCCACCGGAAAGATGGTTCCGATCAGGAGCATCATTTTGCTGTAGAGCCACTGGAAGGGATTGGCATCCTCAACCCAGAAGGAAATCAGGCTGATGCATATACGAAATACGGCATCGATGGTGAGGCCTAAGATAACCACCGGTATGGCGGCGAGCAGGTGCAGGGGGGAGAACCGGGGCAGCGGCCCCACCATGGCGGTTCCCATCACAGCGGCCAGGACCGCGAACATGGGCAGCTGCACGCTCCAGCCCCCGGTGTACCGGGCCAGGATATACAGGGTGTAGTGATAAGGCTTGTTCACCAGATAGGCGATGTTGCCGCTCCGGATGTCGGACGATGCCTGACGGGCCACCGTACCCGCAGGAGCGCCGAACCAGAGGGCTTCCGTGATCATCACATACCAGATCATCTGCTCCCTTGTGTAGCCGGCGATCAGAGAATCCGGAGCGGAATAAATGTAATTCCATAGATTAATAAATACAAAAATGAAAATAAAGTAGCTGATGAAGCTCATGGCGATATTCAGGGTATACTGCAGGTTCTCCATCAGTACCGAACGGTAGATTACGGCGTATTTTCTCATGAGATATTGCTCCCTTTTGTTTTCCTGTTTTTGTGCGGATGTGTTATGGCGGCATGATATATCCTGTGGGGACATGCTGTGGTGGCATGCTGCATCCTGGAGGGATATTTGCCGGTGCTCCCTGCCCGGGGCTGTTGCCGGGACATGCGCCGCTGACGAACTTTTTATGTCGTCCCTATATTCTCCGCCTTATAGATTTCCGTAATGATATTCTCCAGCGGAATGTTGGAAATATTGATATCCTCCACATTCTCCCCGCCGATCAGGCGCAGGGCGTCGCTGATTGGCATCTTTTCCGTGTCCACCTCGAATTTTACATGTCCGCCTTTCTGCTTTAAGACGGTGATTCCCTCCCCGGCCTGCAGCAGGGTCTCCTCCTGCAGCTTTGCTTCCACGATCTTTTTGTTCAGATAATGATATTTCAGGTGCTCCATGGACTCATCCAGTACGATCCGCCCGCTGTTCACGATGATGATCCGCTTGCAGAGCTTTTCGATGTCCCCCACATCGTGGCTTGTGAGAAAAATGGTGGTGCCAAGCTCCTTATTCATCTGCTTGATCAGGGAGCGGATGCTTTCCTTGACCACCGGGTCCAGCCCTATGGTGGGTTCGTCCAGGAACAGGACCTTCGGTTTGTGGATCAGGGAGGCCACGATCTCGCAGCGGATTCTCTGCCCCAGGGACAGGCTGCGCACCGGGGTGTTGATAAAAGCTCCCAGTTCAAAGATCTCTCCAAGCTCCCGGATCCGCGCCTCCGTCTCCCGGGCCGATAGGTCATAGATGGCGCCGAAAAACTGGAAATTGTCATAGGGCGTCAGGTGGACCCAGAGCTGTTCCTTCTGGCCGAACACGGTGCCGATCTCATAGGCCAGCTGTTTCCGCTTTTTGGAGGGGTCTATGTCAAGTACCCTGACATTGCCGCCGTCGGGATAGAGGATGCCGGTCAGCATCTTGATGGTGGTGCTTTTGCCCGCCCCGTTGGGGCCGATGAAGGCCAGGACTTCCCCCTCTTTTACGTTGAAGGAAATACGGTCTACCGCTTTGATTTCCTCCGTCTCAGGGTGCAGGAGGGCCCGCAGGCTTCCCTTCATTCCTTTTTCCTTCCTGCGCACGCGGAAGGTTTTTGATAATTCTGTTGCTTCAATTGCGTTCATGCCCTTCTGCCTCCTTTTGGGTTTTACCCGGTGGTAATAAAAAAGAACCGCCCTGCCATATACACTTCCGTGTACATACCATGCGGTTCTCCGTCTTCTGATTACCGCATAGCCAAATAAGACTTTTCGTCCTACGGCCATGCGATTTCCCGGTGGTGGGCCGGGGATCAGGTAGTGGCCGTATTATGAAAAATCTGCTGCACCAACATAATCAGAGTAAGGGATATATTTTTTGTGTAAGTCATTACATACGCTCCTGTCCGGTACAGGAAGGGGGGCATGGGAACTGTTTCTGCCCATGTTTCCTGTTCCATTGACTAAATTTCATGTAGTGTAGCACAATGAGAGGAAAAAGGCAAGCATTTTTTGTAAAATTCTTTTTATTGTTTAAGTTGGCAGAGTTTTTATGCTGGTGAGTACAATCATTTACCATTTTTTGTTTTGGATAATAAATATTGAAACCGTGAGTATAAATCGTCAGATGCCGCAGGAAGTTGGGTATGGCGCTTAGTTTTTATTGCAAAAAAGGCCGGTATCGTTTATACTGGATGGAAATCGAATACCGATGAAGGAAACGAAAGGGCGGCCGGAAGGCTGCCAGGGAGAAGACAGGATGAATCGTGACAGACTGAAGGATAAGAAAAGAATTGTGGTAAAGATCGGTAGTTCTTCCCTGACGCATGGGGAAACCGGAGGGACGGATCTGATCAAGCTTGAAAAACTGGTGCGGGAGCTGTGTGATTACCGCAACCGGGGGATAGAGGTGGTGCTGGTGAGCTCCGGTGCCATCGCGGTGGGGAGCAGGACACTGGGGCTGAAGGGGAGGCCGACGGATATTTCCCTGAAGCAGGCCTGCGCGTCTGTGGGACAGGCGAAGCTGATGGTGATGTACCAGAAGCTTTTCGCGGAGTACAATCATATCGCGTCCCAGATTCTCATGACGAAGAATACCATGCTGAATCCCATGAATCGGAGGAACGCGCAGAATACTTTTGAAAAGCTGCTTGAGCTGGGAGTGATTCCCATCGTGAATGAAAATGATACCATATCTACCTATGAGCTGGAGAAGCTGCAGCAGTTTGGTGATAATGATACGCTGTCAGCCATTGTGACGGCGATGATCCATGCGGATTTGCTGATTCTTTTATCGGATATCGACGGACTGTTTACCGATGATCCACACAAAAATCCGGATGCACATTTTATTGATACGGTAGAGGTACTGACGGATGAAATGATGCGTCTCGGAAAAGGCGCCATTACAGAGGTAGGTACGGGCGGTATGGCAACGAAACTGGCCAGTGCCCGGATTGCCACGGCAGCGGGAGCAGATATGATCATTGCAAACGGAGCGGATGTGGGGATTCTCCACGAATTGCTGGACGGTGTGCAGAAGGGAACCCTTTTCCTGGCAAATCCTACGGAGGATTTTGATATGGACGCCTTCCTGGAGGGGTGAGGATGCATAGGCTACAATGAGGGAAATGCCTCAGGAGAGAGGTGGAGCGGTACTGGAAAACAGCGGAAGCGCTGTCCTGAGGCCATAGGATTTGCGGACGCATGGGTTATGCGGCCGAAAATGCTATGAGGGAAATGCCTCAGGAGAGAGGTGGAGCGGTACTGGAATAGGAGAAAAAAGATGACAGAATATTTGGAGAAAATCGGAATATATGCCAAGGAGGCGGAAACCGTCCTGCGGACCCTTGACAGCGGGCGGAAGAACCTGACATTGGAAAAAGCGGCAGAATATCTGACAGAGAGCGAAGCTGCACTTTTATCGGCAAACGAGCAGGACATGCGCATTGCCAGGGAGAAGGGAATGGCTCAGGGCCTTTTAGACCGGCTGGCCCTGACGGAAGACCGGATCCGGGGAATGGCAGACGGGCTGCTGCAGGTGGCTGCCGCAGAGGACCCCATCGGAGAAGTATTTAACATGAAAAAACGCCCCAATGGCCTGATGATCGGGCAGAAGCGGGTACCGTTGGGGGTGATTGGAATCATATATGAAGCCAGGCCCAATGTGACGGCGGATGCCTTCGGATTGTGTTTTAAGGCGGGGAACGCGGTGATTCTAAAGGGAGGCAGCGATGCCCTCCGCTCCAATGAGGCCATAGTGGAAGTGCTGCAGAGGGCTCTTACGGACTGCGGTCTGCCGGGAACGGCCGTACAGCTTATCGCCAGCCAGGACAGACAGGTGACGGCGGAATTTATGAAGATGAACGAATATGTGGATGTGCTGATTCCCAGGGGCGGCGCGGGCCTGATACGGACAGTGGTGCGGGAGAGCACAGTGCCCGTTATAGAAACAGGGACAGGTAATTGCCATATCTATGTAGATGCTTCCGCGGATCTGGATATGGCGGCGGAGATTCTCTTCAATGCCAAGACACAGCGCATCGGTGTCTGCAATGCCTGTGAATCTCTGGTGGTCCACGAGGCGGTGGCGGATACTTTTCTTCCCATGGCGGCGTCGCGTCTGGCCGAAAAACAGGTGGAGCTGCGCGGGGATACACAGGCCATGGAGGCAGAGAGCAGTATCCTGCCTGCCGAAGAGGAGGATTGGGGCAGGGAATATCTGGATTACATTCTGTCGGTAAAGACGGTACGGAATATCGATGAGGCCATTGCCCATATCAATAAATACAATACGGGGCATTCCGAGGCTATTGTGACAAAAGATTACGCCAACGCCCAGCGTTTCCTGGACGAAGTGGATGCGGCGGCAGTCTATGTCAATGCCTCCACACGTTTTACGGACGGCGGGGAATTCGGCTTCGGGGCAGAGATCGGGATCAGTACTCAGAAGCTCCATGCCAGGGGACCTATGGGATTAAAGGAGCTTACTTCCGCGAAATATATCATATACGGAAACGGCCAGGTGAGACCGTGAGGACTCTATCTCGCCTGATATTGTGGAAGCTGCGTTGAACAAAGTGCCTTTTCGTGTAGAAGTATGTTGCATAAAACTGCCTTTTCGTGTAATATAGTAAATATAGAAACTGCCTTTTTGTGAAAAATCCTGAAGAATATAAGTGCCTTTTCGGGACATAATGATAAGGATGATAGGTAAAGGGGGCTTTATGAAACGTAAAATATATAGCCGTTTGCTGGAATGGAAAGAGAAAGACAGTGGGAGCTGTGCATTATTGTTGGACGGAGCCAGACGAGTGGGCAAAAGCTATATTGCCAGGCAGTTCGGCGAACAGGAATATAGAAGTTATCTGCTGATTGATTTTGCTCATTTGCAGCGTGAGGTCAGAGAGATATTCGAAAACGATATTGATAATTTTGATTTGTTTTTCAATAAATTATCGGCATATTATCGGAAAACGCTTTACAGGAGGGAGTCTCTGGTTATTTTCGACGAAGTGCAGAGGTATCCGGAGGCGAGAGAGCTGATCAAGTATCTGGTTGCGGACGGACGTTATGATTATCTTGAGACCGGTTCGCTGATTTCGCTGAAACAAAATGTGGAAGATATAGTAATTCCATCGGAGGAAGAGCATGTGGAAATGTTTCCCATGGATTTTGAAGAATTTTTATGGGCAATGGGAGACGAGACGACAGTTCCGTATTTAAGGCAATGCTTTGAGGAGCTTCGGCCGCTGGGACAGGCTTTGCACAGGAGAGTCATGAATGATTTCCGGCAGTATCTTCTGGTGGGTGGGATGCCTCAGGCGGTTGAGACATACCGAAAGACGAAGAATTTCGAGGATGTTGACAGGGTGAAGAAGCGTATTCTGACATTGTACAGGCAGGATATCACAAAGTTTGCAGGGGGATATGAGGCAAGAGTCCTCTCGATTTTTGACGAACTGCCCTCGCAGCTTTCAAAGACAGAGAAAAAGTATAAACTTTCTAATATTAATAAGGAAGCCAGGTTCCGTGAATATGAGAATGCCTTTATGTGGCTGACGGAGGCTAAGGTGGTCAATAATTGCTATAATGCAACAGAACCTACCGTAGGGTTGGCTATGAGCGAAGAACATACGACGCGGAAATGTTATATGGCGGATACCGGCCTGCTGGTGACACATACCTTTATGGATGATCAGTTTACGGATAATGATTTGTATAGGGATATTCTGCTGGACAGGATGCATGTCAATGAAGGGATGTTGATGGAAAATATTGTGTCACAGGAACTGCGGGCAGGCGGGCACAGGCTTTATTTCTATTCCAGGTCTGATACGGATAACAGAGAGAACCATATGGAAATTGACTTTCTGATCAGAAAGAAAAGGAAGATATGTCCTGTGGAGGTAAAATCAGGCATGTACAGGAAACACTCATCATTAGACAAATTCAGAAATAAATTCAGCAGCAAACTAGGGCAGGCATATATTCTGTATACAAAAGATATTTTTGTCAGGGAAGGGGTAGTTCCCCTGCCGCTTTATATGGCTATGTTTTTATAAAAGCCGGGGTCTTCCGAAGAAAGAAACTGCCGCAAAAGATTCAACTGACAGTAGAATATAATAGAAAACAGCTCGATTGCATTCTCCGGGAAATTCATCTATACTGATTTCATCAGCTGATAAAAGAAACGAAATCAAACAATAGTTGAATGGAGAGAATGCAATGGATATCGGAAAAAAGATAAAAAATCTACGTACGGAAAAGAATGTGAAACAGGAGGAGCTGGCGGAATACCTGGGGGTATCTTTCCAGGCCGTATCGAAATGGGAGACCGGGGCAAGCGTGCCGGACATTGCGCTGCTGCCCGATCTGGCGGTCTTTTTCGGCGTCACCATCGACGAGCTGTTCCAAATGTCGTATGAGGCGGAGTTTGAGCGGATGGAGAACATGTTCTGGCACGAGAGGAGGATTCCGGCGGAGACCTTCGGTCACTGTGTCCGGTTTCTGGAGCGGGCAGTGCAGAGTGATCCGAAGAATGTGCGGGCTTACAGCTGTCTGGCCGAATTGTACAATCACAGGGCAGGGAGCGATCATGAACTGGCCGGCGAGTATGCGAAAAAGGTGCTGGAGCTGGATCCCGAGGAAAAGCGGGGCTGGGTGGCATATCTGGAGGCCAACAACGGAGTCTGCGGGGATGAATGGTATGACAACCATTTCGAAGTCATCGAATATTTCAAGGAATTCCTCATAAAGAATCCGGGCAATTACAGGGGACTGTACGCGGTCATTGAAAATATGCTGGATGATGAGCGCTATGACGAAGCGGTGCCCTATATCGAGCAGATGAGGACGGCAGCGAATACCCATCAGTATGATACCTACATGGGAGATGTCATGTTCGGGAAGGGGAATACGGAGAAAGCTCTGGAATACTGGAATATAGCGGTGGAGCATTATCCGCAGCGCTGGCAGGCCTACTGTGACAGGGCGGACCGTCTCAAAAAGCTGGGACGATATGAGGAGGCTCTGGCGGATTATGAAAAATGTTTTGTCATCCAGGAGCCGCCCAGAATTTCGGACGGACTTTATTCCAAGGCCCAGGTATACGAGCTGCTTGGAGATTATAACGCCGCTATTCGGGAGAGACAGCGTATTATTCAGTGCCTGAAGGAGGAGTATCAGACTTTCTCAGGAGAGGCGATCGATGAGCAAAAACGGGAGATCGGGCGGCTGAAGAAGCGGAAGGCGGCAAGCTGAAGGGACAGGAATACAGGGATAGTAATTCCCTGGAAGGCAAAATATTGCGGGAGTCCGAGATCGGGGCCCAAACCGGCTGTCGCCGGAGGTAACGGCCCCGGTGCCTGCTCCATGTCGAATTTTGCCTTCTTTAATAATCCCATAATTCTGTTCCAAAAGTGCATTTGGAAATAATCATGATACTGCATTATGCGGAGCCGTACAAGACGGCAGAGGGAAAGCAGGATGCTATTCCGTACAATACACAAAACCTCCAAGTGCCTGTCCGTCTTCGGGAATCTCCAGTACGCCCGATCTGACTGCACAGACACCGATCAGCCCCACCGTCTGGAACAGCAGCACTTTGGCCAGTACGGAGCCGGTGATTTGTCTTATGCTTTCCGGTGCGTGGACCTGAAGGATGGAAAAGGCGCAGTCATACAGCTTTTCATACAGTCCGGCAAAAGCAGAAATTTCTTCCCGGAGGATTTCCAGAATTGCTGCATTCTGGTCTTTGCTGACGACGGGAATAACAGCCTCGGCTTTCCCTGCCAGGACAGCGTCCAGTCCTGCGGCGATATCGCCGGCATGGGCGGTGTAACGGTTTTTGGCGGGAAGAATGGCGTAATCCGCATAGGATGCGGCGTAGGAACCCTTGACAGGACAGTAGCCTGCAAAAGAGACGGCGTGACAGACATCCCCTTCCGGGGTGTCATAAGCTTCTCCGTAACAAATGCCGTCTAGATCCCTGTAAACCGCCGCATCTGCGGAAGCCTTCTGCTGCCCCTGCCCGGAAGTCCCTGTGTCGTCGGAAGCCTTCTGCTGCCCCTGCCCGGAAGGTTCTGCGTCTCTGGAAGCATTTTTCTGCCCCTGGACGAAAAGTCCCCGGCCCTTCAGGGTTAATTCGAACAGAAAATCCCATAAAAGACAATTATCAGCAAGTCTGTTCCCGGCAAAATGCAGTTTTCGCAGTTCGGGCAGCTTCTTCGATACATTCAGGAGAATGGCGCCCACCTCCGCGGTGAGAGAATGCTGCGCTGTGCGGTAAAATTCGTCCCTGTACTCTTCCGTGAAAATGACCAGGCGGGCCTGATACCTGCCGCCGGGCAGTGCTGTGAGCAGGCCGTATTTTTCAAGCACGGAAATCTCGTCCTCAAGGTAAACGGAGGCCACGCCCAGTTCAATTGCCAGCTGGCGAATGGTGGCAGGGGTATAATAAGTGCTGAGCAGAATATTGCCAGGCAGCTTTCTGTTGAACAGGTTCTGATATGCCATATTGGCGCCGCCTGAAAAAACAGCGCTAAATTCAAATTTTGCAGGCTGATAGCTCTTTACTCCGAATTCTCTTTCCATACTGATTCCTTCCTTTAAAATCTTCCTTGTTTTAAACAGATAATATTTTACCATCTCCAATGAAATATGGAGTCTGGAGGCCGTTTCGCCGCAGGAAAGCCCCTCGAAATAGTAGGCCAGGGTACATTCCCGGTATTCCCGGGAAAGGAGAGCCAGTTCACGGCGGAGCGTATTTAATTGTTCGGAGTGCAGGATATCCCGGATAAAATCCGCATCATCCGCCGTCTCGTCGTCGAGCTCCTCATAATGAAGGCGGCTCTTTTTGTACAGGTACTTCCGGTAGGTGTTGGCCGCGATAGCCCAGATATAGCCGAAGAATGCCTTGTCATCCCGTATCTTGTGCGCGCTGCCAAGGATGGCCAGAATGATGTCCCCTGCAAGATCCTCCGCGTCTTCCCTGTGGGAGGTCCGAGAAAGCGCATAGGCAAATATTGTTTTCATATTTTCTTCCACAAGCGCCGAAATTTTTTCCTGCTCCATGATTTCCCCCTTGAATGGTAAAATGGTAGAGGTGCTTACCCTGCTGAAGTTATTTTGAAAGCTTTCATTTATATAGTACCAGATTCGGAGGGATGGTTAACAGGAAATATAAAAAATTTGTGCGTTAAGTATTTGTTGGCGGCATGCTATGATGAATACGCAACGCGAGAGGAGGAAGACCTATGGGCAGGATCTTTTCCCCTTTTTCATCCACATACCACACATCCCCTTTATAATTGTATACAAGATCTGTGTCCCGGTACTGGTGCGTCTCCTCTCCATCCTTCCAGCAGTTGCGTATGTCGATCACAGGCTTTATCCCCGCGCCTTCCAGCTGCTCTATAAATGGCTGACTGTCATATCCCTTGTCTCCCAGGAAATACTGGCAGACATCAAGGTATTCAGGGGTATCCTTCTTCATCTTTTTTAATAATTCCTTCGTTTCTGTCTTCTCGCTGTTGGACGCTTTCGTCACCTTGAATGCCACCGGAAGCTCATACTTTGCGTCTGCAATCAGGTGCAGGCGGAATCCAACCTTCCCTTTCCCCTTATCCGATACAGCCTGGAAATCAGCTTCCCGTCATTAAGGGCACCCAGTACTCTCTCTAGCCGCCCCAAATCTCCCAAATATTCAAATTCACTCTCACCAAACAGGTTCATCTGTGGTAAAATAGTCATAGATAAAGCCCTCCGTATTATGTTTGTTTGGTCACTTACATTATACACCCTTTTGGATAAAAAGGGGAGGCTTTATGCGGGAACGCAGATTTTCCACAGTAAAAAAGTCCGCACCAGACATCTAATCCAGTCATACCCTCCCCAAATCCTTCATACAATAGTAAAAAATATCCCACGGGGGTATTCCTTTGAAGGATTATATCGAAGAGCGTGCCGTCAGCATTGCAAATTATATCATTGACAGCAACGCCACGGTGCGGCAGACAGCCAAAGCGTTCGGGGTAAGCAAGAGTACGGTACATAAGGACGTAACCGAACGTCTCACACAGGTCAATCCTGCCCTTGCAGCAGAGGCAAGAAAGGTTCTGGACGTGAACAAATCAGAGCGTCACATCCGTGGCGGGCTTGCCACAAAGGAGAAATATCTGCATCAACATGGGAGTCTGATGTAGTATAAAAGGCCGAATCCGTGAATTCAAAATCCATCAGCAGACTGGGAGGACCTGCGGATGGATTTTTATGATGTGGACAAGCTATGGGGCGGTCCGGGGTATCGGCAGAAGGAGAAGGCAGAGAGGGCACACCTTCACGAAACAGCCGCGGCGGAGAGCTTGAATAATTTTGAAAAAAAGAATATAATAGGTGGCAGAACAGGAATGCGTCGGAGGTGGAGGATGCAGATCAATCGCGAGGACATGCTGGAACTGACCAGAAGGATGAATATTTCAAGGAATTGTTTCGGCAGGATAGCAGGGGCATACATGGACGGAGAGGGATATGTGGACGGCAGCTTCAACACACATTTTCAGAAGCTGTCAGGGGCGGATAAAACGAAGCATCTGCAGCTTGCGAAAACGGTTCTCCTTTCCGGAACAAACACGGAGCTGAGGGATTATCGTTTTCTGCCCGGGGACAGAGCACCAGGCAGCATCTGGCAGCTGCTCATGGCGCTGCGGGGGTGCGAGCTGAAGAATGATGCGTTGCTTTTGTCGCTGTATGAATATATGGGGGAGCGGTACCGGCCGGGGTATCCCTATGGGATTTACGTATTTCATGGAAATTATGATGTGCCGCTGAAGGGGAGCGATAAAGTGGCACAGAGGGAATCGGAGGAGGTATATAATTTCCTTGTCTGTGCACTGTGCCCGGTCAGCGGAGCGTACGACCCCGGGAGTCCGGAATGGGGATTTCTGTTTCCGGCCTTCAGCGCAAGGAGCACGGATGTGGACGGTATTCATATTTTTTCCACAGGAGAAAGGCATAAGGAGAGGGAGAAAATTTTATTCTAAGAGCCTGTAAGCTACATTCGGAGGCAGAGAATAGAAACCGCATCCGGAACGGAAGCCGTAGCGGAAGAACAGAAACGGCAGCCGGAGAACGGAAAGCGTGACAGGCGGGAGAAGCAGGAGGAATTCGGTATATGAATACAAAAGTCATTCGCATCAGCCAGGACAGTACAAAGCTTACCAGGGAAGAAGAAGCAGGGTTGAGACAGGCCGCCGGGATCCTGAAAAGGGGCGGATTGGTGGCGTTCCCTACAGAGACGGTATATGGATTGGGCGGGGATGCGCTGAATCCGGAGTCGGCCAGGAAAATCTATGCCGCCAAGGGCAGGCCCTCGGATAATCCTCTGATTATTCATATCAGCCGTTTTGAAGATATTCGGAATATCGTGAAAACTTTGCCGGAAACTGCAGTGAAAGCGGCGGAGGCCTTTTGGCCCGGCCCTTTGACCATGATACTGGATAAGTCTGCAATTGTGCCCCCGGAGACTACGGGAGGACTGGATACGGTGGCGGTGCGATTTCCCTCTCATCCGGTAGCGAGACAGCTGATCGCATACAGCGGCGGATATATAGCGGCCCCCAGTGCCAATCTTTCGGGGAAACCCAGTCCGACTTCTGCCAGATATGTTCAGGAGGACATGGCCGGCAGGATTGAGATGATTGTAGACGGAGGCGATGTGGGAATCGGGCTGGAGTCAACCATTCTGGATTTGACGGAAGAGGCCCCCCGGATTCTGCGTCCCGGTTATATCACCCGGGAAATGCTGGAAAACGTGCTGGGAGAGGTAACTGTGGATGCGGCAACCATAGAGCCTGACAACGGACAGACACCTAAGGCGCCCGGGATGAAATACCGTCACTATGCGCCGGCCGGCCGTCTGGTCATTGTGGAAGGGCAGCCGGCGCGTGTGGGGCCGTATATCAACGCATGTGCGGCGGCAGACCGAAAAAGCGGAGAAAAGACAGGTGTTATAGGTACTGCAGAAGTACTTGAACAATACAGGGCGGATGTGGTAAAATGTATAGGAAGCCGGAAGGATGAGGAAGAGATCGCGAGGAATTTATTTTCTATTCTGCGGGAATTTGATGACGAAAAGGTGACCAGTATCTATTCCGAGAGTTTTCCGGCCCAGGGACTGGGACAGGCAATCATGAACCGGCTTTTGAAAGCGGCAGGGCACAGGGTGGTCAGGCTGCAGGAGTAAAAGGGACAGAGGAACAATGCCGTCAGTATTTGCGGCACAGTTGTCAAACGGAAATACTGCGGGAGTTACCGGCAAAAGGACCTGACAGGAGGAGAGGCGTATATGATAGCAATCGGAAGTGACCATGGAGGCTACAGGCTGAAGCAGAGCGTGATTCGCTACCTGGAAGAAAAGAAGATTTCTTATGAGGATTTGGGATGTTACAGTTATGAAAGCTGCGATTATCCCGAATTTGGACGTGCGGTGGCGAATGCCGTGGCGGAGGGCAGATGCGGTAAGGGAATTGTAATCTGTACCACCGGAATCGGCATCAGCATGACGGCCAACAAAGTTCCCGGTATCCGCTGCGCCGTGTGCGGGGACCCTCTGTCCGCAAAGCTGACCAGGCTCCATAATGATGCCAATGTGCTGGCATTGGGAGGGGGAATAATCGGAGAGAACCTGGCACTGGAAATTGTGGATGTGTTTCTCAATACGCCTTTTTCAGGGGAAGAACGCCATCAAAGAAGAGTCAGAGCCATCGAATTACAACAGGAATAAGAAACAGGAGGGAAAGCTATGGCAAATGTAGTCATTATGGATCACCCGCTGATCCAGCACAAAATTGGTCTTATCCGCAGAAAGGAAACCGGTACCAAGGATTTTCGCCAGACGATCAGCGAGATCGCCATGTTAATCTGTTATGAGGCCACCAGAGACCTGAAACTGGGGGAAGTGGAGATCGAGACGCCTATCTGCAAGACAACGGTAAAGGAGCTGCGGGGCAAGAAGATGGCAATCGTTCCCATTCTCCGCGCGGGACTTGGCATGGTGGACGGCATGTTGGAACTGATTCCGGCGGCAAAAGTAGGACACATCGGCCTCTACAGAGATCCGGATACCCTGAGCCCGGTGGAATATTATTGTAAGCTTCCGGCGGACTGTGCGGATCGGGAGGTATTTGTAGTGGATCCCATGCTGGCTACAGGCGGTTCTTCCGTGGCGGCTATCCGGATGCTGAAGGAAAAGGGATGCAAAAGTATCCATTTCATGTGCATTATTGCTGCCCCGGAGGGAATCCAGGCTATGAGCCAGGCACATCCGGATGTGGATGTCTATGTGGGGGCATTGGATGAGCGGCTGAATGACCATGGCTATATCGTGCCCGGGCTGGGAGATGCCGGAGACCGTATTTTCGGGACGAAGTAAAGATTCGCAGGACTTGGCGAAAGGAGGTGCAGGCAATGAAATTATGGAAGAAAACGGCATGGATTCTGTCTTTTGCGCTTCTGACGGGTATATTTGACCCTGCACCGGGGCCGGGAACGGTGTCGGCGGCTTCCGCCACGCGGGATAAACTGAATCAGACGCAGAAAGAGAAAGAGAATCTGGAAAACGAGCTCGACAAGACCCAGGATAATCTGGACGCATTGGAAGGAAAAAGGGATACTCTGCAGAAGGAGCTGGAATATCTGAATGGGCAGCTGTCCCAGGTGGTGGCGAATCTGGAGGAGCTGGAACGGCAGATGGAGGAGAAAGAGGCAGAAATTGCCGCTACACAGGAGGCGCTGCAGGAGGCGAAGAAGAAAGAGGCCGAGCAGTATGCCACTATGACGGCAGTAATCCGCTGTATGTATGAGCAGCAGGATGACAATTATCTGACGATTCTGCTCACTTCAGGCAGTTTTTCGGAATTTCTGAACCTGGCGGACCGCATAGAGAAGGTGGCGGCTTATGATCAGCGGATGCTGCGGGAATATGAGGAAAACAGAATCCTGATCGAAGAACATGAGGCGAGACTGCAGGAGGACCGGCAGGCTCTGGAGAAGCTGCAGGTCCAGGCACAGGAGGAGAAGGACAAGGTATCCGGCATGATCAGCCAGACTTCCAGCGCTATTTCCAAATACGGAGATCAGATATCCAGCGCGGAGAAAAAGGCTCTGGATTACGAGGCCGAGATCCGAAAGAAAGAAGAGGATCTGGAGTATCTCAAGAAAAAGCTTGCCGAGGAGATAGCAAAGTCTCAGGCGGCTGCCAACGGAGCATGGCGGGATATATCGGAGGTGAGCTTTGCGGAAGGGGACAGACGCCTGCTGGCCAATCTGATCTATTGCGAGGCGGGAGGCGAACCCTATGAGGGACAGGTGGCAGTGGGAAGCGTGGTGATGAACAGGGTGCTCAGTTCCCAGTTCCCGGATACTGTGGTGGGCGTGATATACCAGGGAGGGCAGTTTTCGCCCGTGGCAAGCGGTCGTCTGGATCTGGCGCTGGCCTCTGACAAGGCGACAGAGAGATGTTACCAGGCTGCCGATGCCGCCATGTCGGGTGTGACAAATGTGGGAAACTGTGTCTTCTTCCGGACGCCTATCGACGGATTGTCGGGCATTAACATCGGAGGGCATGTTTTCTATTAAAAAAATCAGGAAGAAGCGTACCGCTTTGGAAGACGAGGCCGGCGAATTCTTCCCCAAAGGCGCTCCGGTTTTATACGGATCAGAGCCCCAGAGTGTCCAGTCTGCTTTGCAGCCTGTCGAATTTATCACGGTAAATCAGGGAGAGCAGATGATTCAGATTGCGCAGACAGGAGGTCATCTGCTCTTTTGTGATCAGATTTTTTTCCATGGCCTCAGCCAGCTCGTCCAGGTCTACCACCTTCGTCAGTCCGTCCGGATCCACGATGACATCTGCCAGCAAATCGGTGAATGTCATTGCGTTCTCTGCAGGATCAAAGGAATATTCTACAATGTCGCAATACCAGTGCAGCAGCGAGTTGTCACTGCGGTAGATCTTGCTCACTTTGATGCCGTCCTTCAGGAAAAAACAGGAAGAACCGTGGGAAAAGGTGGTCTTGGGGTTTATGGTATTCCATTTGGTAATGATGACCTCCTCATCCTGCATGACAATGAGATCATCCTTCAAAAGGATGCATTCGGCGGGAATGATTCGTTTGCGGTAAATTTTGGAAATATTCATAACAGGCTCCTTTTTGTTATGTATTTTAAAAATAATACAACCACAGCCTGTATAGTGGTGATAACTACTAATCAATAGTTGCAAACTTTTCTCGTGATAGT
>OFFY01000832.1_pt1 | contig 29635 bp, 21 predicted proteins | sample 1521481 | NCBI WGS metagenome assembly OFFY01 (sample SAMEA3504117, study PRJEB24116) | mouse gut metagenome | biome: mouse gut; feature: mouse-associated habitat; material: faeces | place: Denmark | collected 2011
GGGGTGGGGGAAAAGCCGGAAACGTTGGAAACAGTAGGCTTACCTATCACCATAAGCCAAACCCACTGCCAAAGAGAATGGCAGCGGGTTGTTGTTCAGTATTGAAAATATACGTGTTATGAGATTGAGTTAATCAGAGGGGTATGTTAAGATAGGGGACAATGTACAGAAGGGAGAAAAAAATCATGAAAAAAATGTTCACCAGACGTCTGTTCCTCTATATGCTGAGTGCTCTGGTAATCACTATCAGTGCGATTTTTGCGCTGCAGACAGTGATTACACAGAAAAACAACACTGCTGCCAGCCAGGAAAAATTGGAGACGGTAAAAGAAACCATTCTCAGCAACGAAGAAAACATTGCAAACCTCACAGAGAATCTCGGAGAAAACAATTTAGCCAAGACCAGAGCCTTTGCGGATATGCTGGTTTTGGACAGAACCATTGCCGAAGACATGGAAAAGCTCCTTGAAATCAAGGAAAGGCTGATGGTGAATGAACTTCATGTTATTGACAAAAACGGGATTATCACAGGCAGTACCATTGCGGAATACATAGGCTTTGATATGAAAAGCGGTGAGCAGTCCAATGCCTTTATGGTGATTGTGGAAGATCCATCCATAGAGATCGTGCAGGAGCCCCAGCAGAATGTGGCCGAGGGCACTGTTATGCAGTATATCGGCGTGGCCAGAAAGGATGCGGAAGGGCTTGTGCAGGTGGGAGTGCGGCCTGAGGTTCTGGAGAATATGCTGGCTGGGACGAAGATAAATCAGGTCTTAAAGGACATTGAGTTCGGTGAAAGCGGATATGTCTATGCCATTGGAACCGATGACGGAAAAATAGCCGCCCACAGGAATGGATCCCTGATCGGCGTATCTGCCCAGGAGGCAGGGTTTATTTCCGGTCGTGCCTCAAGCGGCAGGGCAGTGGTAGACGGAGTGAGCGGTTACTATGTGGAAACGGAATATGGGAACTGGATCATTGGGACTTTCATGCCTGTTGAGGAATATTATGAGGCCCGCAGCAGTCAGATGACAGTGGTATCCCTGAGTATGGTGCTGATTTTCGGCGTACTTCTGCTAATGATCAACTGGCTGGTGGACAGGAAGATTGTGCGGGGCATCAACCGCATCAGCAGTTCCGTGAAAATGATAGCGGAGGGAAATTCCGGGATTGTCCTTCAGGAGGAAGGCAATCCGGAGTTTGTGCAGCTCTCGGACAGCATCAATAAGATGGTTGACAGTATCTGCCGAAATGTGAAAGAAAACGAAAGACTCCTGGGGATCCAGAGGGAGGATGTGGAAAATAATCAGAAGATGATCCGGAATGTGAAGAAAGCTTGTGTTGACCTGGGCCGGGTGTCCGGGGAGACGCTGAAGAATGCGGACAGTATCTACCAGGGCACCGGGGAGCAGGAAAAAGCGGTGGAGGGGCTGAAGCAGATTATGGAACAGCTGACCCAGGAACTGAATCAGGGCATGGAGACTTCTTCCGGTGTTATGGCTTCGGCGGAAAGCACAGCGGAGAAAATGGTGCAGACCCAGTCACAGATAGAGCAGCTGATGGATTCCATGGAGAGAACCAGTGAAATGTCCAGGGCCATTGAGAAGATCATCGACGAAATAAAATCCATTGCACAGCAGACAAATATTCTTTCCCTGAACGCATCCATTGAGGCGGCCAGAGCAGGGGAGATGGGAAAAGGATTTGCTGTGGTAGCCACTCAGGTGGGAGAACTGGCGGCCAGAAGCGCCCAGGCGGCAAGGGAGACCACGGATTTGATCACAAACTCCATCAAAGCGGTGGAGGGTGGCAAAAAGATTACAGACCAGACTGTGGAGACGTTTGGGGTTCTGGTGGAAGATGTGGGAAAGGCCAACCGGGATGTGAGCCAGATCATCGGTATGGTAAAGCAGAATGTGGTCATTGTGGCGGAAGCGGTGAGGCAGATAGAAAAAATTTCCGGGGTGGTGGAAGAGAATGTGCAGATATCCCACGAGACCAGACAGGCCTCTTCACATATGGCGGATATCACCGGCAAGCTGTTGAGGATGGTGGGAGAGTGACGAAAAGCTCCCGGCGCTGTGTTGGAACGAGATTGTGAGCTGCGATAACCAGGGTGAGTACCAAACCAGGCCCTGATTTAGGGAAAATACAGCAGAAAGAAAGGAGTGGAAGAGGAAAATAAAAAAATTTCAAATTTTTTTCATTTTCCTCTTGCATTTTTTCCAGAACGTGGTAGAATAAAGGACATGGAAGCATAGCTCAGCTGGGATGAGCGTTCGCCTCACACGCGAAAGGTCAGGGGTTCGAGCCCCCTTGCTTCCATTTTTTATTGCTGGAAAGATTTTCAGCATCAAAATCTGTGTTTCTATTGAAAAGCATCGCGGAGCGTGATTCTGTGGTGCTTTTTCAATTTCATTTATCATATCATGCAGACTGGATTTATAAGTCCATAACAGGTGCTTTTCTGCGGGAAATTCTTATATAAGGCAGTCAACTATACACAATAAAAATGACGCAAAGGAATATACTTTGCGTCAAAGCCCCTCTAAGACCTCTCTTTCTGTATATTATACTTGATTTTAGTCTGTTTTGCAATACAAAATAACTTGCCTAATAAAAAATCATCATAAAAATCATTAGTCAGACTGGTAGGGAAGGACACTTTTTCTGTAAACTAAAAGCTATATCAAAAGAGGAGGTGCCACGATTATGGCAGAAAGAGAAAATATACATTTAAGGAAAGACGGACGTTATGAGGCCCGTTATCCTAAAGGAAGGGACGAGTCCGGAAAACTGATCTACGGTTTTTGCTATGGCAGAACCTATGAAGAAGCCAGAGAAAAAGTTGCAGTCGCCCGGAAAAAATACTGGGAAACGGCAAAACCGGATACTGGGCAGAATTCCTTTGCCTACTATTGTGACAGCTGGCTGGCAACCAACCGTTCCTGTCTGAAAGCATCGAGCTATGCGAAATACCGGACAGATATGCGCAACCACTTAAAGCCCTATTTCGGAACCAGGCTTCCGCGGGAGATTACGTCCGAGCTGGTAGATGATTTCGCGCAGATGCTGCTGCAAGATAAAAAGCTTTCTCCCAAAACAGTCCGTGACCTTCTCGCCTTGTTTCATTCTGTTTTTTCCTTTATAGAAAAAAGAACAGAACAGAAATTGAGGAAACTGGAAATCATCTATCCGAAAGACAGAAGAAGGACAGTGCGCGTGCTGGATGAGCAGGAAGAATCCGCATTAATGGATTATCTTGCCGAGGATATGGATCTATGTAAATTCGGAGTTTACATAGCGTTGCGGACAGGTATGAGGATAGGGGAAATCTGTGCTTTGAGATGGGGCGATATCTCCGTGCAGACTGCGACGATTTTCGTCAGCCATACAGTCCAGCGAATCAAATGCACGGAAGCAGACGGGGAGTCCAGGACAGCGCTTGTAATCGGCACGCCCAAAAGCGACAGTTCTTACCGGGCGATTCCGCTTATGCCGGATATCGAGGCACTGTGTGACCGCTTTGCGCCGGTGCTTTCAGAAAATTTCGTTCTCACGGGGACGGACCGATGCATGGATCCGAGGAAGCTGCAGCGCCGCCTGCAGGGATACCTGAAGGAGTGCGAAATCAGTGAGGTACATTTTCATACTCTCCGCCACACTTTTGCAACACGATGTGTGGAAGTGGGGGTCGATGTAAAAACATTGAGTGAGATATTGGGGCATTCCAATACCAACATCACTCTGAATAAATATGTACACCCGAATCTGGATCTGAAACGGGAAAATATGAGCAGACTAAAATCCGTGATCTGCATTTGAGGGCAGTCATTTCAGCAGTCAGCGGGCAGTCATAACCGCGAAAACGCTTTCTATATCTACACCTGGATAAATGACGCAAAGTATATTCCTTTGCGTCATTTATCCAGGTGCTTTTTCTGGCAGAAAAACGGATATATACGGAGGAACAGCATGCGGAAGGACGAAGAAAGGATTTACAACAGTCCAAACATCGTCAATCTATGCATTGACAGCTATGATATGGAGAAACAATGCGGCCGGCTCTATCATCAGTACAGGGAAAATCCGCTTCCGTTTTCCAGCCTTTTTGAGGCATTCAAGCGGATGGATGAGCTGTACGACGATTTGAGGTACCCAGAGTCAACCACGCAGACACGCAGTTTTCTGGAGAAGCCCCGGGAGTCTGGAAGCAGACGATTGCGGGAAGAACAGGAATGGCTGGCGGAATTGCAGAGGAGAGGGCGCAGGCAGGTCAGGCAGAAGGTATCCTTTGACAGCGTGACCGGCCAGAGAGGAAGGGACGCCACATTTATCGTCCGCGTACAGTACAGGCAGCATTCCAGCTGGCAGGGAGAAGTGACATGGATAGACGGGAAGGAAAAGGGATGGTTCGGGAGCGTACTGGAATTGATGGAATGGGTTGAGGGCATTATGGTGTACCGCAGCCGCAAATTGTATCCATGAGTAAAAAATTTTGCCGGGAAATAATTAGGAATTGCGAAGCGGCATTCTGCAAATTTATTTTGTAAAATTTCCTTAATATTCTAAGACAATGAGGAGGATGCAGCAGGGACCTGGCAGGAGGAGCCGAAGTCCCGCGGCAAGTCATGATGGAAGATAAGAGGATCATAAGGTTCGAATTACTGGGCTCGTTTTACTGTAAGGACGCAGAAATCGAAACAGAAAATAAAAAGGCGGCGCCGGGGAAGAAGGCGTTGTCTTTTCTGCAGTATTTGATTGTGAATCACAGGAGGAATATTTCGGCACAGGAACTGATTCATCAGTTCTGGGAGGAGAGCGGTGACCCGGCCAATGCGCTGAAACACATGATGTTTAAGACCAGAAGCTATCTGAAGGAATGCTTTCCGGATCAGGAAAATCTGATTGTGACGGTTCCCGGATGCTATGCCTGGAACCCGGGGGTCAGCCTGGAGTTGGACTCGGAACGGTTCGAGCAGATCTGCCTGGAGGTGAGGAAGAAATCCGGGGAGGATTACATGGAGACGCTTCTCGGGGCGGCAGCGCTGTACAAGGGGGATTTTCTGGCAGGGAACGATTGCGACTGGGCAGTTTCACTGCGGCGCTATTATCAGACACTGTACCTGGATGTGTGCAAGATGGTCCTGCCCCTGCTGCAGGAGCGGGAACGCTGGACGGAGATGATCGGGATCTGCGAGCAGGCATCGGCGGTGGATTACGGCGGGGATACCTTTATTGTATACCAGATGCAGGCTTTGATCTCCATGGGTCATCCGGAGCGGGCGTTGGGAGCCTATGATGCTTTCCGGGAGCTGCTATGGCAGGAATTTGAGATCGAGCCGTCGGATCAGGTGGAGCAAAACCGCATGTTGGCGGAGAGTATGTGTCAAAATGGTAAAAACGACTCCGATATCCTGAGGCTGGTGGCGGAAGGGGATTTTGACAATCAGGCATTTTTCTGTACTTTTGCGGTGTTCCGCAGCATTGTGGCGCTGGAGAAGAGACATTTGGCCCGTTCCGAACAGGACTCGGCCCTGGTGATCGTCAGCCTGGGTAATCAGGTGACGCCCACTACGGATGCAAGACGGCTGGAGCGGGTTTTGCTGGAAGGGCTTCGCACGGGAGATCCGATTGCCAGGCTGGATGCGGGATCCTATATATTGATGCTGGCCGGTTCCAGCGTAGAAAATGCACAGAATGCAATGGACCGCATTGACCGTACTTTTCATAAGGTATATTCGCATTCAAAAGCCTGCATTACCTTCCGTGTTTTGCCTGTAATACCGGATAAGGCAGCAGGCGGAGAAAATAACTGTCAGTGATTTCCGGAAAATAACCGGTTGATAACCTGGTTTTGCTATAGTGGAGACAGAAAAGAGAGGAAGAGGTGGCTGTGTATGATGCTTCGGGAAAAAATGATTCCCTGTCAGAGCCGGGAGGCGATTGTTACGGTATTGTCCTATCATAATGGCATTATGGATGGCTGGCTGCTTCATCCAAGGTTGGAGAAAAGCGAGAAGATACAGAGCCTGTCCCAACTGGTTCTGCTCCTGAACAGCCTGATCGATCTGGAGGGATGCCCGAACCGTGCCCTGCCTCTGGTGCCTCGCGGCGATGTGAAGAAGGGCGAGATATTCCGAATTCAGATCTTGTTTCGGGAACATTATACATGGCAGGGCAGGCTGATCTGGCAGGAAGAGAATCGGGAGACGGTATTCCACAGCGCCATCGAGCTGATTCAGCTGCTGGATGAGATTCTGGGTGAATAAACCGAGTGGACATACAGAGAAAACGGAAACGGACGAAAGACGGGAAACATATCGAAAACGAGGCCGGACATGACGGAAAAAGAATTACGGAAATTGAACAGGCATGATCTTCTGGAACTGTTGGTGGAGCAGAGCAGGGAGGCTTCCAGACTGGGGGCCTCCCTGAAGGAGAGAGAGGATGAGCTGGCCCAGGCTCTGGGAAGCAACGGACGCCTGAAGGAGAAGCTGGACGAAAAGGATGAACTCATAGAAAAGTTGAAGAGACGCCTGGATGAAAAGGATGCAGAGATGGCAGGGCAAGCCGCCGACACGGCGGATCAGCTGGAACGCCTGAAGGAGAAGTTGGATGAGAAGGACGCGCTGGTTGAAAAGCTGAAGGGGCGTCTGGATGAAAAGGACGTACAGCTGGCGGAGGAGACAGCCGTTCGGGAGGAGCAGCTGAAGCGTTTGAAGGAGAAGCTGAATGCCAAGGACGGGCTGATCGACAAACTGCGGGAACAGACGGACCGCAGGGACGAGAAGAATGAAAGGCTGGAGACAGAGATAGAGAGACTCCGGTCCGACAGATGGAAGGAAATGAAGGAAAGCGGGCTTTGGCCGGAGCTTTTGGAGAGATTGAAGACATTATTATGAATGAAGATGGCCGGGAACCTGGAGGTACCGGCTGCGGATACGGAAGACCGCGGTGGGAAGGTTCCGAATGAAAGACCAATAACATAGAGGGTTGCACATGAGCGAGGAAAAGAGATTAGAACTGCCGGATTTGGAAGCGCTGGAGGCGGAACTGGAGAGAACACGGTACCGGAAAAGATACGGCAACGTCCTCCGGAGCACGGCGTTCTCCCTGGTAGTGGTAGCTGCTGCGGCGGTGCTGATAGCGGTGCTCCTGCTCCCGGTGCTGCAGATCAGCGGAACCTCCATGACGGATTCCCTGCAGGACGAGGACATCGTGGTGGCGCTGAACAGTTCGGGATATGAGACAGGTGATATCATTGCCTTTTACTTTAACAACAACATCCTGGTGAAACGGGTGATTGCCGCGCCGGGGGACTGGGTGGACATCGATAAGGAAGGAAATGTCTACGTAAACGAGGAACTGCTGGAGGAACCTTATGTGACGGATAAAGCACTGGGGGATTGCAACATCACATTGCCCTACCAGGTGCCGGACGGGAGATGCTTTGTCATGGGGGATCACAGAACCACCAGCATAGACAGCCGGAATACGGCGGTGGGATGTGTCAGCAATGATATGGTGATTGGAAAGATACTGATCCGAGTCTGGCCGTTGGAAGGATTCGGGATCGTGAAGTGATAGAAGAACGGTAGAAGGAAGGAGACGGCATTATGAAAGTTGATTTTTTGACACAGGCGGGAAAACTCCTGAAAGAAAAGAAACAGTACAGACGTCGGGCGGTGGTTTTCCTGTGCCTTGCTGTGATAGTCGGTTATGGAACAGTCATGGCCCTGAAACTGTATGGTCAGGCAATGACCCACAAGATGGAAGTGCTTGATTGCTCTCTCGAAGTACATGAGCATACGGAAGCGTGCTATGAAAAAGACGAGGCGGGAAACCCGGGAGAGGGGCTTATCTGCGGCTATGCGGATTATGTAGTCCATATGCACAACGACAAGTGCTACAGTGCAGACGGGAAGCTGACCTGTACTCTGGAGGAGAGGAAGGCTCATGAACATACGGATGAGTGCTATGTGACGGAAACAATCCTAATATGCGGAGAGGAAGCAGCAGATATTTCTGACGGGGAGGTTTCCGGAGCAACGGATGGTTCTGAACCAGGAAATACAGGAACGATAACAGAAGACACGGGAACTGCAGCAGAAACCCAGAGCGGTACGGGAGATTCCGAAGCAACAGAAGAAACTCAGGGCAGCTTGGATAACGCGGAAGGCGCAGCCCCTGCAGGGGATACCGGAAACGCTGCAGACCAGGCGGTTCAGGAGCTTTCCTGCGGGATAGAAGCCCATAAACATACAGAAGAGTGCTACGACAATATTCCTGTCTGCGGCTATGTGGAAGAGCATGCTCATGAAGGGAACTGTATTGTCCAGGAGCTTGTCTGTCCACTGGATGTTCATACGCACGCGGAAGAGTGCTGTGACGCAGAGGGCAATGTAGTCTGCGGTATGGAAGAGCATACACATATAATCGGATGCTACAATGGGAAAGGTGAGGTGATTTGCGGTGCGGAACCCCATACCCATCAGGAGAACTGCTATGATGCGGACGGAAACGTAATCTGCGGTATGGAAAAGCATGGGCACATTGCCGGATGCTATAAGGAGGTATACGCCTGCGGGAAGGAAGAGCATATCCATGAAGAGGAATGCTATACTGCCAGCCTGATCTGCGAAAAAGAAGAACATGAACATATAGATGCCTGTTATTCCCAGGCAGCAGCTACAGTGGGAGTCGGGACAGATACGGAAGGCGGCGCGGAGGGGAGCGCGGGCGTGGAAGATAACGCTGAAATATCAGAAACTGAGAATGGCGACTTATCAGGAAACCCGGATCCGGCGGCAGGCAGCATGCCCCAGGAGAATACCCCGGAATCCGGTACAGCCGTAGAGAGCACCCATGTCCATACGGATGCCTGTTATCAGGAAGTGACCAGACTGGTCTGTGGGGAATTGGAACTCCATACCCATGACGACAGCTGTTATGGAGAGGAATGCTTCCATGAAGACGGCACTCTCATCGAGGGAAGCGTCTCATCTTGCGGACTGTTCCAGCTGGAGGAGCATGTACATCAGGGAGACTGCTTCAAGGAAGTGGAACTGACGCCGGAGGAAGTGGCAGCCCTGAACAATGGGGCAATACTCCATATCCACGAGGAGAGCTGTTACGATGGGGAAGGAAATCTGATCTGCGGCCATGAGGCCACCCATATCCATTCTCTGGAATGCTATGACGAGGCAGGAAAACTGATCTGCGATTATGGAAAGCAGGAAGAGACCACATACGATTGCGGCAAAGAGGAACATACCCACGGCGACGAATGCCTGGACGAGGACGGCAGCCTGACCTGTGAACTGGAAGAACATACTCATGACGAGACCTGCAAGGAAGAGCAGGAAGCGGTGTACTACTGTGGTAAAGAAGAGCACGAACACGGTGGAGAATGCTATGACGGCGACGGCAGCCTGACCTGCGAACTGGAAGAGCACACCCATGATGCAGCTTGCCAGGTGGAGAATCCCGTGTTTTACTGCGGAAAAGAAGAGCATACCCACGGTGAGGAGTGCCTGAGTGAGAAAGGAAATTTGGTCTGCGAGAAGGAGGAACACACTCACAATGCAGTCTGCTTGGTGGAAGATCCTGTGTTTTATTGCGAAAAAGAGGAACATACCCACGGTGAGGAGTGCCTGGACGAGGAAGGAAACCTGACCTGCGAACTGCAAGAACACATCCACGATGAGACCTGCCTGGAAGAACCGGAAGCAGTGTACTACTGCAAAAAAGAGGAGCATATCCACGGGGAAGACTGCCTGGATGAAGACGGGAACCAGACCTGTGGGTTGGAGGAACACAGCCATTTCTGGAAATGCCTTGTCACGGAGGAAGAATACGCGGAAATAGAGAATGTGAATCAGCTAATCGCCGCATTGCCTTCCGAGGAAGAAATAATGGCGAAGATTGCGGAGTACGACAAAGCCGGAGAAGAGGGGAAAGAAGCTTTCACCGAATACATGGAGTCCCTGTTGGTCCAGATACAGGAAGCTTATAGCGCATATCTGGACTTGGATGAGGAACTGCGGGAATATGTGACAGGAGCAGGGTATCTCCTGACGCTGTGGGAGTTAATGGGAACATCCGGAATGGTGGAAAAACCAGAAGGTGTACCGGAATGGGCCGGATTTTTCCCTATAGGCGAACAGGGCGGCGGAGTGGTTCTGGAATTGTTGTACGGGGATAAGCAGACTCATAAAGAGAAGCCTGAAGGAGAGAAACATTATTCCCATGAAGAAATGTTTGGTAACTTCAAGATATATACCACAGGAATATCGGGAACCATTGATAAGGTAGATGAGGTAACAATATCGCTTTACATTCCGCAAAAGTATGTAAAGAAAGAAGGGATCCGTATTCTTGGAATTCCCGAGACGCTCATAAAGCATGAAATCAGTGAGGTAACAGAGGTAACAAAGGACGGGGAAGACTATTATAAAATCGGCCTTAAAGTTATGGACTATATTCCTACCCTGGCACTTGAGCTTCCTTTTGCAATGACCTTTAAGAACGCGGAGGTACCAAAGGACTACGAGCTGAAGATCTTTGCTACAATTGAAGCAGGGGAAGCGGAATTGCCCGGTATAACGGAGAAAAATGTGTACTGCCCCAAGTACGATGAACCGGAAATAATAAAATACGTTAATACAAATCAGAATGAGGCAATGAAGGAGGATTACACAAGAGTAGCAGCCAAAGTAGTGGATGGAGTAGTGGAAAGTGACCAGTATGTCAGCTTTTGGTATAAGATTGGTAATGAGGCCTGGCAGCTGAGAGGGTATAAGAAGATCACACTGACGGATGTATTGCCTAAGTATATTGATCAAGGCGGAAAGGAACAAATTGCGGTATTTGATCCCGAGGTAAATCCGGGATGGGAATTAAGCCAGGATGAGGATGGCTCAACGGTGGTAAAACGAACTTTTCAGGTAGAGCCGGATTGGAAACCTATAGATTATGACAGCTTGCTGATGAATAGGATCATGAATGCGGAATTGAAGCTGAGCTTTCCGGGATGTAAGATTGACGAGGAACAATCGGATGGATTCCTGACAAAAAATCTTACGAACAAGGTAAAGGCAGTGTGCGAGCCGGTAAGGCCATCAGAGGGAGAGCAGCCGGATAAATGTGAGGATGATCTTATTTTTACACTGACAAACCAGCCCGGAGCAAAGGGAAGCTTCGCAAAAGGCAATTCGGCAGATACAATCATGGATACCCCCGCTATGCGGGCCGGCGAATACAGGTGGGAACTGGCTTTTAAAAATAACGATGTAGCGCAGTTGGTCAATATCCACATAGAAGATAAGCAGATAGATGAGAGGCTGAAGTTTCAGTATATTAGGTTTCCTGATGGTAACCAAGGCGATCCATCAGATGGGGAATTAATTAAGAACTTGGACTATGTGGAAGCAGTTACTTATGATGGGCAGACAGATAAGTATGACCTGAGCGATAAGGAGAAATATGCGGATTATTTCACGAAGGGTTCATTTCAATATGGTTCCTACTGGACCAACCCGTGGACACTGGAGCTGGATCCGTCAAAGGAGTACAAGAGCTTTAAGGTTTATTTTAAGGAGGGCTTTTCTTTAGGGATAGAGAAGGGAATAAAGGTATGGCCGATCTCTACTTTCCGAAAACCGGAGGAGAAACATTTTATAGGGGGAGCGGAAAACGATTTAAAGAACGTTTATGAGAATGTGGCCGTTGTAGATTACCAAGTGAAGGATGTACCCGAGACTACGATCTTCCTGACAAGTAAAAACAAATTTAAGTTGATTGATACTTATGAAAATATCTGGATTGAGAAACAGATGCACAGTGCGAATATGGAGTATCCCGGTACGACGGAGAATCCTGACGGTACGCTGACTACGAAGGAGATCATAAACTACTGTTATTTTTATGTGAAAGGGGCGCTGAAAGGGGATAAAGAATATGAAGATTTGCGCGTAATCGATTTACTTCCAGAGGCGCTGGAGCTTCGAGATGGAAGAATTGAATTTGGAACGGGCGGAGAATATGTGAGGGATGTCGACACTATTGAGAATTACCATAACAGCGGAAGAACAGCGGTAATCTTGTATCTAAATGTAGATAAGGTCAGAGAAGTGCTGGATGCTTCGGACGGGACGAACGGGATTCTATTTACCCTCAAGGTGTGGGCGAAGGCAAATGCGTCTGTAGGACAGTATATAAATAATGCATATCTTCTGAGTGATGATTTTGACGAACCGCCTGTAGACCATGGACGGATCCAGGATGAGTATAATCTGGACGGAAAAGGAACTGATAAGTGGATCCGTTGGAGCCGTGGAGAAGGAAATATTCTGGCTCCGGCAGCTGTTTACGCGGAGAAATTTATTGCAAAGGAGGGGTCAAACGACTGGAAGAAGGCAATCTTGCGGTTTGGAATAGGAGATAAATTCCAGTATAAGCTGAGAATTAAAAATATTTTAACGACGCCTCTTGAGAATCTGCAAGTCTATGACGTGCTGCCTGAGAATGGTGACCGCAGTATTAATAATAAAGCGGAACGGGGATCAGAATTTACCGTGAAGCTATCAGGGCCAATTACTGGGATTCCGGCAGGATATAGCGTTTATTATACGAATTCCCAGGATGTGTATAGTAAGGCTATGAATGAACTGTTAACGGCTGACAACATATGGGTAGAGCAGAGCGCGGTGGATAGCTGGGAAGATATTACGGCTTTCAAATTTGTTGCCCAGGAGGAAACCAAAGTATTGGGGAACGAAAGTGTGGAGTTTATTATTCCGGTTAAAATAACGGACTCTCTGTCGGAGGAATCATCTGAAATATTAGAGCAGAAAGAAGGCGAGGACAGGGATACGGGTACTGCCGTTTATCTGGAGGCTACCAACAGCTTTGGATATTCTACGGGGACATTTGTTTCAGCAGAAAATTTAGAGTCCAACTACGTAAAAGCGCAGATTTCCTTTGCGGGATTTGTGATACAGAAGATGGACGATAGGGGCGTAAGCCTGTCCGGAGCAGAGTTTGCACTGGAGCGGCTGCAGAATGCGGAACAGACGGCTGGGGGAACGAACCCGGAGAATGACAGCACAGCGGATCAGGGCGCGGAGTCGGAGAACGCAGGAGACACAGGCCGGAATCAGGAATGGATGTGTGTGGCAACGGTGACAACCGACGCTGCGGGAATTGCCTCTTACAAGAATTTAGCGGAAGGAACCTACAGGCTGGTTGAGACCAAGGCTCCGGAGGGGTATAAGCTTTTAGAGGAGCCGATTATGGTTACGATTACATTGGATCGAACAACCATGGAGTACCGCATTGAAGCAGCCGGCCTGGAGGGCAGCGGAACCAGCAAGAATCCGTTTGTGATCATCAACGAGGTCTTTTATGAATTGCCGGAAACCGGCGGTTCAGGGTTCGGATTATATACAATGGCAGGCGCCGCCCTAACCATATTTGGCGCAGGCTTTCTGTATAAAAAGAAATTCAGAGAAAGGAGGGCAAGAAAGTCTCTTTAATCTGAAAGAAGTAATTTTGTGGGTTCACAAAAATAAAATCGTTTCAAACAAAAATAATCAAAGGAGGGTAAGTTATGAAACGAATTAAGAAGCTTGCCAGTTTGTTACTGGCGATGGTTATGGCATTTGCTATGACAATTACGGCATTTGCATCAGCAACAGCACCTACGGACGGAACAGAGGATCCTAGTAATACGCCTGCAGGTCAAGGAAACTTCAGCCTTACAATTGAAGATACGACAGCGGGGTACACATATGCAATCTATCAAATCTTTAAAGGTGACCTTAGTAAAGATGGTGATGAGAAAACCCTGTCTAACATTGAATGGGGTGCAAGTGTAAATATTGATGAGGCGGCAAAAGTTTTTACAAAAGTTGTTGGTAATGACACGGTTGCAATGACCGCAAGTGAAGTCGCTGCAAGCATATCAGCTGATTCAAATAAATTTGATGAAAAGAGTGCGCAAGAGTTTGCCTCAAAAATCGCTAAGTGTATATCAGGCGCAATTGTAAGTGCAGAAACCGGAAACGTTACTTTGCCTACAGCTTCCTACAAAGAAGCAACATTTGAGGCTGCCAGGGGGTATATATTTGCTGGACTGGATGCAGGTTATTACATGGTTGCAAATACTGCTGTACCGGATTTGAATGGTGATTTTACCCGCTACATGATGGAAATCATTGGTGATGTAACCGCTAAACCTAAGAAAGGTACCACAGAGAGCGACAAATACATTGAAGAGGGTGTCACAAAGCCAGACGGAACGGAAGGTAAAGACTACTTCAAGAATAATGAGGCTCCCATTGGCGGCACGGTAAATTATACGATTCCTGTAAAACTTCCTGAAAATTATGGGGATTTTGATAGTTACTATTTAGAGTTTGCAGATACTCTCAGCAAGGGGTTGAGTTTTTCGAAGGACCAGACAGAGGGGAATAAGTTTGGCGTAAAGGTTACGGTTGTTACAGATCTCAACATTGTAAACGGAAAGAAGGTCACATCTGCAAGCGATGTTGCAGATGTAATGAATGCATTAACGGAGAATAACTCAGCTGATATAACTGACACATTTAAAGCTCAGACTACTGCACAAACTGCTAGTTCTACTACAAAAGAAGGTACTTTGCTTCAGGTGTGGACACATGATCTGAAAGCAGCTACAAATGTTAAGGCAGGCACATGGGTTATTCTTACGTATTCAGCTGTATTGAATGAGAATGCTGTTATTGGAACCGGCAACCCGAACTATGTCAGCGTAAAGTATTCCAACGACCCGAACAACAGTGGAAAAGGTGATACTGAACCGACAGGACCTAATCCTAAAAACCCCACAGGTGAGACCCCTGAGAAGGACGTCAATACCTATACGACAGAGTTGGCTATCCTGAAGAACAATGAAAGCGGAGAGATTCTGGCAGATGCTGAGTTCACTTTAAGCGGTACCGGCGTAAAGATTACCTTGGTTAAGGAGGAAGTATTTGCTGTTGATCCTGATGGTGCATACTGGGGGCTGAAGAAGGTAGTTGACGGAAAAGAGCAGACTCAATATACATTGATTGATCCTGCAACGCCTGATCTTGATAATAAAGATTATATCAAGGATGCTAGTGGCAACTATGTAAAGTACACAAAAACAAGCAAGACATTTGTTGAGAACGGAATTGGCGTAGATAATAAAGTAACTGCTATGGTTGGAGAGGATGGCCGTATCATTTTCACTGGCTTAGGTGAGGGACATTATACTTTGAGTGAGTCCAAGACACCTGCCGGGTATAATACGATCGATGATATAATTTTTGATGTCAAGTTTGATAAAGATACACAAAAGTTTAGTGTAGAAGATGCGTCTGCTCCAATAACCCTCGGAGAGAATACGTTGCAGGCTGATATTATCAACCAGTCTGGTTCCCTGCTTCCTTCCACCGGTGGTATCGGTACTACAATCTTCTATGTAGTAGGCGGCATCCTTGTGATCGGAGCCGGCATCCTGTTGGTTGCAAAAAAGCGCATGAGTTCTAAATAAGGTCAACGACATCTAATAGGACAGTTTCATTAAGAAATTCGTTGTCTAAGAAGTATTTCGCCGGGGATGGGGATGTCCCGTCCCTGGCTTTACCGCACGTAGCTGGCACCTTCCCGTGGTGTGTGGTGAGCAACGGAACAGATGCGGAGACGCATGCTGGTATCCGGCCAACGTCAGCAGGTGGCTGAGCCATCCCGGCTTAAAGGACCACCATAAAACATATTGTGGGGAAACCTATGAAAAAGAAAGAAGAGAAAAAGAAGCGGCGGACAAAAAGAGGCCCCTCGATCTCAACGATTATTTTACTTGTAATATTGCTGGCAGGCGTAGGAATCTTACTTTATCCTTCCGTTAGTGACTGGTGGAATTCCATGCATGCAACAAAGGCGATCGCAGGGTATGTGAGTGCCGTGGAAGAACTGTCGGGACAGGAACGGGAGACCATGCTGGAAGCAGCGAGGAAGTATAATACCAAGCTTCAGAATGGCGTGGATTTTGTTCTTACAGAGGAAGAGTTGGAGGAATACAACAGCCTGTTGGATGTGACAGGAACCGGAATAATGGGTTATGTCCAGATATCGGCTATCGGTGTAAATCTGCCGATTTACCACACCGTAGAGGAATCAGTGCTTCAGATCGCAGTGGGGCACATACCGGGCTCTTCCCTTCCTGTAGGAGGCGAGAGGACCCATGCCATATTGTCCGGTCACCGGGGGCTTCCCAGTGCAAAGCTTTTTTCAGACTTAGACCAGATAGTTGAGGGAGACATTTTTACAATTAATATTCTGGAGCAGACTATCACATACATGGTAGATCAGATCCGGATTGTTCTTCCGGAAGAGACAGACGAACTGGCTATAAAGCCCGGAAGAGATTACTGTACCCTGGTTACATGTACTCCTTATGGAGTGAACAGTCACCGCATGCTTGTGCGCGGCAAGCGCATCGAGAACATCGCCGGTGAAGTAGTGGTAGTAGCGGAAGCCGTCCGCATACCGACCTACGTTGTAATTCCCGCCGTGGGAATTCCGCTTCTGTTCGTGACACTGACCATTATGGTGATCGTCAGCAGTGTCAAAGGGCGGAAAATGACAAAGAAAGAAATTCTGAACGAACTGCGGAAAGACAATTTAGAGGAATAAGCATTCAGAAGGAAGATGTACTTTTACGGAACTAATAATACAGTGAAAGTCTATCCAGTGCCCATAGAAATTACGGACGCGCTCAATGCGGTCGGAAATTCTGTGCAGTGTTCTGGTACCGGAGGGGCTTTTGCGGAACTAATAACAGTAACATCCTGTCCAGTGCCCATAGGTTTACGAGCGCGCTCTTATGCGGCCGGAAAGCTTATGATGTGTCCTGGTACTGGACAGGATGTTACGGGACTATTAATTAGGAGGAACTGCTCATGAAAAGAAGATGGATATCTCTATTAGCCGCGGCAACACTGGTATTCGGCATGTGCATTGCGGATCCCATGGCAGGCACAGCCGCGCAGCTGGAGGCAGACGAAGAAGGCTTTGTGGCCGGAAGCTGTTCCCTGACCGTCTATCCGGAGGATCCGGACAAGGAGGAGGCGGACAGATTCGGGGAGGATCTGGCGGGAGCCGGGGTGGTGGTGGATCTGTATAGGATCGCCAGGGCTGTCAAGACGCCGGGATACGATACTTACCATTACGAACTGATGCCGGGATATGACCTGGACATTCCGGGAGCGGACGGGAACCAGGGGGGCAGTAACCAACCGTTTGCAGGCAGTTGGGAGGCGTTGGCGCAGCAGGCGGCAGCCATTGTGTTGGATGAGAACAGTCCGGGTACCCCGGTAACCGGAAGCGGCGTTCCCACAGGCAGCAGGATAGAAGGCTTGGATGCAGGCATGTACCTGATGGTGGCAAGGGGCTCCAACCTGACAGATGTGTCAGATTATAAAATGGAAATCAGGCAGAAGGATGAAGCGATCGGGGAAGAGAGTGTCAGGATCGCTACCATTGCCAACTCTGAACAGCATAGCTACGCATTCCTGCCCCAGTTGGTATCCCTGCCCGCGAAACAGGCGGACGCGGACGGCGTGGTCAATACGGCGAACCCGGGAGACTGGATCTTTGACATGGCGGTGAACCTGAAGCCGGAGCGGCTTTCCCGTTACGGCTCCCTGGAGATCGTCAAGACCTTGTCCGAATACGAGACCATGGGAGGCATCCAGGAATCTGCAACCTTCGTCTTCGAAGTGACCGGAAGGCTGAATGGCGAAGTGGTTTACAGCAACGTGGAAAGCATCACCTTCACGGCGGCAGGACAGGAGAGCGTGGTCCTGAACCGGATTCCTGCCGGGGCCGAGGTTACTGTCACGGAGGTGTACAGCGGTTCCAGTTACGAACTGACGGTGCCGGGGGACCGCACAGCCGTCATTGGGGCGGACAGTGTGGTTTCCGTGGAGTTTGAAAATGAGTATGACGGACGCAGAACCAACGGTCACGGAATTAAGAACCAGTTTGTATATGATGAGGAAGCGGGCAGGTGGAACTGGTATTCCAGTCCGGCTCAGGATGCGGCAGGAAACCAGGGTGAGCCGCCTGCGGGAAGTCGGAATGAGTGACTGTAAACTGGAGAGGTGAAGAGATATGAGGAAGAGAAGATATTACCCCGGAATACTTGCCCTGGCGGCAGCGGTCACAGTTGCATCTGCCGGAATCGGGACGGCCTGGTCTTATTTTACCACCTACGCGGAGGCGGCGGGGGGTTATACCATCCGCCTGGGGGACAGGACGGAGATCACGGAGGATTTCACGGACTGGACCAAGCATGTGGTGATCGCCAACGAGGAAAGCGCGGAGCCGGTGTACATTCGGGTCAGGGCTTTCTGCGGAAGCCAGTACACCATAGTATATTCCGGGGAAGGCTGGACATTGGGAAGTGACGGATATCATTATTACAATTCAATAGTAAACGGTGGGGGAACCACGGCACCCCTGGATCTGAAAATTGAAGGGATATCTGAGGAGCCGGAGGCCATGGAGAGTTTCAATGTGGTGGTCATTTACGAGAGTACTCCTGTAAAGCACCACGAGGACGGAACGCCTTACTCGGTGCAGGAGACGGACTGGAGTGAGATTCTGGATACCGGAAGCACGGTCAGCACCGGGAAGGAGGAAGATGACAGGGAGACGGAAAATGCCGGCACCGGGAGGACGAATGACAGCCAGGAAGGCGCAGTTGCAGGAAGCACTGACAGTCAGGAAGATGCAGCAACAGGAAGGTCTGGTATTCAGGAAGGCAGTACGGGGGGAGAATCTGGCAGCCGTGAAGACGAAGATGCAGTGAATTCTGCCGGCACGGAGACGGGAACCACGGAAGGAGGGGGTGAATCATGAAGAAGCAGGAGAAGCGTAAAAAGCGGATCAAAGCAGTATCCCCCCTGGTGACAGTAGTGCTGTTCGTCGTGGCGGTTGCCATGCTTCTGGGCGGCTCCATCGGGGGAACCCGGGCGGCCCTGACCTACTATTCGGAGACTTATACATCCCGGATCCAGATGTACGATATCGGTGTGGGACTGATAGAAAATGGGAAGGAAGTTTCCTGGAGGGATTATAACAGTGCCGGGGACGGAACCTGGAATGAACATACGGGAGTCCTTCTGGAGAACATGCTTCCGGAAGGAGAGTCGCTGACCCTGGGAAAGACTTATCAGGAGAATCTGAATGTCAGGAATTCCGGAACCATCAACCAGTATGTCCGTGTGAGCATTTATAAATACTGGCTGGATCCAGAGGGGAAAAAGCTTCGTGACCTTTCCCCGGATCTGATCGACCTGCATCTGGTGAACCTTGGGACGGACTGGATCGAGGACGAGGGAGCCAGAACCGAGGAGCGCACCGTGCTTTATTATAACAAGCTGCTGTACGCTCAGGGAGAGGGGACTTCGGAAACGCCCCTTTTTGCGGATACCCTGACCATTGACGACAGCATTGCAAAGAAAGTGACCCAGGAGACGAAGCAGGAGGGAAACTACACCACCATTATCACCACATATGATTATGACGGCGTGAAGTTCCAGATCGAGGTGGAAGTGGACGCGGTGCAGGAGCACAATGCAGAGGACGCCATCTGGAGCGCGTGGGGAAAACGGGTTTCTTTCCAGGACGGGATTTTAAGTCTCACAGACTCTGTGGAATAGAAAGGAGGAGCGCATGAGAAAGCAGGGAATTTTTATGGGGCTGCTGTCCGGCCTGATGGTTTTGGGTTCGGGCATTCCGGTTCACGCGGAGACTTTTTACGGCGATGACAACTGGAATGTTGCGTTTACCTCCGACAGGGAAATGGTGAGCAGCTTTTCCACGGCGGACATCAATGATGTGGTCAGCGGAATGCAGCCCGGCGATAATGTGATCATCACACTGGATCTGAAGAACACCAATCCGACTACAACAGACTGGTATATGCAGAACGAGGTTCTGTACTCCCTGGAGGACAGAAGCGCCAACAGCCAGACGGGAGGAGGCGCTTACACCTACCGGCTGTTTTACACGGATAAGGACGGTGTGGTGGAGGCGTTGTTTGACAGCGACACCGTGGGCGGCGAGTATAACAGTGTGGATGATATGCTTACCCATATGGGAGAGGGGCTTCACTCGGCAACAAACGCTTTAAGGGATTATTTTTACCTGGATACCATTCAAAACGGGGAGGGCGGCAAGATTACCCTGGAGGTGGCGCTGGACGGCGAGACCCAGGGCAACCATTACCAGGACACCCTGGCGGATCTGCAGATGAACTTTGCGGTGGAGATGCGGGATGACCTGCCTGTGAGGCCGGATCAGGAAGAACCCGGAAATCCGCCCCAGCCGGTGGATGACACCCAGCCCACGCCCAACCCGGGGCGGGGAACCGGCATTGTACGGACCAGTGACGAGAGCCAGCTCCCTCTGTATGCGGCTGTCTGCGGAGTGACAGGACTAATCCTCCTGATCTACTGCATCTACTGTTTCAGGGAACACAGAAAAAACAAAAAGGAGGCATAGGAGGATGAAGAGGTTAAAACGAGTACTGTATGCAGTGCTGTCCCTGTGCCTGCTGTTCGGGACGGTACAGCCGGTTTCCGCAAAAGGGGAGGAGTACACTTACACGGTGCGTTTCTTTGCCGGAAAGCAGGGAAGCTTTGCGGAAGGAGAGATGATGGTCTTCGAGGGGCTCCATTACGGGGACAGAGTGAATTTCTACTACAACGCGGTGACACTGAACGACAACAGCAAGTATTACATCAGGGGCATCCGGGAGAGCGGGAAGGACAACAGTGACAGCACCCAGACGTCCTCCTTTCAGGTGACCGGCGACAGGGACTATGTGGTGGCCTACGGAATCCTGGGGGACGCCACATCCTATACCATCAATTACGTGGATACAGAGGGGAATCCTCTGGCTCCCAGCGAGACTTATTACGGGAACGTGGGTGACCGTCCGGTGGTGGCCTATATCTATATCGAGGGATGGGTACCCGAGGCGTACAACCTGGTCAAGACCTTGAAGAAAGATCCTGCGGAGAATGTGTTTGATTTTGTATATACGAGGGATGAGGCTCCCAACCTGCCGGCGGAACCGTCGGTTCCGGGTCCCGCGCCTGTTCCGGCTCCCGCACCTGTACCGCCCGGCGGAGTGACGGTGGTGCCTGTACAGCCGGATGGGGAATTGCCGATTGTGGATGACGGCACGGTACCCGGCGGGGGAACGCCTGTGGGCGATGAAACGACGCCCGGCGGGGGAGCTCCCACAGGAGGACAGGAGATTGCGGATGATCCGATACCTGCGGGAAATGCCCCGGAGCAGATGAGAGATCTGGATGACGAGGAAACCCCTCTGTCCAATTTCTTGACGATTGCGGCGGATGCCAGGCTTCTGGGAATCCCTGTGCCTGTGGTAATTGTACTGGCCATGGGGGCGGTGGCGGCAGCATGGTACTTCCTGATTCTGAAGAGGAAGAAGAAAAAGGAGCCGGAAGAGGTAAAACATTGAGACGGGCTTGAAGTATTCGGGCGGGACAGTGGTAAAATCGCGAAGGCGCATGAGAGTGTGCCGAAGGGGCTTTACCTTTTAGTGCCGTCGCACAGCGACTAAATTAAGGAAGAAGAATCATGACGGATGAATTAGAATCAGCCCTGAATCCTTCGGGCGGAAAGGGTGGGAAGATGTTTCCTGCCCTTTGCAGTGTACTTGGAACCCTGATTCTGGTGGGGGTGATAGCGGCATTTTTCCCGCTGACGGTGCCGCGGCTCATGGGGTACGAGATCTATGAGGTGGTCAGCGGGAGCATGGAGCCGGAGATCCCGGTGGGAAGCGTGATCTATGTGAAGGCGGCAGACGCAGACACCATCCGGGAGGGTGATGTCATTGCCTTTGGAAAGGACGGATCCGTGGTCACCCACCGGGTGGAGGAGAACCGGTATGTGGAAGGGGAGTTTATCACAAAGGGCGATGCCAACAGGGAAGAGGACATGGAACCGGTGAGGTATGACAGCCTGATCGGGAGGGTGGAGTGCCATATCCCTGTTCTGGGCATCATTATGAGCCTTCTGGCAGGCAATGCGGGGAAACTCTATGCTGTGATCCTGACGGGCTGCGGCGTAATGTTCCACATGTTGGCCACAATCCTTAGAAACCGCAGGTAGAAAGCCTGCGGCTTTTAGTGTAATACTTTTTGGAGCTTTCCGTTGGAACCTGTTTCCGTTTTCAACGGACTGATTTGAATTATTGATTGGATGCCGGCGGGGGTGCATAAAATTTTTTTGAAAAAAATGTAAAATACCTGTTGACTTTTGGAATGAAATAGTGTAAGATACTATTTGTTCGCAGGAATGGCGGAATTGGCAGACGCGCACGGTTCAGGTCCGTGTGGTAGCAATACCATGAGAGTTCAAGTCTCTTTTCCTGCACGGCGAAAGGTGCTTGATTTGGTTCAAGTGCCTTTTTTGTTTTTCAAATACAGCATCCGCAGCAGGGGATGCTTTGGTGCAGCCGTGAAAAACGTCGGAGATATTTTCAATATGGAGAATGCGGAAAAAAAGAAGAATATGGAAGAAGGGCCTTCAATAGAAAAAGGGCCTTCCATGGAAAAGGGCTCCTCCATGGAAAAAGGGCCTTTCAGGGAAAGAAAAGGAAAAGCGCAGCGCAGGGACTGGTATCAGCTGGATTTGTCCGCGATCGTGTACCCCACGCTGCAGAGGAGAGATTTTTCTTCTGTGTACAGGCTTTCGGTGCTGCTGAAGGAGGAGATCAGACCGGATGTGCTGCAGGATGCTCTGGACAGGACGTTGCCCCGGTTTCCCACCTACAAGGCGGCGATCCGAAAGGGATTGTTCTGGCGCTATCTGGAGCCCAATGACCGCCCGGGACCTTTTGTGCAGGAGGACGTGAAGAACCCCTGCCAGCCCATGTATTTTAAGGCAAATAACCGTTATCTGGTGCGGGTCTATTATTTCCGGAACCGGATAGCTCTGGAGGCTCATCACAGTCTGGGAGACGGCACAGGCGGAATGTGCGTGCTGATGACCCTGACAGCGACTTATTTGAGGCTGCTGGGGCATAGAGAGATCCAAAACGGCGGATTTGTGCTTGACATCGGGGAGGCGCCCAACGAGGGAGAGTTAGAGGACGCTTATATGCGCTATGCCAATGCGAAAGTATGCCCGCCCAGGGCGGAAGGGAAGGCTTACTGCGTCCGCGGGACAGCAGAGCCGTTTTACACCTTGAATATTATAGACGGAATCATGTCTGTATCGGAGGTAATGGCGGCGGCAAAGCGGTACGGGGCCACCATCACGGAGTATCTGAATGCCGTGCTGCTATATGCCCTGCTGACCAAACAGGAAGAGGAGCATCGCGGCCGTCAGCGGCCGGTGAAAATTGCAATGCCAGTTAATTTGAGACGGTTTTTCCCTTCCATTACGCTTCGGAATTTTATCACCATGATTTTTCCGGGTATTGATCCCAGGCTGGGGGACTATACTTTTGAGGAGATCGTGGAGCAGGTACACAATTATATGCGGTATCGCATCAGTGAGAAGCTGCTGCGGGGCGATATTACCACCAATGCGGCCACCCAGCGCAATCCTCTGATACGAGTGGTACCGCTGTTTATCAAGGATTTTGTGGTGCGTCTGTTCTATACGAAGGTGCAGGACAAAAATTCTTCGGCAGGGCTGACGAATATGGGTGCACTGAAGGTACCGGAGGGGATGGCTCCCTATATTGAGCGTTTTGATATTTATATGGGACAGCCTTATTCCCGGAGGACAAATTGCGCTATCATCAGCTTTGAGGATGTGTTGACGGTGAATTTTGCCAGCAGTATCATAGAGGCGGATGTGGAACGCTATTTTTTCCGTAAACTGGTAAAAGACGGCATTCACGTCAAAATCGAAAGCAACCGGGAACCCTCCGGAAACGCGGTTATGGTGTAAGAGGATGGGGGCGGAACTGGAAAACAGCAACAAGGCGTTCCAGTGCCCGGAAGAATTGCTGGCCCTGCCCTTGGGACAGCAATTCTTCCGCCATTATTGGTACTGGGACGCATTGTTGCGGTACTGGAATAGGAGAGATTATGTCATATTGCGTAAATTGCGGCGTGGAACTGGACGCTTCCGCGCAGGAATGCCCGTTATGCAACACACCGGTGTGGAACCCCAGAGAGCTGGAGAAATACGCCGGTCAGGGAAGGCAGGGTAAAGAAATACCTTCCCCTTTTCCCAGAGAAAAGAGCGAGGTGGAAAAGGCGAATAAAAAAGACTTCGGACTTTTGATGTCCATGGTGGTGCTGGCTTCTGCCGTCACCTGCGGCATCCTGAATGCACTGGTTTTCCGGGGAAGCCTGTGGTCGCTGGCGGTAATCGGGGCTTGCGGAGTATTGTGGGTGATTTTGATCCCGGTGATGATCTATACAAAGCAGCCCATCTATGTGTCATTGCTGTATGACGGTGCGGTTGTAGCACTTTATCTTTATATGCTGACGTTTCAGGTGGGAAGCAGGGAATGGTTTCTGGGACTCGGATTGCCGATTACGGTGCTGGTAACTGCTGTCGTGGAGCTGGTGACTTTGTGTATTGATAAATTACCCCGGTCTTTTCTGACAGTATCGCTGTATTTATTTACCGGAACAGGGCTGCTGTGCCTGGGGCTGGAGCTCCTCATCGACTGGTATCTGGACGGAGCGATTTCCCTGAGATGGTCGGCCGTGGTTCTGACAGTCTGCGCGATATTGGATATTGCGGTGATTACCATGCTCTCCCGGAGGAGGCTGCGCAATGAGGTGCGCAGACGTCTGCATTTTTAAAGAAAACAGCGGTCGGGTCCGCCTGTGGAGAACAGGAGGCCGTGGACGGCGGGATTGGGAATCGGCAGAGGAGAGGGACGAAAACCGGACATCGGAGGGAACGAAGTTATGGATACAGAGAAAGCAGCATTAAAGAAAGCAGAATCCGAAGCAGCAGGAGGCGGACGCACAGGAATCAGGAAAGCGGCCAATGTTCCGGCGGAGAAGATCGGATTGAAGAAGCTGATTGGGGGAAACGCAGACAGGGAGCTGACAGAGCCCATCACTCCCAAAAAGGAGGAAATCGAAAAGATAGAAACCCAGGTGGCAGATAAAAGGAGCCAGAACCTGATGAATCTGATTCGGCGTGTTCACGGTATGGTGGAGAATCCTGATATCGAGAAACATCGCCAGTCTCAGGATCATATCGGTTCTATTTTGAGCAATACAAAGTCTATTAATTATCGGGAAGCCGATGTGGACGGTATGTACGGAGAATGGGTCAGCGTCAATCGGGCCCATATGAAGAAATATGTGATCATGCATTGCCATGGAGGCGGGTATTCCACAGGGAGCAGTCTCTATGCCAGGACGCTGACTTCCAAGCTGGCAGAGTCTACTTCCATGGATGTATTTTGCTTCGATTACCGTCTGGCTCCGGAGCAGCCCTATCCGGCAGCGGTGGAGGATGCCATGAAGGCGTGGAATTATCTGATGCTGCTGGGGTACGGCGCCAGGGATGTGGTTTTGACGGGGGATTCCGCAGGGGGGAATCTGGCTCTTTCTCTGACGCTGAAGTTGAAGGAGGAGGGACGGCTGCTGCCCAGAGGGATTGTGCTGATGTCGCCGTGGACGGATCTGACATCTTCCGGCAAATCTTTTCAGACCAAGGCAGAGCTGGATCCGGTGCTGAACCGTGCCTATATCGACAGGATGGTGGAGGCCTATGCAGGGGAGCAGGATTTGAAGGATGCGTTGATTTCTCCCTTGTTCGGCAATTTTGAAGGATTTCCGCCCACCTATATCCAGGTGGGGGAAAATGAGATCCTGCTCAGTGATTCCCTGCGGCTTCACCAGGCTTTTATTGATGCGAATGTGTCCGTAAAGCTGGATGTCTGGCCGGGGATGTGGCATGTGTTTCAAATGTCGCCCATGAAGACTGCATGGAATGCAATGGATAAGAATGCGGAATTTATTTATGATATCTGCAGGTGATGTCAGGCCGCGGACCGTATACTGGCAGGAAACTTTTGGGCAGCGGCGAATCTAAAACAGGCAGACATGGCCTTGGCCTTTTCGCAGATCTGTGTATCAGGTTCCGTAATCTTTAAGACCGCAGCCATATATACTTGCCTTGGATAGAGTTGTAAATTCCGGCGGTCTTGCGTTTTAAGCTGCGGTTGCCGCAGTCAGAAGTGCTGCAGAACATTGTAGCACCTGGGACGTCCGGCGGGAGGAGGGGCCTGCCGCTGTCCGCTCCGGTACTGCGTTGGTCTACGCTCCGCTTCGGTCCATGCCGGACGTGTGCCACCGGCACACAGCACCGTCGGAAGTCGTGTCCACCGCACAGCCTCCCTCCTCCGCCTCAGGTATGCATTATGCGGGAATGAATGCAACAGTATACTTGTGATTTCTTCGAAAATATTCTGGATGATTCCTGTTTTCCACCAATAAAATTTGACCAAAATGGAATAAAGTAAGGAAGTAAAAAAGGATTTTGCCTGTTGATGCAGAATAATAGAAATAGGAGAAAGGGGTTTTCATGCGCGCGGAAGCGCAGACGGGAGCAAAAATGACGATCAGAGAAAATTTAGAAGAATGGGAAAGGCAGTATTTGAGTCCTTACGCATCTCACAGTGCGGATTCCAGGGGGAGGAAGAGGCCGGAGAAGCAATGCGACATCCGCCCTGTGTTTCAGCGGGATCGGGACAGGATCATTCACTGCAAGGCGTTCCGGCGGCTGAAGGATAAGACCCAGGTATTCCTGACACCGGAAAAGGATCATTACCGTACCAGACTGACGCATACACTGGAGGTTTCGCAAAATGCCCGCACCATCGCAAAGGCACTGAGGCTCAATGAGGAGTTGGTGGAGGCTATTGCACTGGGACATGATCTGGGACATACCGCATTCGGCCATGCGGGGGAGCGGGCGCTGAACCGGATCTGCCCGCTGGGCTTCGAGCATAGCCTGCAAAGTGTCCGTACGGTGGATCGGCTGGAAAAAAACGGTCAGGGGCTCAACCTGACGTTCGAAGTCAGAGATGGTATCCTGAATCATCAGACCATCGGAAAGCCGCATACCCTGGAGGGCAAGATCGTGCGGCTGTCCGATAAGATTGCTTATATTCATCATGATATGGATGACGCGGTCCGCGCGGGTATTTTGAAAGAGAGCGATGTTCCCAGGGAGATTCGGGAGGTCATCGGGAGTACGCCCGGCGAGAGGCTGGATCATTTTATACATGATATCGTGACGGCCAGCATGGGGAAGAACGATGTATTGATGTCCGAGCCGGTAGCCGCCGCCATGGGACAGATGCGCAGATTTATGTCCGAGAATGTCTACTATAATCCGCTTGCGAAGAGTGAGGAGGGCAAGGCGGAACGGCTGATGGAGACTCTTTATCTGCATTTTATGAAGCATATAGACGATCTGCCGGGAGAATTTTTGAATCTGTTGTCCGAGGGCGAGGCGAAAGAGCAGGTGGTCTGCGATTATGTAGGGGCTATGACGGACCGCTTTGCCATCGCTACATATGACGACATCTATATACCCAAGTCCTGGTCCGTGTAATATTCTGGAGGCGTAAATGCACTATTCCGATGAATTAATCGAAGAAATCAGAGAGAAAAATGATATCGTGGAAGTGGTGTCCGGCTATGTGAAGCTGCAGAAAAAGGGGAGCCGGTACTGGGGCCTGTGTCCTTTTCACAACGAGAAATCTCCGTCCTTTTCCGTCAATGGGGATCTGCAAGTGTATCATTGCTTCGGATGCGGAGCCGGGGGGAATCTCTATACTTTCGTGATGAATTATGAGAATTATTCCTTTCCGGAGGCGGTGAAAATGTTGGCGGACCGTGCGGGCGTGCAGCTGCCAGAGCAGGAGGACTCCCGGGAACAGCGCATGCAGGAGAATAAGCGGAGCAGGCTGCTGGCAGTGAATAAGGAAGCCGCGAAATTTTTTTATTACCAGCTGCGCACCCCCCACGGGGAGACCGGATATCAGTATTTGAAAAAGAGAGAATTGACGGATGAGACCATGCAGCGGTTCGGGCTGGGATATGCGGGGAAAAACGGTGCCGTGCTGGTAAATTATCTGCGCAGTAAGGGCTTCGCGGACGAGGAGATACAGGAGGCGGGACTGGCGAATCATTCCGAGAAGTACGGCATGGTCAGCCAGTTTTGGAACCGGGTCATGTATCCCATTCAGGATATCAACAATCGGGTGATCGGTTTCGGAGGCAGGGTGATGGGAGACGGGGAGCCGAAGTATCTGAATTCCCCGGAGACTCCTATATTCGATAAGAGACGGAATCTCTACGGCCTGAACTATGCCAGGAGAGCCAGAAGCTCCAATATCATTCTCTGCGAGGGCTATATGGACGTGATCGCCATGCATCAGGCGGGCTTTACCCAGGCGGTAGCTTCGCTGGGAACGGCGTTTACGTCGGAGCAGGCTTTATTGCTCAAGCGCTATACGGACAATGTATTGCTGGCGTATGACAGCGACGGGGCAGGCGTTAAGGCGGCGCTGAGAGGGATCGGCATTCTGCGGGAAGCGGGACTTGCGGGAAAAGTGATCAACATGCAGCCCTACAAGGATCCGGATGAATTTATGAAGGCTCTGGGCAGGGAAGCTTTCGAGGAGCGGATTCGGCAGGCGGAGAACAGCTTTTTCTTCGAGATCAGGATATTGGAGGGGCAGTTCAATATGGCGGATCCGGAGGAGAAGACCAAGTTCCATAGAGAGATTGCGAAGAAGCTTTGTGCATTTTCGGAGGAGGTGGAACGGGATAATTACCTCACGGCGGTGGCGGAAAAGTACTTTATCGGCGCGGAAAATCTGCGGAAGCTGGTCATCGGATATGCGGCCGGCACGGGGCTGGCCAGGCCGGCGGAGCGTCCCAAATCAGGGGTGCGGCCCAAAAACAACCCGGAGGAAAATGCGAAACAGGCTCAGAGAATGTTGGTCACCTGGATTGTGAACGAACCTGCGGTCTACGGCAAAATCCGAAGATATATTTCCGCCCGGGATTTTACGGAAGAGCTCTACCGGAAGGTGGCAGAGAGACTGTTTCAGGAATTGGAGCAGGGGTCTCTGCGGCCGGCGGGCATTATCAGCATGTTTGAGAATGAGGAGGAACAGCGGGAGGCGGCGGCGCTTTTTTCGGCCCGTCTGCCGGGGGTGGAGAACGGACCGGAGCGGGATAAGGCGTTCCGCGATATTCTGCTGGCCGTGAAGAAGAATAGTTATGAATATCATGTGAGCCGTATGGGAACGGACGTGGATGCGCTCAGCCGTGCGATAGAAGGCAAGAAAGCGTTGGAAGAGCTGGCAAAAGCGCATATTTCCCTGGATTAAGGTAAAGATATTGATAACCTGGAACTACAGTCATATAAATAGAAAGGGGAAATCGCTTCCCAAGGAAGGATGGAATCAATACAATGGATGAAAACGTACGGGCAAAGTTTGAAGAGAAGATAAAAGAGCTCCTTAATATGGCCAAAAAGAAGAAAAATGTGCTGGAGTATCAGGAAATCAGCGACTTTT
>OFFY01000859.1_pt1 | contig 29118 bp, 17 predicted proteins | sample 1521481 | NCBI WGS metagenome assembly OFFY01 (sample SAMEA3504117, study PRJEB24116) | mouse gut metagenome | biome: mouse gut; feature: mouse-associated habitat; material: faeces | place: Denmark | collected 2011
CGCAAAATAATTGCGCCGGCGCGTTTCCGTTTTGAGAGAGGGAAATATCATTTAAAAAGGGTATTCAATGTGGAATTTGCCCGCCATGTCAGCGAAATCCTTCAAAGTTGCTTCCGAGAGGAAAATACCCTCTTGTTCCGCATGCTGTGCCATCCCATACTCAATTTCTCCGGGTATCAAAACACCTTTGGAGCCTGCGGAAAGACGGCATAGCTTCAGTTGATCGAACATGGCGTCCACGCGGGCCTTGAAGGTCTCTACATCACTATACTTGGAAATATCAATGCAGCCCATAAAGTAACCTGTGTTGGATCGCTTCTCCTTTTCACTGAAGAAAAAGGGCAGCTTCCAATCCATATCGGCGCCGCTTAACGCGCAGGAGAGCAGCGAAATGACAAGCATAATGCCGTATCCTTTGTGCGCGCCGAAGGGCAGCAAGGTGCCCCCGTCCTCGGCGGCGGCAGGATCGGTGGTCGGCCTTCCGCCGCTGTCCAGAGCCCATCCCGGCGGGATGGGCTTTCCCTCTTTGCGCGCAATGGAGAGGCGGCCTTTTGCAACCGTGCTGGTGGCAATATCCAGAACCAGGTCGGGATAACGGCCGGCGGGGACGGCAACGGACAGCGGATTGGTGCCCAACACGGGTTCTGCCCCGCCAAAGGGAGCGACAATGGGAGAAGTGTTGGCAATACTAAATCCAATCATGTTTTCCTTGGCGGCCATCATCGGATAGTAGGCTCCCAGGCCATAATGGTTTCCGTGACGGACGGAAGCGAAGCAAGCTCCGGAAATCCTGGCCTGGTCGATACATTTTCTCATGATTTTTGTTCCGGCGACCATGCCAACGCTGTATTTGGCGTCTACGACGAGGGCAGAGGGTGCGGTCAGCTCCATTTCAATTTCGGTCCCGTTTGTGGTCGTCCCCATCAGCAGGCGTTCTACATAGTCTTTCATGTGGGTCGTTCCATGCGTCCGCTGCCCTCGGATATCTCCGGCCAGCAAAACATCCACGCATATTCTGGCGTCCTCGTGGGTCAGCCCCGCGGCTTCCCATATCGCTTCGCAGAAAGAACGGACCATACCGATTTGATAATTCATGGTGGGGAGCTCCTTTCACAGCCGATGATTCCAGTACGGCTCCGGTCCACGCGGAGCTGACGAGCCTGCCGTATCGGTTCAGGCAAGGGATTTTTCGCCATTTGGGCGTATTGACATTTTTCAAACAAACCCTAATAGAGTTCGAAACGGCCAATGCCGAATAGCTCGTCATGGCCCAGAATTTCCGCTTTGCTTGGCTCTCCGGAGGCCACATCCAGTATCTCGCGGTAGATCATGCCGCCTGCTTCTTCCAGTGTCAGCGTTCCATCGATCACTTTACCGACATTGATGTCCAAATCGTCCTCCATCTTTTGATAGGTCTTGCTGTTGCCTGTGATCTTGATTACCGGGACGCCGGGAAATCCGGTGGGGGTTCCAACGCCGGTGGTGAAGCAAACTACCTGAGCGCCGCCGGCCACCAGGCTGGTGACAACATTACAGTCGCTGCTCGCGGCTTCCTTGAGAAACAGCCCGGTGCTTTTCGGCCGCTCCGCATATCCAAGAACGCCCACAAATTTGCTGCTGCCGGATTTGTGAATCCCGCCCAGCGCTTTTTCCGAAACGGAGCTGACCCCTCCGCTGAAATTGCCCGGGCTGACCAGGGCGGCGCCTTCACTGGTGCGTTCAAGGCCGGCAGTCAGCCTGGTCAGGACCTCCTCGCAGTGACTCAGCGCCTTGACAATATCGTGGTAGACCTCTTCGGACGCCGCCCTGCGGCGCATGATGTTTTCCGTTCCGAGCAATTCATTTGTCTCAGACAGGAACGCGGCGCCTCCCTGGGCGATCACGCGGTCTGTCGCAAGGCCGAGGGCCGGGTTGGCGACAATCCCTGAGGTCGCGTCCGTACCGCCGCATTTCAGACCCAGAATAAGGCTGGAAACCTCACAGGGCTCCCGCTTCTGTTCCGCCAGTTTCGCGCTCAGCTCTCTGCCCACACGGACGCCGTATTCGATGGCCTTCAAGGTTCCGCCTTTTTCCTGGATGTCAAAAAAGGCGGCAGGCTTTCCAGTCTCTCCAATACGGGCGGCCAGTTCGTTGGAGTGAATCCGCTCACAGCCGAGGCCGACGACCAGCACGGCTCCGAAATTGGCGTTTTTACCGATGCCCACAAGGGTGTCGTAGGTCTGCTCAAAATCTTTGCCGTGCTGGCCGCAGCCTCCCTCATGGGGAAATACAATCGCGTTGCCGATCTGTTTTGCAATCTGCTTGGCCACGTGGTTGGCGCAAAATACGGACGGGATCACAGCCAACTGATTCCTGACCCCCACATCTCCGTTCTCTCTTCGATACCCCAAAAACTGATCCATTACAGCATTCCCTCCCTACCTCTGACATCATCAAGGTTATGGGTGTGGACCCATGCTCCTTGCTGTACATCGCAAAGCGCGTAACCGATGATCTCGTTGTACTTAATAAAATCCGTATGCCGGGAAATGTCGGCCAGTGCAATCTTGTGGCAGAAGGGGATGTTCTCCGCGCACGCCACCCGCACATCGCCGCAGACCGCGACATCATCTTTCTGAGCGTCCTCCAGCAGAACGCCCACGTTGTCCTGTGCTGACAGGATCAGCATTCTTTTTTCGGCCATAACATATTGCTCCTTCCTGAACATTAGGTAAATTTAGGGTGCTCGTAAACCGACTTGTCCACAACCTTGGGCCAAATCTCACCGTTACAGACGGCGATACAGCCCTCTATACACTGTATCTGCATCCGGTCATTGGCCTCTCTGGTCAACGCGGCGGCATGAGGGGTGCTGATGAGATTTTTGGCTGTAAAAACGGGGTCGTCGTGCCGGGCGGGCTCTTCATCAAATACATCCACCCCGGCGGCGGCGATCACACCTGTATTAAGAGCCTCCGCCAAGTCGTGGGAATTTACAATGGGTCCACGACTCGTGTTGATTAAAATGGCGGTTGGCTTCATCGTTCTAAGCTCTTTTGCTGAGATCAGGTTCCTGGAATCCTCCGTCAGCGGACAGTGCAGGGAAAGGATGTCGCAGTCACGAATCAGTTCGGCCACGCTATTATAGCGCTGGCAGCCGGCTTCCTCAACCCGCTCCGGGTGATGGGGATTAAAGCCCGCGGTTTCCATTCCAATGCTCCTGCAAATACGTGCCACAGTTGCGCCGATTATACCAACGCCCACAATACCCACCTTTTTTCCGGCCAGTTCGACGGCTTTGTGTGCGTCGCGTATTCCCCAGTTGCCCTTCCGAAGCTGCGCGTCCTCTTCACAGATATTTTTTGCACAGGCAAACATCAGCGCCACTGCGTGTTCCGCAACGCTTTGGCTGTTGGCGCCAGGAGTAAATACAACGGGTACGCCCTTTTCCTTGGCGTACTTCACATCTATGGAGTCATAACCGACGCCGGTCCGTCCAATTACCTTTAAATTGGGACAGGCGTCCAGAATCTCCCGGCTGCAATAACCGATGCGAACAATAAACGCATCCGCTCTTTTCAGCTCGTCTAAATATTCTTTTGGCTCTGCGGAATTGGCGATGTACAATTCCGCATTGTTTTTTCTGGCATACTCTACTCCGGCCGCGCCGATCTCATGTGATACCACAATCCTCATAAGGCATCTCCTTTTTTCATGGAGGCAGGAGTCCGTTTCTCCGTAAGCCTGCGTCCAATGTATTTGCTGTCTTAACAGCAAGCAATTATTATGCCAAGTCGCAGAAAATCTGTTTGACCGTCTGCAAACCTTGGATTCTCCTTGCCCAACGGACACAGGGCAGTGCAACAGGCGTTTAGGCTTGAACAAGTGATGTGAAAAAGTGAAGCTCACATTTCACTTATTTGTGAATATTCAGTATCATGTGCAAAAATATTTGCGGGAATAAAATAGTACGCGTCAAGCACTGCCGCAGCAGCGGCGAAGGGAAAAGGGACTGCCGCAAAGACTTGCGGCGGCTTTTTTCTTGTTGGCATAAATTTTGCTTGAAACTGTAAACAGAGTGATGGGTTGATTCCCCTCAAAGACCATACGGTGAGGCTTGAAAAGCAAAGGAGAAAGCAGAATGGATTTTGAAAACATATTGTATGAAAAAAAAGAAGGGGTCTTGTACCTGACTTTAAACCGCCCGGAAATGCGTAACGCCCTTACTCCCGAGATGTGGCGGGACATCAGCACGGCTGTCGCCATGGCCAATGCGGATGATGAGGTCAGAGTTGTGATTGTCAGCAGCGTGGGCGGCAAGGCTTTGGCCAGTGGGGCCGATATTCGGGAGATCAATGAGCGGCCCTATTTACAGCAGCTTGCCGGTACGGCGACCATTGCCCTGAAAAACCTGGAGGACCTTTATAAGCCGGTTATTTGCGCTGTCAACGGTTATGCGCTGGGCGGCGGGTGTGAGCTGGCAATGGCCTGTGACATCCGGGTCGCCACACGACGCTCCCAATTTGGCCAGCCGGAGATTAACCTGGCGATTATTCCGGGCGCCGGCGGCACCCAGCGATTGGCGCGGCTGGTTGGCATCGGCCGCGCGAAGGAGCTCATTTACACCGGCAGGATCATCACGGCGGACGAAGCGGCGGCCATCGGTCTTGTCAACCGTGTGACCGACGATACCCAGGAGGCCGTTATGGCGGAGGCGAAGGCGATGGCCCAACAAATAATGAGCAAGGGTCCGGTAGCCATAAAAATGGCAAAAATCGCAATTAATGCCGGGGCGGATACCGATATGAATACAGGATTGATGATTGAACGCCTTGCACAGACCATTGCTTTTTCCACGGAGGACCGCAAAGAAGGCACGTCTGCGTTCCTGGAAAAACGTGCGGCAGAATTTAAAGGGATCTGATGGGATTACGACAAAAGAGCAGGAGGAGTAGCTTATGAAACCCCTGGAAGGAATTAAAGTGGTTGAATTATCGACCATGCTGGCAGGACCAATGACGGCGCGCATCCTCGCCGAGTGGGGGGCGGACGTTATCAAAGTGGAGTCTGTCAACGGGGACGCCTGGCGAAAGCAGGCCGGAACCACAATGTCTCCCTGTACGGAAGCGGCAAATCCAAATTACGATATGCAGAACCTCAACAAGCGCTTTGTCTGTCTCAATATGAGAACGCCAAAGGGCAAAGCCGCAATGTTCAGACTTCTGGAAAACGCCGATGTTCTGATTACCAACTACCGGGTCCAGGCGTTGGAGGGGATGGGACTTACCTATGAGCAGGTCCAAGACCGCTTTCCCCGGCTGATCCACGCGTCTGTTCTGGGCTATGGAGCGGAAGGGCCTGAAAAAGACCGCCCCGGATATGACTACACGGCGTTTTTCGCAAGAAGCGGTATGATGGCAGACCTGGCGCCTGCCGGAGGACCGCCTCTGATCCCGGTGGGCGGCATCGGAGATCACAGCGTTGCTGTCGCGTTGGCCGGCGGTATTGCCGCTGCGCTTTACCGCCGCTCCGCGACCGGCTTGGGAGATAAGGTGGACGTTTCTCTTCTCCAATCCAGCATTTTTATCAACTGTACCGGCATCTTGAATGGATTTAACGGGCGTAAGCTGCCCAGAGACCGTTATGACTGCGGCCACGCGGGCAGCAACACGTATCAGGCCTCTGACGGGGAATGGTTCTATCTCGCCATCATCGACTTCCGCCGCTTCCCGGAATTCTGCCAGGCCGTCGGGCTGCCCGAAATCGCTTCTGATCCCAAGTACGCTACTGCTGCGGCTTATTACAAGAACAAGAGTGAACTGACGCGTATTTTGGAAAAGAAATTTCTGGAACAGCCCATGGACTATTGGCACGACCTGCTTAACAGGCATGACCTGCCCCATGAGATTCTGTATCACTATAAAGACGTGCCGAACGATCCCCAGGCCGTCGCAAATCATTACGTCCGTCCCTACGAATATCCCGACGGGACGAAAACAGTTTTCTCCAACGGGCCGGTTCATTTTGGCTCCGTCAACCCGGGAGAAATTCCTTGCAGGCCGTCCCAAAAGCTGGGACACGACACCAGGGAAATCCTCTGCGAACTGGGCTATACCGAAGATGAGATCGCGGCGCTCTATGCCGAGGACGCGGTTCGCTGAATGGCTCCGGCAAATGAAAGGAGTATAGAGATCATGTCTGAAAATTATACTGGGACGAGGGCCGCCGCGGAATCTTCCGCACCGGCCAAGCCAAAGCGTCCGAAGGCCAGATCCCTTCTCATGATCGGCGAGCAGACAAACGCCCTCTTTGAAAGTGCCCGTCTGTCCAAGGAACAGGGCGAGATGGTTGGTTGGTCCGCGTCTATTTTTCCCCAGGAAATCGCCGAGACCCTTGGCCTAGTGGTGCTTTATCCCGAGAACCATACGGCGGGGATTGCCGCGCGCCATCAGGCCGACCCTTTCCTGCAGGAGTGTGAGGGCCCGCTTGGATACTCAAGCGACCTGTGCGCCTATGCAAAACTGAATCTGGCCTATACGGCCGTACTGAACGGAGAGAGCGGCGTGGAGCTGCCGGACGGCGGGAGAATGGTGCGTCCGGATTTCCTGCTTCTGACGAACAATATCTGCAACCAGCTTACCAAGTGGTATGAGAACCTGGCGAAGCAGCTGGACATCCCCATCTTCTTTATTGATACCTGTTACAATCCCAACGATTATGTGACAGAGAGCCGGGTCCGGTATGTCCGCGCTCAGATCGATCAGCTGATTCACGACCTGTGCGCCTACACAGGAAAAACCTGGGATGAGGCGCGCTTTCGGGAAGTTATGAAAATCTCCCAAGAGAACAGCCGTCTCTGGGAGCGCGCCAACAACTTGATGGACCACAAACCTGCTCCCATTGGCGGCTTTGAGTTGTTCAATTATATGTCCGCCATGGTCTGCAACCGGGGCAAGACCTCTACCACTGCCATTATGGAACAGCTCAACCGAGAGATGGAGGAAAACATCGCGTTGGGCAAATCCACCTTCCCTGTGGATGAGCAGTACCGGGTATCCTGGGACGGCATCGCCTGCTGGCCGTACCTGAGCCACAACCTCCACACCCTCAAGCAATATGGCATCAATATGGTGGCTTCCAGCTACGGAAAAGCGTGGGCCATTGAATATGATGATCTGGACGGTATGGCCCGCGCGTATTGCTTTGCCTCCACCAATGGCGATAACGCGACCACAATGCTCTCCCGGCGCCTGGAAGCGCTGAAGCGTATGGATTGCGAGGGCACGATTTATCATGTGAACCGCAGCTGTAAGGTAATGGATTGTCAGATGATGGAGGTCCAGCGCCAGCTGTCTGATCTGGCGGGGGTCCCCTTCACATCGTTTGACGGAGATCAGGCGGATTACCGCAACTACAGTGAATCTCAGTTTGAAACGCGAATACAAGGCCTTGTTGAAGTTATGAGGCAGAACAGGGAGGCACGGGAAAATGGCTGATTTACAGAAAAATATTGCCGATTTGCAGGCGGCGTGCCGTCATCCCAGAATGCGGTTGGACCACTATCTGGCGCAAGGCAAAAAGGTAGTGGGCTGTTTTCCGCCGTATACGCCGGAGGAATTGGTACATGCGTCGGGAATGATTCCGTTCGGGCTTTGGGGAGGTATTTCAAAGCTGGAACTGGCAAGGAGCTACCTTCCCGCCTTTGCCTGCCCGCTGATGCAGGCCAACATGGAATTTGGACTGAGGGGCGTCTATGACGGCCTGTCCGCCGTCATGATTCCGGCCATTTGCGATACCTTGCGGTGCATGACGCAGAACTGGCGGTTTGGCGTCAAGGATATTCCGTTGGTCCCCATCGTCTATCCTCAAAACCGCAGCAATCCCGCGGCCGTGGACTATCTCATCAGTGAATATGAAAATGTTTTAACCATTCTTTCCACGGTTACCGGGCAGATGATGAATGAAGCGGCGTTGAAAGAGAGCATTCTGATCTACAATGCCCATCATGCGGCGCTGCGGGAGTTTGCGCAGGCCGCTAACGACCACCTGGACATTATCACGCCCAAGGTGCGTCATTGCGTGATGAAAAGCGCGTTTTTCTACGAGAAAGCGGAGCATACCGCCATCGTGAGAGAAATAACGGAAGAACTGAAAAAATTGCCCGCTTACTCATTTACAGGAAAGAAGGTTGTTCTGTGCGGGATCACCTGTGAACCGGACGAGCTGTTAGATATGTTTGCGGAAAACAACATTGCGGTGGTGGGGGACGATTTGGCCCAGGAGGCGCGCCAGTACCGCACAGACACACCGCTGGAGGGGGGAGGGGGACTGAAACGACTCGCCCTTCAGTGGATGCGCCGGTACGGATGCAGCCTGATTCATGAGATTGGAAAACCCCGCGGGCATATGCTGGTTGAGCTCTGCCGAAAAACCGGGGCGGACGGCGCGGTCAACTGCATGATGAAATTCTGCGATCCGGAAGAATATGACCAGCCGTATCTGGAAGCTGATCTGCGAAGGGCCAACATTCCGGTCATGAAAATCGAAATTGACCCGTTAGACGCCTCCTTTGAACAGCTCCGTACAAAAATCCAATCTTTCTCTGAGCTGCTTGCCTGAAAAATGTCAATACGCCCAACGGAAAGGAATTTTTCAAACGGCGCTTAACCGAATTTAAAAGTTTGAACAAATGGATGTATTTGCGATAGATAAGTTTAAACTTATGAATTGAAAAGAATAAACCCGAAGTGAAGAGGCGGAAAAGCTCTTGCGTCAATCGCCCTTTCGCTTTTATAATGAGACTAATGAACGGCACATTAGTCTCATTTTTTATTTTGCGGATCATTTTTGCGTTGTGAAAAGTGTTTTAGGAGGGAAATAACTTGGAAACTCAGAAGCAGAAGAAGCCTTTGGAAGGGATCAGAGTCATCGAATTAGCCAACTATGTGGCGGCTCCCATTGTAGGCCGTATGTGCGCTGATCTGGGAGCGCAGGTCATTAAAATTGAAGGTCGCGGCGGCGACGCATGGCGGTCAACCTCTGCGGACCACACAAAAACTCAGTTTGATGAAAACCCGCTGTTTGATATTTTTAATGTGGGAAAAAAGTCTGTCAGTCTCAATATGAAAACGGAGCAGGGAAAAGAAGTATTTTTCAAGCTGCTGGAGGACGCCGATATTCTGATTACGAATACCCGCCAGCAGTCTCTGGTCAAATTGGGGGTGGACTATGATTCTTTAAAGAGCCGTTTTCCCCGGCTGATCTATGCGACGGTCACGGGCTATGGCTATGAGGGCCCCGACTGTAACGCACCGGGTTTTGATAATATTGCGTTCTGGTCCCGGCCCGGTTTCTCCGCCGATATGGCGATTGATGCGGCCGGCAGTTATCCCGTAAACTCACGTTATGCCATGGGCGACGCTATTTCAGGGACGGCTTTATTTGGCTCGGTCATGACGGCGCTTTATCAGCGTGAAAAGACGGGCAGGGGCGATTTTGTGACCATGTCCCTTTATAACGCCGGTATCTGGATTATGGGCGGCTGTATCGTCATGGCAGAAAAGCCATACTGCCACGAATACCCCGAAAAACGCAATTTCGGCATTGCCATGAACCTGGCGTATAAGTGTGCCGACGGGGAGTGGGTGCGCTGTACCGTATTTGAATTTGAGCGCTATTCGCCGAAATTCTTCTCCGCTTTGGGCGTGACAGATGAAATGGCACGGCTCGGCATCACCAATATGCAGATCATGATGGATAGAGCCGAGGAGCTGGTGCCCATTTATGAGCAGTGCTTCCTGAAAAAGACCTCTGACGAATGGCTTAAGATTTTTGCTGACCTGGACATCGTCTGCGGGCGTCTCAACCATTTTAAGGATGTTTTGGAGGATGAGCAGGCCTGGGCGAACGGATATCTGCAAAAATACCGCTGCACAAATGGCGCGGAGCGTGTTCTGACCACTTGCCCGGTGCGCTTGGGCTCCCAAGGTCCGCTGACGCTTGGAGAAGCCGTCATGTACGGCGCCAATAACCGCGATGTTTTGGAGGAGCTGGGATATTCCGGGGCGCAGGTTGATGAGATGATGAAAAACGGCACCTTAGGTTGATTTTTTTCATATGAGAAGCGAATAAGAAATCCCCCTTTCCCATTCGTGTGGATAAACGCCTGTAAGATTTTCCTATCGTCAAAATGACTGAATGGACAGTTGCCCATGATGGGTAACTGTCCATTCGATTGCAGATTCAATCTTTTGCTTCAAACTGCGATTGGTGAAATTGCCAGAGCCTAACGCTGTCGACACCAAGGGGAAAGGGGCGGTTATGAGCACTTATTTACATTAAATTAATGTCAACACAAACAAAGCCTTGACTCAATGATATTGACTCTGTGCCGGTCTTTTATAATTTATCCACCCTCCGCCGCTTTGCGGACGATCAGGATATTCTGTCCATCCCGGTACTCATAGGTGATATCATCCATCAGCTTCTTCACCATAAATATGCCCAGCCCACCGATCTGCCGTTCCTCTGCGGCCAGACTGATATCCGGGTCCTGTTTTTCCAGGGGATTGTAGGGCACGCCCTGGTCGATAAAGGTAATGGTAACAGTGAGCGGTTCTCCGTTCACCGAAACCCGAACGGTAGCCGGGCCAGTCTCCGGATTGTAGGCATAGTTGGCGATATTGGAGAAAATCTCATCAATGGCGATATCAATCTGCATCTGCACCTTTGGGGAACAGCCCCAGGTCTCCAGCTGCTCATCCACAAACTCCGTCACCAGCGGGACATTTTCCAGGGTGGCGCTCAAGGTCAGTTCATTCACGGTTACGGCCTCCTCTCCTTCTGGGACATGTACTGTTTGAATTCCAGGCAAAGCATGGTGATGTCGTCGAACTGCTCCGCTTCCCCCACAAAAGCATTGATATCCGTTTTAACAGCGGCGAGCAGGCCCCGGGGTGATGCGTCCCGGTTCCGATCCAGCACCGCCTGGAGCCGGTCCATGCCATACAACTCCTGGTCGCTCCGGGTGGCCTCTGTTACGCCGTCGGTATATTGGAACAGCTTGTCGCCTGGGGAAAGGGTCACACTGTCCGCCTGGAAGGTCATGCCCTCCATTCCTGCCAGCACAAAGCCGGGGCGGGTCTTTCGGGGTGCGTAGCTCCCCCCTGCGGGGCAGAAAAAGGCGGGCTCGTGGCCGGCGTTCACAAAGCGCAGTTCGCCGGTGGCCAGGTCCAGCACTCCTTCGAAAGCGGTAATGAACAGTCCCTCCTTATTGGCCTCGCACAGCAGCTCGTTGACCTGCCGGAACACCTCTCCCAGGTCCGCGCCGGGCAGGGTGTGGTCCTTAATGAGGGTCTTGCCAATAACCATAAACAGGGCGGCGGGCACCCCCTTGCCGGACACATCAGCCATGACAATGGCCAGGTGCCGGTTGTCCACCATGAAGAAGTCGTAGAAGTCGCCGCCCACCTCCCTGGCAGGGTCCATGGTGGCGTAGATGTCAAACTCACCGCGCTCTGGAAAGGCCGGAAAAATGGAGGGCAGCATATCCGCCTGAATCTGGGTGGCGATGGACAGCTCGGTACCGATGCGCTGACTCTCCCGGACGATCTCATCCTGCCGGCTCAGCAGACCGTGGGTCCGCTTGGACAGAGTGATACAGATCAGATAGACCACTACGATCACCACCGCCCGGGGCATATAATAGAAATTCAGTGCCCGCAGCAGAATATTATCTCCAGCCGCTGCCGCCACCCGGATAAATTCTACCCGGGTGGCCACACCGGCCAGCTCCGCGCTGGAGCGCATAATATTGCTGTCCCAAACTCCTACGAAAATGCCGATATAAAAGGATACCAACATGCACAGCAAGGTACCCGCGGCGACGAACCGGGTGAACCGGGGAGAGTAATAGTGGCAGGACAGCACTATCGGACAGGTCCAAGCCATAATCATCTGCAACGTCAGCACGAAGGACATGGCGGAGATGCCCAGCAGGAAACAGCACACGATAAAATATTTCTCCCCCCGTCCCAGCTTGAGGTTCAGCCGTTTCCTCGCCAAAGGCACTAAAAACAGCAGGATTCCCGTGGGCATCACGATATTCATTGAGGTCTTATCTACAATGAAAAAACCCAAAATATTCAGGACCCACATAAGGGTGGCGACAATGGCCGCAAACTTGAGGCAGGTGGCGGCGTAGTGGTTGGCCCGCTCTTCGTTGTAGGAAAAAAGGTCTTCTTTCTCCAAGGCGGCGTCAAATTTTTCATGTTCCATTCTTAATTTCCCATGCTTTCGTTTCAACGCCCTCAGTCTGTCATGGCCATCAGCTGCTCCAGCGTGACCTCGTAGACCAGGGGCAGCTCCTCAGGCTCTTCCGGTTCGGGTTCGGGTTCGGGCTCGGGCTCCGGCTCCGGCTCCGGAGGTACATCGGGGAACCAGAGTCTCTCCTCTTCCGGGGGCTCGGCCTCCTCCTGGTCCTCCTGGCCCTGGAACAGGCCGGCGAACAGATCGTCCACCGACACAGGCGCCTCCTCCGCGGGGGGCTCCCACAGCGGCTCAACCGGCGGGGGCGGGGCGAAGAGATCGGCAAATATGTCGTCGTTATCCTCAACGCCCGCCGGAGCGGACCAGTTCTCCTCCGCCCTGGCGGCGGGCTCCTCCCGGTACGCGGTCCCCCGCTCGTTCTCCAGCTCCTGACGGACGGCGCGGTGAATCTCCTGCACCAGCGCCTCAAATCCGTAGCGCTGGAGGGCGGCGGGACTGAAGGGGCCGTCCTCTTCGTCCCTGTTCTCTTCCTCCTCTGCCTGGAACACCATATGCTTGGGCAGGTCCTGTGCCACCGGGGTATCGTCTCCCATGAGAAGGAGTTCTTCTCCGTCCTCCACCTCCACCAGGGAAATGCCGCTGGCGCGGAAATTGGGAAGGTCCTCCTCTTCCGGGACAGGGCTCAGGCGGCTGGCCTGCTCCTCCTCCCAGGCCCAGCGGGCGGGACGGCTGGGGCCGACCTCATCCTCCCAGACCTGCATGCCTTCCTCGCCGCCGAAAAAGTGGGTGGCGTAGAACGGATTGGTAAACAGGTCCTCCACTGGCTCAGGGGTTTCGATCTGGAGGGTGGCCCGGCTGGCCGGCCCGGTCACCACAAAGGCCTGGCCCCGGGGCGCGGAGATAATCTGCTCCTGCTCGCTTTCATTGATTCCCCCGGCCTTTTCATAGAGGGTGCAAAGGTCGTGCATGTCGTTGGGCGCCAGGGAGAAGATCAGGCTGTACTGGCAGGCGTTGATGATGGCGGTGGACTTCCGGGCCAGCTCCTCGCTGCCCACAAAGTCCTTGATGTTCTGGGTAATGACAATCTGCATGCCGTTATATTTCCGGATGCGCTTGGCCAGCTGGAACATGAAGTCCAGGGCCAGAGGGTATTTGGCGTCGATAAATACATGGGCCTCGTCAATGACCACGATAATCTTTCGGCTGGCTTTGTATTTCAGGTTGTACTCCCGGTTTTTGATGATCTCGTTGTCCAAGTATTTCAGCACCAGCAGCATCTGGGCGTTGGCTACCGTGTTGTTCCGGTTGGCCAGCAGGGACTGGAAATTGAACACAATGAAGTTCTCCACGGTAGACAGGGTGGAGGGGCCGTTCCAGATATTGGCGTTCCGTCCCCCGGTGGAAAACTTGGCGATGTAGTTCATCAGCACCCGGAGGTTGGTCTTCAGGTAGTCGCTCTTGGTGCGCTGAAACTCCTCCAGCACGCAGTCGTACAGGTCGTCGAAAATGGGGTAGTCCTCCGGACGGAGGGTGTTCAGGTTGGTATACTGGTCGATCCCCTTCTGGCTGTATACCCGGTTAATCAGATTGTTCAGATACTCCATCGCGTCCCCGTCAATCTCAGGGAGAATCTGGCGGAAAAACTCCTCCAAAAACTGGAGGTGGGCGGCGTAGGAGCTGGTTTCCTGACCGTCCTCCGCCTCGTCGTCCTCCAGAGAGGTGATGATGTGGAACGGGTTGATCCGTCCATGGGAGGCGTTGGCCACATTGATAAATTTGCCGTGAAGGTTGCCGGCCAGCTCGGTATACTCGTTTTCCGGGTCCAGGACAAAAATTTTGCTGTCGTCCGCGGCCAGGTTGGACAGGATGCTCTTGGTGGCGTAGGATTTGCCGCCGCCCGACTTGCCCACGATGACCATATTTGAGTTGACACGCTCACTGTCCCGGCGGAAGAAGTCGATGAAGGTGGGCACCCCGTCGCTGGAGCCCAGGCTCAGTCCCTTGCTGTCGCTGAGGCTGGCGTAAATCCAGGGGAAAACGGCGGCCACCGTGCTGCTGGGTACCCCCCGGGCCGACTTGGCGAAGGGGTCGTAGCCGTTGACCTGGGTGGCCACAAAGCCCTCGAACTGCTGGAAGGACAGGTCGTTCAGGCGGAAGCCCTTCTCAGTGAAGGAGCGTTTGATGTCTTTCTTCATCTCGCTGATCCGGGGCAGGACGGAGGGGGGCGGCTGAGGCACCAGCAGCTTGTTGTCCCGGGTGGCCATAATATCGTAGCCGGTGATATACATGTTCATGGCCATCAGGTTTTCGTTGTTGTTCTGGAGCATGACCAGCAGCTCGGACAGGGTCTCTATGTGGGTCTGGAGCTCCAGGACCCGGCTGGACACCTCGGTCTTATCCAGCTGGCTGTTCAGCTCGCTGATAGAACGGTCGATAGCCCGGATGGACTTCTCCCGGTCCATCTGGCTGAATTTCATCACCACCTTGGTGCCCGGCAGGTCAAACAGGCTGGCCCCCCAGGCGTCGTCCACCTCCAGGGGGTAGTTGGACACACGGAAGGTATGGGTAATCACGCTGTTCACCTCGGCGGTGCGGTGCTTCAGCTCCAGGGACTCGGGCATGGCAAACAGGGCGTAGGCGGCGGGGTCTGTGTCTTCAATCTCCCGCTCGTCAAAGTCCGCGCTGTTCACATAGCGCAGAAAAACGGCCAGCTCCTTGTCGTTCAGCCGATGGGGGACCATCTCCCCCTGGGTCAGGCTGGTGATGGCGGAGCGCATCTGGTTTTCCAGCTGGCGTTTATCGCTGTCAAACAGGACCAGATAGAAGTGGGGAATCAGCACCTTGTCCATCAGGTTCCGCTGGCGCAGCTGGTTGATCCGGTCGTAGATCACCTCAATCCGGGCCTTCAGCTCCTCCTCGGAGAACACGCCCCGCTCATAGCCTTTTTTCAGGGCGTCGATTTTATCGTACTCGCCGTCAATGTACTCGTCCAGCACCATGGGCCGCTCCAGCTTCACCAGGTTGGCGGCGTATTTTGGCCCCACGGAGCGGATGACGCCGCCCAGCGCCCGGTCGATGGCGTTGGACTGGCGGTGCTCGCTGAAAAAGCGGAACTCCACCGGCGGGATCTCAATCACCGCTCCGTAATACTGGCCGCTGTAGCAGATAAAGCCGTCCAGAATTTCGGTCACCAAGTACATCCGCTGAATGTCCACCCGCTTCCGCCGCTGCTCGGCCACCTTGGCCTTGTAATAGCGCTCCTCCGCCTCCCGCTTGCGGCGCTCCCGGATGGGGATTTTGTCCGCCTCGGGGATTTTTTTGTTCTTGAGGAACTTATCCTCCGCCTTTTTCGCCTTCTTTTTCCGCTTTCGTTCCTTTTTCTCCGCTTTTTTTGCCGCACGCTTCTCTTTCCGCGTCAAGGGCGGCGGGGCTTCCTCTTCGGTGAGCTCCTGCTCCGCCTCCTCTTCGGTGAGCTCCTGCTCCGCCTCCTCGGAGGGCGGCTCCTCCGGTTCTGGCTCCTCCAGAACCTCACCCTTGTTTTTCTTCTGCTGCTTTTGCTGTTTCTTTTTTTGCTTCTCCTGCTGTTTTTTCCGCTTGAGCGCCTGTTTGCGCTCCTTTTTCTTTTTCCTGCGGTAGGCCCGCCGCTGCTTCCGGTTCATCCCCATCATGGGGTCCTCCCGCTTGTCTACCGGAATATAGGGAATCTTCTGATACCGGCGCACGTAGGAAAAATGGCGCAGCATCCGAAACAGAAACATATAATTTGGCTCATCGTCAATCCGCGCCAATAAAAAGCCGAAAATAAAGAGCAGTCCCAAGTCGATCCACAGCCGGTAGGGCAAGGAGGACAGAAAGACAAAGAAGATTACCAGAACTCCAAAAAACCCCACCAGGACATCCGCCAGGGATACGCCCCGGAAAAATTCCGTGGATACCTTTGTCTTCTTTGGAATGATGCGCATGGGCTCACCTCAATTCGTCAGTCATCGCTTGTTTCGCGGGGGTGGCGCGCTGCTCCCGGGCTTTCGTCCCGAGGGCGGGGGCGGAGGGGGCGTTCCGCCGCCCGTTGTCCGGGGCGTTCCGGTAAAGCCGCCGCCGGAGGAGGACGCTCCACCGGAAGCCGTTTCAGACCCGGTGCTTTGCGCTCGTACCCTGGGCGGGGGAGGGGCGACAGACGCGCTCCCGCCGGCGCCGCCTCCGGAGGCTTTACTGACGCCGGAGGGACCCGCCGCGGCAGAAACGCCTGCCTTCTCTGCCGCGGCTTTTTCCGCCGCGGCTTTTCTGGCCGGAGACACATAACGAGGTTCTGTGGGGGCGGGACCGCCCAGCGTTCTGGGTGTACCGGTGAAGCCGCCGGAAGAGGATATTCCGGAGGCGGAACCCTCACTGTCGGAGGAGGACATTCCACTCATACTGTCGCTGCCAATACCGCCATACGTTTTTTTCGGCGTATAAGCCGCCTGGCCGTATTTTGCCTGCCGTTTGTCCAGCTTGTTTTCGGTCTTTGACGCCTTGTCCTGGGCCTTGATCGCATGGCCCATAGTCCTCCGGACGCTGCGCTGGCTCTTCCCCTTGTCCTGCTTCTTGTCCGCCTGGTAAAACAGCTTATCCGCCTTGTTCTGCTGCCGCAGAGCCTTCCGGGCCATATGCTGAGACTTTTTGTCGTGGTGTGCTTCCAGGCGGTTTTTCAGGCCCTTAATGCCTTTGGTAGCTGTGATCGGGCTCTTGGCGATTCCGCCCGCGATCCGGCCCGTGCTGCGGACGGCGGACATGGCTCCATGGGTCACCATGCCGCCAATGCGGCCCTCCTGCTGGATGGCGGCCATGCCCGGATTACCGGCCAGAATGCCAGTGATAACCGCGCTGGCCTGAAGTACCGCCCAGGCGCCGCCCAGCACCATGAGCAGCTGAGCCATCCGGTTCAGAACGGCAAAGCCCGCCCCGTCGCCGGGGAAATAGACCAGATCACTGCTCAATGCCAGCGGGATGATAACCAGGTACAGCCGCATGGCGATCACGCTGCCGAAGCCGGAGAACAACTGGATGACAAAGGCCTGTGTCCAGCTCTGCCATTTGCTCCCGTCGTCAATGGGCATACTGGAAGCAAACAAAGGCGCCACCAGATAGAGCAGCATCAGATTGAACATACGCACGATAAAGGTAAAAATACAGGTTGCCATGATGACGATGAACACGACGGAGGAGATGTAAGCCACCAGATAGTCCATCTCCCAGATGTCAAAGTCCCGGCGGACCTGCGTCAGGTTCATATAGTCCTTCTCCCCGGTGACGTAGCCCCGGCGCAAGGCGTCGTCATAGCTGCCGTTGTTGTACATCCCGTTCTGGGCGGCCTCCATACCGGCGATGAGGAAGATGAGCACATCGGTTTCGATCACGCTGTCGGTATCCATCCGGGCCGTCTGGACAGGCGCGAAGTCCTTGTAGGTGCTGATCTCCTTGCTCACCGTCTGAACGGCGTAGGTCACATCGGAGTAGTAGGTGTCCAGCTTCAGGTCCGTGGTCAGGTCCGACGAGGTGGCCAGCAAGGCCAGGGCCGACTGCCATGTGTGGTGGCCGTTTTCGTCCATGCCGTAGTCGTAGTCAAAGAAGCCGTTGACATGGAGGGCCAGCAAATCGTTGCGGATGGCGTTGAAGCAGCTGTTGACGTTGTACCGGCTGTCGGCGGAGGGGTTTATTGAGTAGTTGGCCACCGTAGCCAGTACTCGGGCCATGGCGGCGTATTCCGCGTCGGAAAAGTTCTTCTCCTCGTCGTCCCGATTCAGGATGGCGGCATTCTCCAGGGCGAAGTTAATACGGTCCAGCAGCACGTTGGTGATGTTGATCGCCGCCACCGAGATGGTGTTCAGGAGCAGGATGATGATCAGACAGCGGATGAAGTTGGAAAAAATCTGCCCTGTCGACTGCTTCACCGAATCTGTGACGTCGGCGGCCTTGCGGGCCATGCCCACAATGCAAAAGCCGAAGGCCATCACAATGGCGATGAGGGCCATGGCCCAGAAGGCGTTGGTCACCGCGTCGTGGCCGAAAAAGATGTTGATGAGAAAGTCACCGCTGTCCTTGTACATCACCTTGGAGGTGCCGGCAAAAATGTCAAAGAAGGACTCCATAAAATCTACCAGCTTGAGCAGGCCCTGCATCAGCCTGCACAGCAGTACAAACACCCAATCAAACAGCAGCCTCGCAAGCCACTTTCCCATCGTCGGCCCCTCCTTCTATTCTGTATCTCTCAGCCCACCCGGGCGTGTTTTCGTACCCAGCGGCTGTAAAAAATCAGTCCGATCAGCCCGCCCGCTGCCAGGGCGATGGCGGTCACGGCGCTGATATTCAGATAAAAATGAATGATAAAGCGGTAGGTATTGGAGTTGCCCGCCTGGTCGTGGGTGGTAATAATATACCGCCCCGGCTCGCTGAACACCGTTTGCGCGGAGGCAACCTGACGGACCTCGCCGTCGCAGTCCACATCCAGCCAGGTGCCCGCCTCCAGGTCCTCGATGGTCACCGGCTCCTGGGCCTCCCCCTCCACCACCTGGGGCAGTGCCAGGACGGGAGCGGTGCGGTCCACGGTGAAGGTCAGGCTGTAGCTGCGGGCAATTTCCTCGCAGGCGTATTGCAGGCGGTACTCCCCCTCGGACAGCAGCTCAATATAATTGCTGTACCCGGCGGAGAGGTCTTGACCGTCAATGGTCACGGAGGTAAAGGAAAAGCCCTCCGGAAGCGCGTACTCGATCAGGGTGCGGGTGGGGGAGCTTTGAATAGTGAAGGCGAACCGGGCCTCGTCAAAGCCACTGGCACTCCGGACATAGAGCAGATAGGAGCCTGCGCCGGATATCTGGGACAGGTCCGGCTGGTCCACCAAGTCGCCGTTTTTATAGAGCGTTCCGGTGAGCTGCTCGGGCAGCTGGATGGACACTGTCCCGTCCTTATCCAGGATGATGCCCGGGGGGACAGAGGCGGTGAAGCTGTAGCTGCCCACCTGGATCACATAGCGCTGCCTGTCCCGGTCGAAGCCGCAGCCCTCTCCAAGGGGAACCACCGAGCCCTGATTCACCTGCTGGGCCATGGCGGCAGGCAGGCCGGTGGCCGGGTCCAGGTCACCGGAGTAGCTGGGGTCCAGATAGCCCGCCGCCGGGAGGCACAGCCCCAGCGCCAGCAGAGCGGCGGCCGCTCCCCGGGCGATCGTGTTTTTCAAGGGTCCTCCCTCCTCTTCCATGGTCTGACGTTAAACCGCCTCCTGCTCCTGCTCCGGGAGCATCATCTTGTTGCGGCGGGTGATGTCGTAAAAAACCCGGTCGGCGTAGAATACGTTGGACCGCACATCGGTCAGGTCCATCTCGCCGAACTGGTACAGGGGGCACAGATAACTGGGGGTGTATTTGGTCTTCAGCGGAAAGTTGCCGAAGGTGACGATGATGGCGTTTCCGGTGGACTGCTTGTTGTTCAGCTTTTGCAGCTCACTGGGGTAGATCAGCGGTCTGGTCTGGAGCTGGGTGGACACATTCAGGTCCCCCTCCTTGCTTCCCATAGAGGAGGAGATGGACCGGGTGGACACGGTGACGTTGCCGCACAGCTCGGAGAACTCCTTGCAGGTGCCGATGTCGTTGGAGCCGATGAACATCTTCACGCCGCAGTTGGACTTGACGATGTCGGCCACCTGCTCGCCGTAGACGTTGTTGAGCTGAGAGTAGCTCTGGACCACCATATTGAACCAGATCTTCCGGGACCGGCCCACGGTAATCATTTTGTCGAATTTTTCGATTTTCGGCATGTTGCCGAACTCGTCCAGAATGAAGTACACGTTCCGGGGCAGGGACAGGTCCTCCCGGCTGGAGGCCACCTTGATCAGGGCCTTGTACATGCACAGGATGAATACGGCGGCCAGCCCGTGGCGGGTGTCTTTCTCATCGGGAATCTTCATAAACAGGGCGGTGGGCCGGTTGGCGAAGTCCTCCGGGTCGATGTCGGTGGCGGAGGTCAGGCCGCACAGCCCCCGGTCGTTGAACATGGACAGCTTATCAAAGGCGATGGACATGTAGCTGGACAGGGTGGAGTCGGCGGCGGACACCACCTGCCGGGACAGGGTGACGGCGGAGGACAGCGGGGAGCGGCCGTCGAAGTAGGCCTTCAGCTCCCGGAAGTTGTCCTCGCTGTTGGCGATAATCTTGTTCAGGTTGAAGAAATTGAATTTCTCCTTGGTCATGCCCAGCTCAGGGATCTCGCTGTCCTCCAGCATGGCCAGCAGGGTGGCCATGATGATGGACCGCGCCCCCTTCTCCCAGACGGGGTCGTCCTTGCTCTCGATGGGGCAGATTACGCTGACCAGGTCGTTCAGGTCCTCGTACATCTCGTCAAAAACCTTCTGCCGGGCCACACTGGCCTCGTCGGCCAGCTGGCTGCGGTTGGAGTAGGCTTTCCCCTGATACTCGTACCACTGCTCGCCGAACAGCTCCGGGTCCCCCACCCATTTCAGGTCCGGGTAGTCGATGATGGCGTCCCGGTGGACGTAGATGCCCCGGCCCAGGGACACGTACTGCTGGTACATCTCCCAGATGGAGTCCAGCGGGTTCCAGCGGTAGGAGGAGTAGGTGTCACGCAGGTCCAGCACCATCACGTTGTAGCCCCGGGACTGTAAGTACTTGCTGTGCAGGGAGAACAGCTCTCCCTTGGGGTCGGTCATAATCATGGAGGAGCCGGCGGAGGTGGCCCCGATGATCTGAATCATGGGATTGATAAAGGTGGTGGTTTTGCCCGAGCCGGTGGCGCCGATTACCAGGGCGTGGGCGCCGCCCAGAATGTTCACCTGAAGATTGCCCTTCTTGTCCATCACCGCCCGGACCGGTACGCCGTCCTTGCTGGAGGCGGCGGCCTGGAAAAAGTTGAAGCCGGGGAAATTGGCGTCCCGCTCCTTGTCGGTGAGGAAGCGGCTGTTTTCCAGGGGGCTGTCCACCCCTTTGGCCGAGCCGCTCAGCAGACGCTTGCCGCCGGAGGGCCTCCGGCCCAGCGCCAGCCACAGCACAGCGCCCACCACGGTCACTGTCAGGCCCACCGCCCAGATGCGGGGGTCGGCCAGGTCATGCAGGACGAAAAAGTCCTGCACGGTTACATCGCCGTCGTAAATTCTGTCCATATGAAACAGCGGCGTGCTGAGCAGCAGGCCGATCACGCCCGATCCGATCACCGCTCCCAGGATGGACAACAGGATGATCAGAACCAGCCGCTTTCCCTTTTTCATCTCGTTTCGCTCCTTTGCGCCGGGCCGGGCATACCCGGCCATTTTTTGTATTTTTATTATACATCATCTCACTCTGGCGCGCTCCTGCCAATTTTGCGGTAAAGAAGCGGTTTTTGAAAAGCGATTGTTTTGGTTCAAAATTTTTGGTAGCATTTCATTGTTATAGTAGAGTTATATCGGAATTTGTTCCGGTTTTGCCATTACAACAGGGAGGGATATTCCATGAAACGAGGTTTTTTCCGCAGGTTTGGGTTTGTTCTTGTCCTGGCCCTGGCGCTGGGAGCTATGACCTTCCCCGCCTCGGCCGACAACCTGGACGGCAACCTGGCCAGCAAGGCCAACCAGACCTGTATCATGTTCGGGCTGGAAAACGGCGGCGAGATCAAGCAGGGCAGCAAGAGCGGACAGTATCAGCTCAACGCCGCATCCCCCGTCAGCGGGAAGGATCTGTACGTGGTCCGTGCCCACTCCGCCAGCACATGCGACGGGACCATCTACTTCTCCCTGTACTACGAAGGGCCGGACGGCAAGCTCTACTTCACCGAGGAGGTGGATTTTGACAGCGCCACCGAGAGCTTCCTGGGCGTGAGTGACGGCTTTCAGGCCGGGCAGACCAATTCCCTGTCCATCCTCCTGCCCCACCGGGCCCAGCGTATCCTGGGGGTCTACCTCTATAAAACCGGCGGGCAGGCCCTGGAGATTGACACCCTGACCATCGCCAGGGCGACCGGTCCCATTGACGGTGCCCTTGAGGACGGCAGCGGCCAGCGCTTCCGGGGGTTCCAGGGGCAGTATGTGGCCTATACCGCCGACATGACCACCTATATCAAAGATACCAACGAGCTGAACAGCAGCAAAAAGAACACCGGCGCCATCGTGTACACCGAATCCGTCCCCTCCGGCACTCACTCTGCCGCGCTGTCCACCTACGCGGTGGAGCTGGTGACGGGCAGCGACGGCTATGTGAACAAAGACGGCGCCATCACCGTCAACTACACCGACACCCTGGGCCTGGCCCACCAGCGCGTGGTCCGTTTCAGGGAGGGCTACGGGGCGGTCCAGCTCAATCAGAACGTGCAGGGGGCTGAAAGGGACTACAACCACACCATCACCTCACCCTGGTTTGAAACCTCCGTCCGGGAAATGCAGGGACTCTCATCGGGTTACGTGGGCAACTACTATACCTATCAAAACGTATCGGAAACCTGCCTGCGGCCCTACACCGGCACCGGCTTTCTTCTCGTCATGCCCCAGAATATCGCCCAGATCAATTCCATCAACATCAGCCTGGACGAGGATGACAACCTGATCCTTCAGAGCGTACGTCTGGTGGAGCTGGACTACCTGGGCGACGGGAGCAGCAACTACTGGAACGGAGGCTTCGGCCTGGAGCGCACCCGCCCCTGGTCAGGGCGGCTCCTCGCCGAAAGCGCCACCACCGAGGTCACCATCCTGGGACGGAACAACGTCAGCTTTACCGTCGGAGGTCTCCGCAACCTGATCAACTACCCCCAGGGCGAGGGGCCCTATCTGGACAACAAGGGCACCGGCGTGGGCGTGTCCATCCAGCTGGCAGACACGCTGGGCGCGGGCGCGGAGAGCTTTTTGGCCTGGAACGGCCGCAGCTACGGGAAAGAGGCCCGATTCGCCGCCAGCAGCCAGATGGACAGCCGGGCGGGAGAGGACGCCAGGCTGTCCTGGTACAATATGAACATCTTCCGTCAGGAGTGTATGACCCTCACCATTCGGTACCGGGACACCCGGGGCTCTATCCGGCAGGTGGATATCCCCTTCTCCACCACTTACCTGATCTATCTTTTAAAGGAAAACCAGGGCAAGCTGACCGGCGGAAGCTGGGAGACCTGGATCTCCGGCATCTTCCAGCAGAACGAGAACGTGGCCCTGCCCATCCGGCTGGCCGAGTATGAACGCCTGATCAGCGTCCAGCTGTCCTACGGCTCCGCTCCCGCCGGCTTCACCTCCAGCAACGCGGGCACGGTGGACACCAGAAGCGACCCCATCACCATCGAAAACATCTGCTTCTACGAGGGGGTTACCAGCACCAATTTCAACTGCAAATACGACACGAAAAAGCTGGCCTGCATGCTCCAGACCAGCCTGACCCCCGCCTACAGCTTCTCCGCCGCCTCCTCTCAGGGCCAGCAGCTCAACGGCAGCAGCAGCATCTCCGCCTCCCTGGAGGACGGCCGGCTGGAGCCGGGCGCTCCCAAGGACAGAGACTACTCCAACCAGTACCTGGTCCGGATCAAAACCGCCGACATTGAGACATCGGGAACCACCGACCCCGTTACCCTCACCCTCAGTTATACTGACACCGCCGGAAACCGGCACACCACCACCGACTACTCCCTGGCCGCCCTGGCCGCCGATTTCTACGGCACCAGCTTCCGGCTGAAGGGCTCCCACAGCATCGCGGACCCAAAATTGCAGTATGACCGGCACATGCGCCGCAACTGCCGGTGCGAATTTGTGGTGGAGCTGGACGATGTGGCCACCATCGACGCGATCACCCTGACCCTGGACGGCACCAACGAGTGGCAGATCGAGTATGTGGAGGTCTACGCCCTGGAAAGCCTGGAGCAGCGCTATGGCGAGCGCGCCGCGGACGGCAGCGACACCGCCCACCTGTACTGGCGGCGGGACTTCACCGGCCGGCTGGTGGCCACCGTCCGCCAGGATGTGCTTCTCTACGACCGGGCCAACCAGCGCACCATCAGCTTCTCCCTCTTCGACGAGAACGGCGAGCTGGTCACGCCGGACCTGCCCCTTCAGACCGAGGAGTATTTAACCAGCCTGCCCGATTCCATGACCTATGAGGAAACCCTGAAAAATCTTGGGCTGGCCATCCCCAAATTCGTCTATCAGGTGGACGTGAAGGTGGCTGACCTGGAGGACGCGGGCAGCGGAAACTACTTCTATTTTCAGCTGGTCTTTGAGAACGGGACCAGCGGCGTGGTGCTGGCCAACCAGCAGCTGGCCTCCGACTCCTTCCGCCGGGGGATCACCGAATCCTTCCAGATCAAGACCACGCAAAATTATGGAAACATCCGCTCCGTGCGCATCATCTGCGATAACACCTCCTCCACCAGCAACGTGTTCGACAAGCTGAACATTGAGAACATCACCGTCACCCTCCAGAGCAGCACCGGCGTCAGCCGCAGCTGGGTGGTCAGCCGGGTGGGCTGGATTGACATCACCTATGTGGACGAGGGTTCTGAAAACGGCATCGACGGGTTGGACGATATCACCCAATCCGAGACGGACAATGTGGAGGTGGTCAAGGAATTCCCCGTCACTGGCACCGCCACCGCCGTGGACCTGCTGTTCTGCATCGCCACCAGCAAGGACAGCACCGGCGTAAGTCAGGACGGCGCTATGATGTCCGACCCCTTCAACAGCGCCCTGGGGGGCGGCCAATTCAGCGCCACCCTCTACTATCGGGACAGCAGCGGACAGCAGCAGTCCTATGCCTTTGACCTCACCGCCCAGATCAAAGCCTACAACGACACGGATAAGACCCATTGGCTCTACCGTCCCACCCACATGGACCGGTTTACGATCTCTCTGACCGATGTGCGGTCCATCACCGCGCTGGAGATCACCCGGTCCGGAGGCTCGGGGGTGTGGAAGATCGACATGGTCTCAGTCACCCAGGTGGGTGGTCTGGGAGAAGTCTTCCTCAGCCCGGTTCTGTCGGAGTTCTACCGGGAGCCCACCACTGAGACCGAGCTGACCCAGGGCACCAACGGCCAGCCGGTGTCCATCCCGGCCAACAACAACGCCACCATCTCCTTCCGGGAGAATGTCATCGAGGTGCAGGCCGGAGAGGAGGATGCCAACTGGAGCACCTCCATCTCCCGTATCCCCGATGCCAGCAGCGAGACGCTGAACATATACCTCTACCCCGGCACCCTTCTGGGCAAGAGCTATACCTTCCGGGAGGGGGACCATGTGACCGCCACTCTGGTTTACACCTCTATCTACGGCGGGCGGCCCGTCCAGAACACCTTCCAGATCAGCTCACTGGGTGAGTTCAACGACACGCCGGTGCTTTACGCCAAAAATCAGAATGTCAGCCTGATGTCGGCCATTCGGCTGCTGAAGCTGAGCAGCGGCTCCACCTCCACCCGGGGCCAGCCCATCATCAGCCACGTCATCATCGAACGGGTGAAGGGCGGGGTGCTGCTGGACACCTACTACTTCGACATGGGCAACGCCGCTTTGAGCTCCACCCAGCCCGAAGCCTCCATCTCCGGCAGGTCGCCGCTGTCCAACATGAATCAGGTGGCGCGCCTCCAGCTGGCCTCCGGCCAGTCGGCCAAGCTTACCCCCGAAATCAGCGACATCGCCGTGGCCCTGCGGTACACCACCGCTCTGGATCCCGCGGAGAACAAGACGGTGTATCAGTCCCCCTACTTCTATCTCACCGACTTTACCACCTCCACGGTAAACCCGGAGGGTCAGACGGAGACGCGGCAGCTGTACAGCTCCATCTCCAGCGGCCAGATTGTGGACCTGCCCTTCGACATCGACGGCATCGGCGAGATCATCGGGCTGTCGGTGGTCAGCTCCGGGCCAAATGTCAGCTTCGAGCGGGCTGTGGTGAACAACTATCTGGGCGATCCGCAGAACAACGCCGCCGCCAACCTGGACAGCAGCTGCTATATCTCCGACTCCTTCACTACCGGCTCCATCCCCATCTCCCTGGCCGGGCAGGAGCAGCCTGTGGTCCCCGTCACCTTCCGCTTCGTCACGCCCGCCGAGGAGGTCGTGGCCGGCGCGGGCACCTTCGGGTCGGTCAACATGACAGTGGGCTATCAGGACTTCGACGGCGACAGCCGCACAGTCACCCTGGACAACATTGTCAGCTATCTGCCCGAGGGCGGCAGCTTCGCCAGCGGATCCACCACCGAGTTCACCGTTCTGCTCACCGGCGCCAGGACCATCACCTCCCTTACCATTCACGCCGCGGAGGACGCCTGGTTTATCAACTCGGCATACGTCCAGTCCAGCCTGCCCGACGGCACCATCACCATGGGCGAGACCACTGTGAACAACTGGTCCAAGCTGGGCGGCGCCCTCACCATCGACATCCGGCCCGACTCCATGCGGGGCGATGAGGTCACCGGCAACCAGCTGCTCACCTTTGCCGTCACCGGACGGGGCAGCCTGGCCGGCATAGCCGCCAGCGCCGCCAGCGGCTCCGCCCTTCAGATCACCGCCTATCCCGGCGACACCGTAACCCTGACGCCCACCGTCACGGTGCAGGGCGAACCCGACGCCACCTGGACCTGGGTGCCCGGCGAGTATGAGAATAACCTGATCGTCAACGCGGACGGCTCGGCCATCTTCTACATCAACGCCGATACTCTGGCGGGAACCAGCTACACCTTCTCGGTTCACTGCGTGGGCGACCAGCGCATGTCTGTCCCCATCACCATCGCGGTAGAGGATCCCCCGCCCGAGCCAGAACCGGAGCCGGACCCCGAGCCTATCATCGTGGTCGTGCCGGTAACGGATACCGTGTATGTACCCACGCCCACTCCTACCCCCGACCCAACGCCTGATCCGAACCCCGAGCCCTCCCCCGACCCAACGCCTGATCCGGATCCCGAGCCCTCCCCCGACCCAACACCCGATCCCTAAAAAAGTCCTTGCCAACCGTTTACCCAGAAGCTAAAATAGATCCAGCGCACGATACCATTTCCGGGGAAGGAGGTCCGCCGCCCCATGCATATCGGAATATACACCCCCGATCCCCATTTGCTTGGGGAGCAGGCGGCGGCGGTGGAAGAGCTGATTGAGACCTCCTGTCTGAATCTCTCCCTCCATCTTTACTCCCGGCATGGCGACCTGATCGCTTCCCTCACCAACCAGCCCCTGGACGTGCTTTTCTACCACATTGAAGCCGGCGGGGAGTTTGAGAACCGGGTGTGGGAAGTCCGGCGAATCATTCCGGGCTGTGCCTTGGTGCTGGTGGGCGACGACCCCCGGCACGCCGTCTTCGGTTACCAGGTGCGGGCGGAGGACTTCCTCCTCGCCCCCCTGGACCCGGAGGACCTGATCTCCTCCCTGGCTCAGCTGCTGCGCCGCCGGATGGAGGCTGAGGAGCAGTATCTTCCCGTAAAGGTGGGGGGCGTGTGGGGACCACTGAACATGGCCCATATCCTTTATCTGGAGTCGGCGGGCCACAGTCTCATCTTCCACATGGACGACGGCCGCCAGTTCCGCTCTATTTCCTCCTTCAAGGACTACCAGTCCCTGATTGACCTGAACCGGCACTTTTTTCGCTGCCACAAGAGCTACGTGGTCAACCTGAGCCATGTCGCGGGGCTGGAGCAGAACAGCTTCACTCTGGACAACGGGGACACCGTCAACATCTCCCGCCCTTACCGGCAAATCACCCGCAGCTACTACGCCAGCTATGTCACCGGCCGCTACGACCGGGACGGCGCCCAGACCGTGACCGCCCGCCCCATGGAGGAACAGCCGCTATGAGAAACCAAATTTGCTTCAGGAGGTGTGAGCATGGCCCTCTATGACCTCTACGCGGCGTATCGGGACCCCCGTCTCACGCCGGAAGAACAGCGCGTTCTGGACACCGCCGGACAGCGGGACAGCGGCCCGCTGGCTCCGGAGACCGCCGCCCATATCGCCATCGCCATGGCTCGGGCAGAGAAGCAGTTCCGGGGCTTTCCCCCCATGCCGGAGGACAGCGGCATCGCCCTCCGCTTTCCCGGAGTGGACCCGGTGGGGCGGTACAGCGTGATCGACATGAAGCTGGCCCGGCGGCAGGGACTGGCGGAGGCCGCCCTTCAGGTTCGGCCCGCTTCCACAAAGCAATTTGTCCAAGCCCTCCGGCAGACCGCGGCGGAGCGGCCCGAGTTGCGCCAAATCAACGACGCCATGCGCACCGCTGCCCGCCGCCACCGTACCCTCACCCGGGCTGGAAAGCTATGCTTGGACGGGGAGGGCCGCACCGCCCTCCGCCGTCAGGCCCGCTCTTTGGAGGCGGGAGAGGCGGTGGTGGACTACGACCTGTTCCTCCAGGGGCTGGAGTATGTCTCCGGCTCCAAACAGGGCCCCTTGCCCGGAGACGTGGAGGCCTTTTACGCCGGCCGGCTGGCCGTCCCCATCCCTCATGCGGTTTTGGACCAGTCCGGCGTGCTGGTTCCCCCTGAAACCTTGACCGTAACCTTCCCTGATTTTCAGCACCGGCTGCTCCAGGTTCAATTTTCCGACCCGGAAAACTGGGGCAAGCCGCTCGACGCGCCCGACCTGACCCGTCCTGATCTGGACGCCCTGCTCCTGCCCTACGCGGCGGCGGCGGCGGACCGGACCCTGTCCGCCCTCTTCCCCGGAGAGGAGGCCCGCCCGGAGGCGCTCATCCGGGTGGACGGCGTCTCCCTCCGGGAGCGGCTGGAGGCGGAGGGCCTCTGCACCATGGGCGATATTGCCCGCTGCTCCATTGGCAAGCCCACCGACTATTACAATGAGGATCTGCTCTACAAAATGTTCGGTGTCAATGCGGAACTCCTGATCGACCATGCCTGGGGGTGGGAACCCTGCACGATTGCGGACATCAAGGCGTATCAACCGGA